>Ga0193716_1001141_pt1 | contig 15701 bp, 10 predicted proteins | sample U2c1metaG_FD_145901 | JGI IMG/M metagenome (GOLD analysis project Ga0193716, IMG submission 145901) | Soil microbial communities from a riparian zone of the East river system, Colorado, United States - U2c1 | ecosystem: Environmental > Terrestrial > Soil > Riparian zone | place: USA: East River...
GGCGCCGCGTTCTACGATCCGCCGCACACAATCGATGGCAAAGTTGAGGATCCACTGCGCGTGGAGTACTACAGGCAGCATCTGCGCGCCACGCACGACGCGATGCGCCGGGGCGCGGACGTGCGCGGATACTACGCCTGGTCGCTGCTCGACAATTACGAATGGGCGCACGGCTACTCGAAGCGCTTCGGCATCGTGCACGTGGATTTCTCGACTCAGCAGCGCACTATCAAATCGTCCGGCCGCTACTACGCCGAAGTGATTCAAACCAAGGGCGCAGTACTCGCGAAGTGATGCGCTGTTAAAGATCTCGATAGGGAGGCGAGGGTGTCCTCGTAGGGCCGCTGCAAACGAGCGCGAGGAGGAGACCCGCGAGTGAGCAGAGCGAACGAGCGCAGTTAGGGGCTCCGACCAAGCGAGTGTGCGGCCCGAAGAGGATACCCTCGCCGACCCCAACCGAGATGCCAATGACGCGCTCACTTCGCTGGGCTGCGCGATGTCGAGCATCACTTTGCGTAGCGGATCGTTACGATTGACGGGAGCTTGCGGACTCTGACTTCCGCGCCCTTGACCGCGGTTAGAACGCCGTCGACCGCCGCAGACAGTATTGGCTGATCGAGCGGACTGTAGATCACGATTCCGCCCGGTGGCATCCTTATTCCCGTGCGCAGATTGATCGTGACAACCTTGCCGAGCGCGCTCATATCGTAGTTGAGCGGGCCGTACTCGGTGCTGAGATTCGAGACTTTTAGTCCGGGAACCTCTTTCACCCACTCGTCGCGCACTCCCGCACCGATCACGAGGCTGCTATCGCTCTCGCGCTCGTACGCGAGCATGTCTAGGAAGCTTCTTATGTAGTCGCTGCCCACCCATGTGTGCGGCATGTCGCCGATGAACTTTGGCGTCTTCGGATCCTTGTATACGACCTCGGCCCATTGGTGCCAGGCCGCAGGGCGTTGATCCTTGAAGAAGAAATCCAGTAGCTCGTGCGCGCGGGCGCGTTGACCCAGCTGAACGTGCACTCCGACATTTCGAAGTTCGTAAGGCGTGTAAGCATCATACTGTTTGATGCCGAGCGAGCGTTGACGCGCTTCCTGGAAATACTTGTCGAACGTGCGCAGTAGCAGAGGACCGGGAAGACGTCCTGCTTCCCCTCCGGGGCTCACCGCGATCGTTGTGGACGTTGCGTCGAAATCCGCCAGCTCCACCGAGCCTGGGATATAGGTGATCTTGCGCGCAATGACCACCTGGCGAATCGACTCGAACAGGTTCGCTCTGAAGGAGCCGCGGAACTCGGCGAACTGCGCCGCTTCCGGCTTGCCAAGCTCCTTGGCGATGAACGCTGCGTCCTTGAATCCCCTCAGCGCAAAGAAGTCATCCCAATAGGAATGCATCGGTTGCGCGCTGTAGCCTTCGTGGCTTATGGACTGCGGCAGCAATCCATAGAAAACCTTGTTAGCGCCAACCGAGTACTGAGGCGTCATCCTTTCGTGGCGAAGGGAATCCATGTACGCCACCGCCTTCACGACGTGCGGCCACATCTTCTCGAGCTCAGCCTTGTCCCCCGTGTGCCGGTAGTACTCGGCAACCAGGTAAATGAATTCGCCGTGACTGTCGTTCTCGGGCACCGGCGTAGCGCCGTGCTCATCGACGCAGCAGGGAATCTTGCCGTTGTCGTACTGGTACGGAGCGTACCAGTCGATGAAATCCTTCACATCCTGATCGTGCCCGAGCCGCAGCAACGCGGTAGATGTGAGTGAGCCGTCACGTATCCACGACCGCGAGTAGCTTCGCGATCCGGGCTGAATTGCGCTCGCATCACGATTTATAAGAACGTCCGCGAGCTGCGCGCGCATCGTCTGCGTGTACCGCGCCGCGGATGGCGGGAGCACGATGCTCACGGGCCCGAGCTTCTGGCGCCATTCCGCGGATGTCCTCTCCAACTGCGACGAGACCGCGCGCTCGCCTTGCCCGGGGAGCAACGTCATGCTCGGCGTCGCCGCGGGCGATGGTTGTACCGGCGCACCAGGCGCCGGCGCCGGGACTATTGGCGTCGGCGCGGCAACGTATCCGCTCTGCGACGCGGAAAGGAGCTGCGCGAGATTCAGATCTCCGCCGTGAAGCGGTACCGCGAGGTCGATGGGACTCGACGTCGCGTGCGGACCGAGCTCGAGCTGGTAGGCGAACGCCGCCGAGGCGTGGCCGGTGGGATCAGTGACGGAGAAAGGGGTGGGGACTTTGCCGAGGCGGAGCCAGTCGACGATGTTCCCGTCGGAGAAACTCACCGCGCCGAAGCCGCTGACCGACGCGAGCGAGCGCACGAACTTGTTGCCGGTGACGTGCGCGCTCGATCCCGAAAACGAAATCGAGTCCACGCGCGCAACTCCGCCCGCGAGATTCAGGAATTGCCAGGGAGGATTCACCTGAAGCGGCCTGAGCGCGAGGTAGAGCGTCGGCCGCTTGGCGGTCCTCGAATTGTTGGTGATGCGATAGCGAGCGTAGAGCACGGATGAATCGACCGGACCCGCGGCGAAAGCGCTGATCGTGAGATCGAGATCCTTGGCGCTCCACACGACTTGCGGCAGCGGCAGCGCCTCGGCATTCGACGCAACCGAAGTCGTCACATCGCTCCACTTGCCATCGACGTAGAGGAATGGCTCGATCGAGAACTGCCCCCGCCCCACCTCGATCATTCCCTCCTCATTGATCAGTGCCTCGGCGCTGTCACGATCGACGCCGATGACTGTCCAGTACGATTGTTCGCTGGAGAGATAGCGCGGATAGCTGCCGCGCGGCGCGTCCTTCGCCATTGCAAAGAAGAGGTCGTTCTCGGAGGCGGCCCAGTCGAGCGGCTTGATGGCGATGTCGCGGATTCCGTAACCGCTGGTGCCGATCGCGCATTGCTGGATGGGGCGCCCGCGAACATCAGCAACCGAACAACTGCCTTCCGGTTGTTTGAGGACGATCCGCAGAAAGCGCGCATCACTCTCGGGCGTATATAGGTAGTCACGGTACAAGGGTGACCCCGTGACCGCGCTTTTGCTGGACGAAGGCACTGTCGAAGCGATCGGCAGGACTGACGTTCTGGTAATCGTGTAAATCGTCTCCCAGCTCTGACCGTCCTTTGACGCCTGAACGTCGTACTGATTCGCGCGTCGTCCGGGCTCCCAGGTAATAACGACCCCTCCGAATTCCCGCCGCCCCAGGAAATCGAAATCGATCGCCTCGGCGCCAGGTGGCACCGTGCCGACCGCCACCGCGCCGGCCGCGGGCGCAGCCCCCGCCGGCGGACTCACTCGCAAAGGCGCACTGCGCCAGCCCGTCGTTAGATCGGCGTCAGTCGCACGACTGATTCCGTATCCCTCCGACTGCGATGATGCGGTTACGCGCGGAAAGGGATAGAATCGCGTTTCGGGCTCACGTGGTGTAAGGACGAGATCGTCGAGCCAGACGCTCCCCTTCCCGCCCGAACCGGCGGTGATCGCCAGCTCGATCGCGGCGAATTGCCGGAGCTCCTTGTCGACGGTTGGTCCCCAGGCAAACGAGATCTGCCGCTTCTTTCGCGTGATCGTTTTCCAGTCCTTCGGAAAAACGAAATTCGGATTGTTTGACCACCACACATTCGAGCCCGTCGAATCAATCAGCTTGAACTCGAGCGTGTTGGTCGGAGCGTCGCCCTTGATCGCGAATGAGAATTCGTAGTTGGGCGGAAGCGCCAGGTTGAACGCCCGATGGATGACGGCGTAGCCGCCGTGTCCGTGGAAATCGAAATCCACGCGCATCGCCCGGCCGTGCGCGCCGTTCGAATCCGGATGGACCGAGATCTCGACCCCATCCGCCGGTGTGGCTGTCCACTGCGTCACCGAATCGAAGGTGTCCACTACTATAGAAGGGGCGGTTCCCTGACTTGGAGCCACAACCGGAGCGGCCGGGACTATCGCAGGAATCGGCGTAGGCGTGGGCGGATTCGATGGCACAGGCTTCTGCGAAGGCGTTTGCGCTTGCACCTGCAATCCAAGGATACTGGCGATCAGTAACAGCGTCGAACCACGAATCATCCCTTAACGCTCCCGGCCATGACGCCCTGGATGTAGTAACGCTGCAAGAATAGAAACACCGACAGCACTGGGATCACCGTCAGCACGGATCCGGCCATCATCAGCTCTGTGTCCTGCACATGCTCGCCGGACAGATTCGCGAGCGCGACCGGCAACGTGTAGTGGGCTTCATCGCTCAGCACGATCAGCGGCCACATGAAGTCGTTCCACGTCGCCAGGAAAGTCCAGATCGCGAGCGTCGCCAGAATCGGAAGAATACCCGGCACGACCACCGACCAGTATATCCTGAGCTCCGAAGCGCCATCAATACGGGCTGCGTCGAGCATGTCATCGGGAATCGAGAGCGCGTACTGGCGGATGAGAAATATCCCGAAGATGCTGGCCATCCCCGGAATGATGACGCCCCAGTACGTGTTGATGAGGTGGAGATTCTTCATCAGGAGAAACAGCGGCAGCATCGCCACCTGCACCGGCAGCACCAGCCCGAGCGACAGGATGCGAAACGCGCGATCGCGCCCGCGGAACCTGAGCTTCGCGAAGGCGTAACCCGCGAGCGAATTGATCACCAGCGACACCGCCGTCACTACCACCGCGATGAGCGCGCTGTTGAACAGGTAACGCCCAAGGTTCAAACGCGTGAACAGATCAGCGTAATGAGAGAACGTGATCCGGCTCGGAATGAAGTGCGGCGGATACGTGCTCGCCTCGCCGGTGGGCATGAACGACGCCGAGAGCATCCAAAGCATCGGCATGAGCGCGATCAAGGCGCCGATTATGAGCAGCGCATACAACACGATTTGCGTGAGACGGCGCCGTGTGCGCGCCGAGTCCAGGCCTCCGTAACCGCCTGTCGAGGCGCCTTCCACAACAACGAGTCTGGGATTGGTCCGCGACACTACGCGTGCTCCTTCTGCAGCCTGAACTGGATGAGCGTCGCGATCAGAATCACGATGAACAGAACGAACGCGATGGATGCCGCGTAGCCCATCCGCCACCAGCGAAACCCTTCTTCGTACATCATCAGCACGACGCTGGTCGTAGCGCGGAGCGGCCCGCCCTGCGTCATCACGTAAGGCTCCGAGAAAAGCTGGAAGTATCCGATCATCGTGATGACGCTGACGAACAGGAGCGTCGGACCGAGCAGCGGCAGCGTCACCGCGAAAAACCGGCGCACAGGACCGGCGCCATCGATCTCGGCCGCGTCGTAAAGGTCCTGCGGGATCGCCTGCAGCCCGGCGATGAAAATCAGCATGTTGTAGCCGAAGTTCTTCCACACCGACATAAGGATGATGGCCGGCATCGCCCAGTGCGGATTCCCGAGCCAGTCGATCGGCGCGATGCCCAGGTGCGCGAGTCCGTAGTTGAGCACGCCGTAGCGCGTGTGGTACAGGTAGCGCCACACGATGGAGACGGCGACGAGCGTCGTCACGAACGGCGTGAAATAGATCGTGCGGAAAAAGCTCTTGAAGCGTACGAGCTTCGCGTTGAGAAGCAGCGCGGTGCCGAGCGAAACAGCGATCGTGAGCGGTCCACCAACGATCGCAAAGTAGAACGTATTTCTGAGCGCCTGCCAGAACTCGGGACTGTGAAAGAGCTTGGTGTAGTTCGCCAACCCGACGAAGCGCGTCGAGGACGGACTGGCGATCGCGTAGATGTCGAAGTCGGTGACGCTCAACACGAGCGACGCGAGCACCGGCAGGAAGAAGAAAACGAAGATGAGAACGAGCGCCGGGGCAAGAAACAGCCCCGCCGCCCTCCCTACGTCGGACGGCGTAGTCAAGCGTGGTGTTGACCCAGCCTTCACGCCCATCACGGCGCTTTACTCTCAGCCAGCAAATAGCGCCGTTTCTCCAGCATGGCGTTCACATCCTGATCGAGCCCCGCCAGAGTCTGGTCAACGGTTTTGGCCTTCCGAATCGCTTGTTCGCCGTGCTCGAAGATCGTCGTCGCAATCTCCTCCCACTCCGGCACCTGCGGCAGCGGCACCACGCGCTCGAGCTGATCGCGGAACGCCTTCGCATACTTGTTGTTCGCGAATGTCGTATCCTGCCACGCCGCCTTCCTCGGCGGCAGATCGCCGGTGAGCACATAAAACTGTAGCTGTATCGCCGGACGCGACATGTACTCCATCAGCTGCCACGCTTCCCTCTTGTGCTTCGACGCGGCGAATAACGACAGGCTCGATCCGAGCGCCAGCGACACGCCCGGGCCATTGATCCCTGGCATCGGCGCCGTCATCCACTTTTTCTGCGTGGCCGAGTCGAGGCGATTCTTGAATTCGCCGATGTACCAGGGGCCGGAGATGTACATCGCGATGTTTCCGCGCTCGAATTCCTGAAAGAGATTGGAGACCTGCGAGCTCGAGACGGGCGACGCGAAGCCCTGCTGGTAAAGCCCGGTATAGAAATCGAATCCCTTTCTGAACTCGGGCTGCTCGAACGCACCGTAACGCCCACCGTCACGCAGGATCGGCGAGCCGGCCTCGAGTGCAAACATCACCGGCTGCGGCCACTCGTTGGTGGGCATGAGAATCGGAAACTGTTTGTCCGTCATTTGCGACTTCATTTTCTTCATCGCCGCCGTCCACTCGGCCCACGTCTTCGGGAACTCCTTGTAACCCGCCTTGGCGAGAAGGTCGGAGCGGTAGAAGATGAGCCGCGTGTCGACGTACCAGGGAATGCCGTACGTCTTGCCGTTGACGACGTTGGTCTTCCAGATGCCGGGAAAGAAATCATCGCGTCTGATTTCTTTTGACTTATCGGCGAAGCTGTCGAGCGGGGCGAGCGAATTGAGCGCGACGAACTCGGGCACCCAGGTATTGCCGAGCATGGCGATGTCGGGCGTGGCGTCACCGACGTATGCCGTTAACAGTTTCTCGTGCGCCGCGGTCCAGGGGATCTGCTGGACTTCGACGTGGATGTCGGGATGCTCCTTCTCGAATCCAGGGATGAGCTGCGATAGAACTTCGCCCTCGCGTCCCATGGCCCAGATGCGAAGCGTAGTCTTGTTGCCGGCTGACGCGCTCGAGCACGACGCAATCAAGAGCGCGAGAACAACCCCCGCGGCTACCCGGAACCCAATTCTCTCTGGACGAGTACTGTGCAATCTCATTATGCTGAAGGTATCCAAATTCCGGAGGTATGCATGCGTCTGTCCCGTCAGAAAGCTTTCATCCTCGTTGCGTTGACGATGGCCTGTTCCCAAACGGCCGCCCCGCCGACCTCAGGCTCTTACGTCCTCGAGAGCATTAATGGTCAACCGATTCCTGCGAACATTCAGGCCGAACCGGGCGACACAATTACAGTGCTCTCCAGTTCACTCACCCTTGATGGATTCGGGAGGGCGCAGCTTTCCGAACACATTCGGTACGTCCACCCGAACAGTCCCCCGGGTGAGCAGACTTACACTACACAATACTCATACAGCATTACCGGTAGCCGGATCGTCGGACAGACCATCGTGTTCGATTATTCACCACCTTGCCCGCCCAACGCGCTTTGCGCTGCGCCTCCAGAGGGAAGATTTTCAGGTTTTAAACTGATCCTTACCTATGGTAGAACACCCGGGTCGAGACCCCCATCGATCTACCGGTCGACGGTAGCAGTCGATTAACCGCACACAACGTCCAGCGTATCCGGCTTCACCCGCGGTTCTCTAGTTCGCGAGCCAACCGCCGGTGAACCGGATGCGAAGGCGAGCAGCAAGCCCCTAACTGTTCCAAGCGAAGGTTTCACTGGACGTGCAGGATAAAGTCCCATACGGTGAACTATCTCAATTCCCCAGGTTCACATGCGGTTATCCCGTCTGACAGCTCTTTGTTCTGTAATTGCGTTGACAATGGCCTGCCACGAGTCAACGACTCCCCTGACGATTGGGTCAGGCGTGTATCGGCTCGAGAGCATCAACGGTCGGCCGGTACCTGCGTTTGTATCTGCCGAACCAGCCGACACGACCTTTATCCTTTCGGCCACGCTTACGCTGGATGGTGCCGGCAATGCCACAAGAGTCGAACACTGGCGCTATGTGTACCAGCCGAATCGAACCGACGAAGGTACCCTGACCCTCCATGTTGAGTATCGAATCACCGGCAACGACATCACGGTCGGTTCTTTTACGCCCTGCGGGCCGGCTGCTATTTGTGAGGGCAACAAGATCGGTAAGCTCAGCTCTACCACCTTGACCCTCGCCTACGACAGTCCAACCGCTCCAGTGTTTCTTTATCGCATCGAGCCAAGCCTTTAAGGCCCACAAGCTCTTCTCCTGCCCGGCTCCGCTCGCGGCGCTTAGTTCCCGAGCCATCCGCCAGTGAAGCCGGCTTTTTTCAAACCCCCCACGATGTAAGGATTCTTGCGCATCGTCTTCCAAATCAGATCCGATCGATAGTTCTCGATCATTGCGATGATCGGTCCCTGATCGATGCCGAGGTAGTCCGTGTCGAACCAGCCAACCCCTGCTACGAGCCGTCCGTACTTTGGGGTGACATCCACGAGCGTTGGATTGAAATCGTCGACGAAGCCGTAGTTCAGAAAAAGATTGTCGCCGTACTTCTCACGCATGGCAATCAGCGCGGGAATCGCGATCTCGGGAGCAAAGGGCACTGACCCGCCCGCCGCCGTTGGCGCAATCGTCCCATCGTCTGCGATCTCGTTCGCCGCCGCGCCCCGCGCTCTGTATGTGAAGAATTGTCGTGAGCGTCCTCCAATCACGAGGGTCGTATCGAACGGCCCATCGCCCGCCGTGAGACCCCAGACGTTCGCGTCGTAATCTCTCCACTGTCCCGGGTTGGCGATCGCATACAACCGCTGCGAGATCGTCGCTCGACGCGAGTTCTCGAAGTAGTCGATCCCCTTCCCGCGCATGTACGCGTCCTGGATTCCGCGGAAGTCGATCCAGACGTGCGAGTACTGGTGCCCGAACAGCGGCGCAAAATTCACGTGCGTCTGTCCGTAAAACGTTGCCCAGTTGTAAGTCTTCGTCCATTCGGTCCAGCTCGCCGCATCGATCGTGTGAGTCGGTGAGCCGAGCGCGAGGACGTAGACGATCATGCCCTCGTCGTATCCCTTCCAGTCGGCGGCGATGAAGCCACTCTCGGGATGCCACCCCATGCTGACGACGGGCGGACGTGAAATCGCCCACGCCCAATCGATGCGCAGGTACAGCGAATCGGCGTACGCGCGAATCGCGCTCTCGGTGCCATCAGCGCCGGTGAAATACGATTGGCAAAAAAGCACACCGGCAATCAGCAGCGACGTATCTATTGTTGAGAGCTCGACTTGCTCGAAGCGAAAGCCCGTCTGCATGTCGAGGAAGTGGTAGAAGAATCCCTTGTAACCGGTGACGTTGCTCGCCTGCGGACCTTGCGGCGCGTTGTACATGAAGCGGAGCGTATTGAGCGTGCGCTGCGCGGCGTCCGCGCGCGCAACATATCCGCGCTCGACGCCGACCGGATATGCCGTCAGCGCGAACCCTACCGCCGCGATGCTGGAGAAGCTGTTCGACGGCCAGCGGTCGGGAGTGAGTCCGTTGTTGGGATCGGTCCGTTCCCAGAACCAGTTGAAGGTGCGCTGTTCGAGCGTGTCGAGGAACGCGGTCTGGCGGACGGTTAGCGCAGAGGGCGGAGTCGGCCCGTTGATCCCGGTAATCGACGTCGCACTCGTGCACGCCGACGCGGCGAATGACAAAGCAACACAAGACCGCCGCAGGGTCAGCCGAAAATCAGTCATTAGGATTCCCGTAAAAATCGGCGCTGGCTGCGAAGATCCGCAATCAGCGCCGATTCTCATACTAGGTCGAAAGCTTGTCAGGAGCAGTCACTCGACTGTCCCCGCGAAGATTAGAAGTTGACTTCGGCGCCAAGCTGGTATCTACGCGCATCAGTCACGACGCAGGTAGGCTTGCCGAAGTTTGGATCACTAGGCAGAACGTTCGTGGTATAGCAGCCGAAGTTGTTGTGATTGAAGGTATTGAAGACGTCGAACGTGACGCCAATGGCTGTCGTTGATCTTCCGAAACGCGGGAAGTCCTTACGCAGCCGCATGTCGACATTCTGGTACGGGAACGTGCCGGGTGGCGTAAAACCACCAGGCGCGAATGGATTGCCCTGCTGATCAGTCAGGCCGCAGAACCTGTTGCAGCCTGCATCGGTCCTGGTCTTGCCCCCCAACGTGGCCAGACCTGACCACTGGATACCAAAGAAATAGGGAATGTCTGTTATCCAGTTCGCGACAACCCGCGCCTTCTCGTCGTTCGACGAATGCCTTGGAATTGAGCCGGCGTTCGGGAACGCAAAGGTGTCGCCCTGATTGTCGATTCCCCTCAGATCGCGCTTAGCCAGGGTGACGGCAAGGCCACCGCCCCAACCAAATGACTCGAGCGACGGACGGCTGTAGGGGCGATCCAGCTGAATGTTGATGGAGTGGTACCATGTCTCCGCATCGTTCGACGAATAAATGATGTTGGCATAGCCGTGTGACGACCAATCGAACGGGAAGTTGCAGCAAGTTCCATCAGCGTTCAGCTTGCCACTCGCCACACCTTGTGTGAAGAGATGATAGCTGTGCTGGTTGGCGTAGCTGAGGGATGCGGAGAGTCCGCTGAACAACTGCCTGACTCCCACACTCCACTGCGTTGAACGCGGGATCTGGAAATCGTTGTCATACACCCATAGTTCCGGGTGTCCGTTCGCGCGCGAGAACGCATCGAGCGTCGCCTTGTCGGCGGTGAGATACGAATCGTTCCACGCTACTTCCGTCCCGAGTGGCGTCTGTCCCCTCGGAGCGAAGTTGGTGAAAAACGTTGGGTGCGTGATTTTCAGTTTTTCGTCGACCGCGGCGTCGAACGGGATTCGATCGTAGTAAAGGCCCCAACCGCCGAACACAGTGGTCTTGGCGGCCTGGTCCACTCCGTACGAGAAGCCCACGCGCGGTGCAAACGCAGTCTTCGACGGCTTGCGATTGTTGCCAGTCGCAATGTACCGGTTGAGATCGAGCGGGATGGCCAGCTGATTGGCGTACTTCCGGAGCGTGTCGGCGCCGGCCGGGTCGGTCACAAAATCCGTATTGAGCATGTTGCTCTCGTAATCCCACCGAACGCCAAGATTGAGAGTCAACCGGTTGATCGGGCTCCAGTCGTCCTGGATATAAGCGCCGAACTGTTTGTTGCTCGCATTGAGGACCGGATCCCCGGTGCCGTACTGCAATTGGAATGGGGATGCGTAGTTATAGGTCTGCAGTCCAAAGCCGACATCCCGGACATCCTGGTACTGGAAAACGGGCGTACCGTCGTTGTCCTTGTTGATGTCATAGGTCGGAAAGTCCGCACTCAATCCGCCCTTGATGACGTGCTCACCCGCAAACTGAAATCCCGTATACGTGAGATCGTCGCGGAGTCCCGGGCCCTTCTGGATGTATTCCTGGGTAGATCGCCCGCTTCCAATCTCGAAACAGCACGCGTTCGGAAAGATGAAGACGCGGTGAGCCGTGCCTGCCGTAGCGGGATCGAAACCGCGATGGAAATTCGTATAACTCACCAACGCTTCATTCAGCCACGGACCGCTGAAGAAGTTGTGCTTCAGCTGCGCCACCGTGTTGTAGTTGTGAACGTTGTTGGCCGTCAGGAGCGCATTGTTGCCTCCGAAATCGCGGATGTCCGTCTCGTGACGATTGCTGACGCTCAGCTCGGCGGACGACTTGTCGTTGATTTCGCCGCTCAACTTCCCGAACAGCAGCGACTCCCGGAATGGCGATCCGAAGTTGCCGTTGTATTGGAGGAGATTTACGGTGTCGAGAGCCGGGAAGCCGGTGGGAGGCGTCACAATGGCAACTCGATTGGAGCGGTTCTGAAAGTTTCCCTCGTACGATCCGAAGATGTGGAGCCTGTCCTTTATGATTGGGCCACCAATACTCAAGGCACTGAGGGTTCTGGTATAGTCCGGCCTCTTGAACGTTCCCGGATTCGCCGCTTTATCGACGCGCTGAAACGTGTCGAGCGCCACCATCCCGGCGTTCTGATAGCCGACGAGCGCATTGCCGCTCCAGACATTTCCGCCTGACTTCGTCGTTGCCGTGATCACTGCGCTCGAGGCCTTCTGGTACTCGGCCTTGAAGTTCTGTCCGATGACGCGGTACTGGTCGACGGCGTTGCGCGGAAACGGATTGCCGCGGCTCGCATCCTGTCCTGCGATACCGCCCTGCGTCAGGTCATTCTTGAAGCTGGTACCGTCGATGAAAAGGTTCACGCTCGACGGCGCCTGTCCACCTGCGGAAACGGTTCTGAACTGCCCGTTCACGCGATCTTCCGTCACGCTGACTCCCGGCGCCAACTGCGCGAGGTCAAGGAAATTGCGACTCGGTGTAGGAAGCTTGGAGATTTGTGCCTGCGTGACGTTGGTTGCGCCCTCGGATGTTCTTGTTTCGACCCCGGTGGCGGCCGTGATTACTTGCGTGGCAAGCTGCGTTGCCTGCGTCGCGAGAGAGAAGTCCTGGAGCTGCGTCGCGCCAATCTGGACCACCACCGTGCGGGTCTGCGGCGTGTTGCCGATCCTGCGTACGGTCACGTTATACGTGCCCGGAACAAGTCCGACCAATGTGTAGGCGCCGGCATCGTTCGATAGCGCGTTTCGCTGCACGCCGCTATTGGTGTTTTGAGCGACAATCTGCGCGTCAGCGATCGGCGCGCCGCCCGCTCCGGTAACTGTCCCACGGAGGGTTCCCGTCGAGTTCTGCGCAAAAAGGTTTCCGCTCGCGAGACACACGAGAGCGAGAAGGAACGCGAAGTTTCGAAACAAGGACGGTCGTTTGAACCTGCTGGTATTCATTTACATCTCCTGTTGTTGTTGTCATGCAAGACTTCATTACAGACCAGCGTTAATCAGACTGACACCTTCTCTCTGTTGAGGGTTCGTGGTGGAGGTCGCTCCGCCGGCTCACCACCGGTCGAGCGCCGAATGACGAGCTTCGTCGACACACGCTCGCGACGCCGCGCGTGGTCGTTCTTGTGCGTGATTCCATGGAGGAGCAGCGTCACCGCCTTGGCGCCGAGATCGCAGATCGGCACGTGCACCGAGGAGAGGGGCGGATCCATGTAGCGCGCGAGAGGGATGTCGTCGAAGCCCGCGACCGCCATCTCCTCGGGTACCGCGATCCCCGACACGCGGAGCGCGCTCAACGCACCGATCGCCATAGAGTCGTTCGCCGCGAAAATCGCTGTCGGACGCTTCTTTAGAGCGAGCAGCTCGAGCGCGGCAGAGTACCCCGCCGCCTCCGTAAAATCACCGTCCCGCTCGAGCTGCGGATCCGGCGCGATCCCCGCTTCGCGGAGTGCTATCCGGTAGCCGCGCAATCTCTCCGCTGCGTCGTAGTTGCGCTCAGAGCCCCTGATGATCGCGATCCGCTTGTGCCCCAGCGAGATCAGGTGCGCCGTCATCTCCCGCGCGCCCCGCGAATTCTGGATCGTGATGGAATCGATCTCGTTTCCCCTCGACACCGAGCACAGCAACACAAGCGGAATCGTGCTCGGCAGATTGAGCAGCGACTCGGCGTCGAGATCGGGGGACATCGCTACGACACCGTCGACGCGCCCGCGCATCGCACGGATCGCCGTCTCGATGCCATGACGGTCGGCATACGCCCTCGAGATCAGCAGGTGATATCCCTTCCGCTGGGCCGTGTCGTCCATGCCGCGAATGACTTCAGAGAAGAATTCCCCATAGAGGTCCGGGAGGAGAACGCCGATAGTCTCGGTCTTGCTCGTGATGAGGCTGCGCGCGCCACTGTGCGGGACGTAGCGCATGCGGCCGACGACTTCACGAATCAACCGTCGTGTGTCTTCGCTTACTGGTCCGCTGCCGTTCAGAACTCTGGAAACCGTGGCAACGGACATTTTCGCTTCACGGGCAACGTCTTTGATCGTGACCATTCTCCTCGCGACAATGAGCCCTGACTCGGGTCACGGGAGGGGGCGACCGAGCGGGGCGAGGGAAGACTGGCTGAGCTTCAGGCCGATCTATTGTTACCAACACGTGAAATATGTAATCGTTTACATAGAGGGCGCCAGTCCAACCCTCCGAATGGCGCAAAGCTCAGCTACAGCCCTTCCCCCACCTCATCCGGTCGTTGAACTTTCGCGGGTGAGAATCCAAAACCTCTTTCGATTCGCTGCGCTCGGCGCATCGCTCGCCCTCTCCGCGTGCCGCGAAGCCGCGCCCGCGTTCGGTCCCAACATCGCCGGCGCTCGCCAGAACGCGGAAGAATTCTTCTATTCCGTCGGCTCGCGCTTCACCAATATCCAGAGGCCCCCGAGGGTGCTTCACGCGCGCGCGCAGTTCGGGCACAACGCGCTCACACCCTCGGGCATCTACAACGACACGAGCATTTGGCTCGGGTACGGGCCCGACAGCGCCCGACTCTTCGGCGACGAAGGAGTGTTCTCGGTCGATCGCTACATCGTGAGCGCGAAGCTCACGAACACGCCGCCCGACGCGCTCACTGAATCACGCGAGATCGTGCGACTCAGAAGGCTGAAGGACAACGACTATGAATGGTTCACCAACGTCGAAGTCGCGCTGGGAAGAATCGAGGCGAAGAACATCACCGACGTCCTGGCCGCGTCGCTCGCCGCCGGCGAGGGGAAATCATCAGCCGCCATCCGCGCCAACTACACCTCGGGCTTCCCGCACACGGTGGCAGCGATGGGGAGATTGTTCACGATCGACACTCTCCGCGCAGCTCCGGACAGCGACGGGGCGACGACGTACGACATCGCCATCAAGCTCACGCCCGACATTCTCAAAGCGACCATGCCGCATTACGCGGCGTACATCGACAAGTACATCAGCAAGGGCAAATACCGAATCACGCTCACCGACAAGAGCGGCGCCCGCTGGTTCGACGCCACCGCGGCCAACTACTACATGCACTTCAAGGTGCGGAGCAAAGGCGGACACTTCGCGCCACTCGAGGGCCCGGTGAGACCGATGCCGGAAGCGCTCACGATCCACGTCGACTTGTCGATGAAGATTCTGATCTTCACCGTCGGCTGGACGGACATGTCGGGCGACTTCGAGGTCATCAACACCCCGCACGAGCGCGGGTGGTCGATGCAGTTCGCCAAGGAGCCGGAGTGGCACCTGCCCCCGACCGTTGGATACCTGCTCAAGTCTTCGCTGCGCCGGCCATTCCAGGCTCCGGGAATTCCGGTGCGCGTGTCGATCAGAGACACGCCCGGCGCGCAGACGATCCTCAATAGAAGGGGCGCGCTCGTGGTGCAGGAGAGCGGGATCGTCCGATTCCTTAATCGCCTCAGCGGAACGGCGGTCGGGGATTTCCTCGGCCCGTCCGAGCGGGAGGCGAACCGGTTCAATGCTGATGCGTTTCGGGCGCTGAGGCAGGATGTCGCCGCGCTGCTCCAATAGACCAAAAACCAACAGAGAGAAAAGTAAGGTGGGAGGGGCGAGGGACTAGGCGCGGGGTCGGAGGTAAAGCGCACCACATCGCGACTGGACCTCCAGCCTCCTTCCTAGCACCTCGCCCCTCCCACCTTACTTTTCTCTCTGTTGCAGTTCCTCCCCATCCTCGCCGAGATACCCTTTCAGAGGGGTTGCGTCAGTCGTTCCCCAATCGAAAATTCAACGAGCGAACCGCGTGC
>Ga0193716_1001143_pt1 | contig 15690 bp, 14 predicted proteins | sample U2c1metaG_FD_145901 | JGI IMG/M metagenome (GOLD analysis project Ga0193716, IMG submission 145901) | Soil microbial communities from a riparian zone of the East river system, Colorado, United States - U2c1 | ecosystem: Environmental > Terrestrial > Soil > Riparian zone | place: USA: East River...
AGTCAGTGATGATGTCGTACAAGGGGTGGACTACGTGCTGCATCAGGCTGCGATTCCTTCGGTGCAGCGGTCGATCGCCGACCCTTTGAGTACGAATCGAGCAAACATAACCGCAACCCTGAACCTTTTGGAGAGTTGCCGCAAAGCAAAGGTTCGTCGTCTTGTCTTTGCCGCTTCTTCTTCGGCCTATGGGGACACGGAGGTGCTACCGAAGACCGAACAAATGCCGCCCAATCCGCTTTCTCCTTACGCGCTACAAAAGCTGGTCGGTGAACGCTATTGCAAACTATATTATCAACTCTACGGTTTTGAGACGGTTTGTCTGCGCTATTTTAATGTTTTCGGGCCCGGTCAGGATCCACACTCTGAGTATTCGGCAGTTATTCCAAGGTTTATTAGCGCGATGCTGGCAAACAAACCGGTCACAATTTACGGGGATGGTGAGCAATCGCGTGACTTTACTTATGTGGAAAATGTCGTCGAAGCGAACTTGATGGCTCTCCGAGCTAGCCAAGCCCCAGGCAACGTTTGCAATATTGGTTGCGGCGAGCGCATCACTTTAAATGCGCTAGCTCGTCTCTTGGAAGAAATCATTGGAACCAAAGCTAATGTGCAGTATGCCGCTGCGAAACCCGGAGACGTTCGCCACTCATTGGCTGATATAACTTTGGCGCGAACTTTTCTTAGTTACGAGCCAAGAGTCTTCGTCAAGGAAGGACTCGCACGCACTGTGGAAGCCTTCACGAGATCTGGTGGGTCGAAATAGTCCACATAATTTAATACCGTGCGCACCTTTAATTTGCTGCAACACCGCGGTTTCGTCGTTCGCCTAGTCCAGATTGATAAAGTTTCCTTGTTCTGCTTCTTGGCAGGGCAGGGGGATCTGTCGCCATTTCCTATGGGCGAAACCACTGAAGCGAGACGAGATCTTTCCCTCACTAGCGCCAGAGATGCTGTGATTGAATTTGGAAATGCAATAAGGCCCACTCCGCTTCGTCGTACTATGACCTGACAATGCAAGCATGGTGAGCGCAAGCCGGCTAATCAAGAACTCGTGCGAGCAACGGATCTAAGTCGGATATGCTCAACGAGCACCTCAGAAATCAGATTAGACGGCTCAAATATTCCGTTTGGTGTTGCGACTCTCATGGAACACGATATGAGCGCATGTTCCAATATTATCCTCGTGCCCGCCCAATTCCCATAACTTCGATTCATTCCTGATCGCAATTCTAATACGATGATCCCGATAAACCGCTGGGCCTATCAACTTTCACATCCGAATATCTAGTCAGTATCGAGTGGTTGGCTACGTTTTTCTTTAGAAAGATGGTTGCGATTTTATCCGAATAGATCGCTTGCCAATCCTTTTGTTCACTTAAGATTGACGTTAGTGGCGAGCGAGTGTCGAAGATTATCCAGTCAATCTTGTATTGTGCTAAAATTTCCTTCCAACCCGGAAGAGCATTGGCCAATTTCAGGTACGCACTGCCGTATTTTTCGCCGTACATGTCCGATCGACCATCCATAAATACTCGATACTTTGGCCAGATGGAAAAAATCATGTAGTCGCCGAATTCGTCGTTGTTAAACATATTGCCCGATATGTTTTCGCGCTGCAAAAAATTCACAGCTGCCACGGGAAAAACTTTTCGGTCAAACTCGTAGTGCAACTGGCCTGTGAGTGCGAGGACGCAGGGAAGTAAAATGGCGACACTCGGCCACAGCCAAGCGCTAAGACTTTGTTCCACGGTTTCGAGGTTTGCGTTACGTTGGTGGTAGGCTTTTAACCAGGAACCGGGAAGGTGATTCGCAATATTCTTGCTCGAGTTTAACAGGATCGGAGCCACGAGAATGGCATAAAGGGAAACATGTCTCACCGAGTACAGCGCCATATAGGAAAGCAAGACGAGGATACCTAATTGAATTGAATTGAGTGGAGACCGGGCTAACGCGAGGCTGACAAGCATCGCTAGGAACATGTACTTAAACGGCAATACTTCATGAAAGTTAGGGGATAGAAACTCCGCCACGCGGTCCATCACGAATTGGTTGGCGGTAACGTGAAACGGGAAGACCAGAAGTTTATAGCCGATGGGATTGATTAGGCTTACCAGAGCCGTCGCGGCTATGCAAAACGCGAGGGGCCGTAGCTTTTGTTGGGCATGGCGTGCTTCGGAAGGACCACCGAAGCAGGCGGTAATGGTATTGCCAGTGAGGTATATGCTGAGCAGAATAAGACCCATGATGAAGCCACCGTGTAGATTGGCCCACAACAACATGATGAGCGGCAAGTAAACTAGAGTTCGGCGGTCTTTGTATTGGAATTGGTTTAAAAGATGATACCAAAGGAGAGTCAAAAAGAGCGAGAAAACATGAGGTCGAGCGAACCAGTGGCTGGAAGACGTCGCAGCGGCAAGCAATGTAATAATCGTGCAGAGAATTATGTCCTTCGATTCGCCTCGCAAAATTTGATAAAGATACCAGTGAGTGAGAGTCAATAGGACCGAAAAGAATAGGACAATACCCGTGAGTCCCGACACGCTGTGTATTATGGCCATCATCACTTCGGCTAGCCACTCGTGCGCTGTCCAATTAAGCGGCGGAACATGATAGGAATACGGATCAAGCGCTGGAATCCGCCATTCCTTCAGGATTAATTCCCCGGTACGTATATGGTAGCCGGTATCTCCGTCTCCTAGGAGGCCATTGCCCGAGTTAAATACCAGCACAAAAAGCAAAGCGACAAAGATCATGTTGCCGATCGTGGGCAACAGAGTCGTAGCGAATGAAAAATGTTTCTTGGAGTGGAGCGGATCGCCTGGGGCCATAACTTGCTCTTGTGGGAGCGAGTTCAAGAAAGGTTACGGATTAAGCGGGCATTTCGCAAGGATTCTAAGATGAATAATCAGCTTATCGCATGGCTAGTGTTTGGGGTTTTCTGCCTGGCGCTATCTGAATGCTGGCCAGCGTACGTTGGCTGTGTTTGTCGCTTGTGAGACGGGTTGAGTTTGAAAAACCCAAGAAATCGATGGGCGCGAGATCGGGATTTTTCATAATTCTTCGGCAATGCGACACGAAATATTGATCCCTTTCCGAGTTCGCTTTCGACAGTGATGGTTCCTCTAATTTGCTCTAGATGCTTTTTTACGATGCTTAACCCCAACCCTATACCCCCTCGGGAATTTTCTGATGAGGTTTTGTGAGCCTGCATGAATGGCTCGAAGATACTTGCCAAGTGATTTTCAGAGATTCCCATACCCGTATCTTGAACTTCGATCGTCATTGAGCCTGCGGCTTGAACTTTAGACGCACGCAAGGTTATCGAGCCGCGGTCGGTATATTTGACTGCGTTTTGTATCAGGTTGCTGATGATTTCTTTTACACGAGTGAGATCGCTGCGAATTACCAAAGGCTCTGCTGGGATTTCCCAGCGCATTTCAATGCCCTTTTGCCGGCATAGAAAGTCGAAGGTGTCTTTCATCTCACTGATAATTTTACTTAGTTGCAACTCTTCAATGCGCACCGGCTGTTTGCCGGCTTCTAAGCGCGAATAGATCAATATTTGATCGATCATATTTTTCAGATGACTTGATTGCTTGGCGACGACCTGAAGAATCTCTTGATGTTTTGATTCTATTTGTCCATATAAGCCGTCGGTAATACATTCTATATAACCGATAATAACGGCAAGCGGGGTGCGCAACTCGTGTGAAACTTGATTCAGAAATTCAGCTTTGAGACGCGCGAGGTTCTCTGCTTTTTCTTTTTCCTGCTTCAGAAGCTCGAGTTGTGCGTCGGCCCCCTTATTTGGGGATGAAGACGCGCTGCCGATCGCTAACCCCATCATGAGAATACCAAATGACGCGATACCACCATAGATCAGAAATTCTTTGTTATTAACCAGCTGATTGAGCAAAGAATCCAACGGTTCGCCAGCGTTTTTTGACACTGCGGATTTTGCTCCCGGACGGACCGATGAGACTCCGTCCCGAGCCTGGACACCAATCGTCACAGCGCTCATTGTGTCGTCGGCGGATAATTGGCTGTTAACAAGCAAGAGGGTCGACAGCAAAATCCCGAGGCTTACTTTTCTTAGGGACATTTAGAATTACGGATGGGCGGAAGGTTGGGATGGGCTCACTTTTTTTTCCGACTCCCAGGTCTCGATTCGGTCTTTGCCGCTATTCTTTGCGAGATAGAGCGCCCGGTCTGCGTCGTCCACCATCTCGCGCCAAGTGGAATAAATCTTGGTAGAACTCGAGCTAATGCCAACGCTAACTGTTAGCGTGAACGGCCGACTGATCGTGCCGAACGAGGACGAACGAATAGCGCTGTGAATTTTGCTGGCAGCCTGCATAGCGCTTTCCTGATCGGTTTCGGGTAAGATCAATACGAACTCTTCACCACCATAACGGGAAGCAAAATCACTTTGTCGCGTCATCTCACGCAGCGTATCGGAAATCTTGACGAGTGCGGAATCACCGCCGTGGTGGCCGTAGGTATCGTTGATGGTTTTGAAATTGTCGAGATCTAGAATTAACACGGATAGGGGGCTTTGATACCGCTTCGATCGCTCGAATTCTTCCTGAATTTTTTTCTCGAAGGCGCGTCGGTTAAATAGACTTGTTAGGGAATCGATTTGTGTTTGGTATTCGAGATGTTGTTGATATTGGACCACACGAGTGCCGACGCGGACTCGGGCTAGCAATTCGGAGAACGAGAACGGCTTGGTAATATAATCATCTGCGCCAAGATCGAGACCGCGGACTCGGTCGCCTTCTTGAATTCGCGCGGTAATTAGAATCAGGTATATGCTTTTCAGGGCGGGATTGGCCCTGATGCGTTTGATCAGCTCAAAGCCGTCCATTTTGGGCATCATGATGTCGGAAAGCGCAATTTGAATATTCTCGGTTTCGAGCTTTTCTAGGGCCTCCAGACCATTGGCCGCGGTGATGACATTGTACCCCTCACGTTTCAAGACGATGGCCAGCAAGTCCCGCTGATCTGGATGGTCTTCGATTACGAGTACCGTGAGCGGTGAATTTTCTTTTGCCTCATTTTTCATATTTTTCAGGTTTCCATAAGGCTGGATTTGATTTAAAATGAAAACTCACGATTTGCAGATCTTGCCATATTCTAACGGGTCGCGCGAAATATAAGCAAAAGATATACCTATAAATAGAGGCCGGGAAGGGAAGCACCTTATAGCCAGCGAGCCGCAGTTTTGGTATTGTAACTCCTCGTTAGTTAGAGGTATTAGCGTCCATGCTTAATTGGTTTATGTTAGTCGGTTCGTATGCTCACTAAATTATGCTCATGGGAGGCATGCGCCTTTTGTGACACGAGCTTCAATTCACCTGCCACAATTGTCAAGTCATTAGGAGCGTTTGAACCTTAAGGATTGTAATTCCAGCATAAATTGCTCATCCGATCTTGGCACGTTTTCTGCTCTCGCAGTGGATAAGTCGATTGATGAATTGATTAACGAACTAATTTGAAAGGGGGTGAATGAATCATGGAGCTTCTAAAACGGTTAATGGTTGAGGAGGACGGTCAAGGCTTGGTTGAATACACGCTGATCGTCGTCTTGGTTGCGCTGGTCTTTTGGGTGGCCATTAAGCAAACTAATATCGGTAGCCAGTTGGCGAGTGGTTGGAGCAAGGTCGCGGCATGCGTCGGTACTCCAGAGTCTTGCAGCTCGGCCTCATAGTTCTCTCGGTTATAATTGATTGTCAAATCGCAACGCGCGGCTAGGTAGGGGTTGATTTGCTACTTAGCCGCGCGATTTGCGTTATGGCCACCGTTCAAATTTAAATTGACAACTTTTGGGCCGCAGTGTACCGTTTTAATTTTCTAATGACGTTTTAGGATGGTGAATATCCTAGATGTGATAATTGTTAGTGTGAGTTGCTTGGCTGCGTTCTTTGATTTTAAAGAACGCAGAATCCCAAACTGGTTGATTTGCATCGGACTCCTTTTCGGAATCGTTTTGAGCGCGTTTCAAGGCGGAGATTATTTGCTGCGGAGCGTCGCCGGATTTGTTTTAGCGGTGGGAGTTCTTTTTCTGCCTTTTGCTCTTGGCTGGATTGGGGCTGGAGACGTTAAGTACTTTGGTGTAGTTGGCGCGCTTCTCGGCGTCGGAATGCTGCCAAGAGTGTTTTTTTATTCCGCTCTGGCGGCCGGTCTAATCACCTGCGGTTACTTAATGATAGGTGCCGTGCAAACTGTGAAATTTAGAGATCAATGGGCGGACGTAAAGACGGCCATTATTAGTATGGGGCACATCCTGCCTGAGCCGGTTTCCATCCGTACCCAGGGAAATCGAGGTTCAGTTCCTTGGGGCGTGGCGTTTGCTGCTGGTACGATATTAGCTTGCTATGTTGACCGAGATGGTCGTTTTGCCGGATTTTAAGCTGGCAGACAATTTGGTTTTTGAATATAAGTTGGATGTCTAAGTAATTCTTTGAGAAGCAAGTCCGTTTAATGAGGTGTTGTCATGCAAAATAGGCTTAAAATCGCTCTGGTGGTCGCAGTGTTTTTTGGCTTGATTGCGGCGTACGGCATATACAATTTTCTTAGTTATAAACAAAAAGAGACCGATTCTTTACGCGCCTCGAACCAAGAAATTGTCGTCGCGGCACAGGACATACCGCCCGGGACTACTATTAATGAAGAAGTCATTAAAAAGGGCATGATCAAGACCACGCCCTGGCCTAAGAATTCTATTCCAGTTGGCGCATTTTCTTCACCCCAACAGGTCGTCGGCAAAATAAATCGAGTTAAGATTCTGGCCAATGAACCTATCTTGGAATCCCGACTCGCGGGCGAGGGCGCGGGACTTACCGTGAGGCTGGAGGCTGGTAAACGCGCTTTAGCTGTTCGTGTGGATGAGATCATCGGCGTGAGTGGCTTTATCGTGCCGGATGACCGGGTGGATGTAATTCTTACGACGACGCCGTTGGGCGCCAACCAAGATGCGAAGGTTTCCAAAATAGTATTACAAAATAAGCGCGTTCTTTCGGTCGCGCAGAGCACGGAGCAGAAAGAGGGCAAGCCGCAATTGGCGCGTTCGATAACCTTAGAAGTGACTCCCGAGGAAGCTGAAAAGCTATCTCTGGCGTCTCAAGAAGGTCAAATCGTTTTGGCATTGCGCGGACTGGGCGACGATTCCGAAACGCGAACAATCGGCAGCAACAAACGAGATCTTTTATCTCTCGCGGCGGCATCCCAAAAAACCCCGGCCGGGGGAGCACCTACACCGCCGCCGGCGGAAAAATATAGAGTCGAGGTTATTCTTGGCAGCAATCGCAATGTGGTGGAATTCTAATTTAGGAAGCGAAGGGGAGGGTTCATGACAAACTGTTGTTTAGTCCGGGAGTGGCTAAATAAGTTTGGTTTGGCGATCTTTTTCTTATTGTTATCGGGTGCCGAATCATATGCAGCGCAGCCGCAAGCGACGCCGACGATTTCCGTTACCGTCAACAAATCGATGGTTTTTCGGCTTGCCGAGAAGGCCAAACGGGTTTCGGTCTCGCAGCCGGAAGTCGCGGATGTGATTGTCGTTGCGCCAACGCAACTTTTAATTAACGGAAAGGCTGTCGGCATTACCTCTCTGATAATTTTCGATGAGAAGGGCGAAGTGTCGAATTATGATCTGGTCGTTGGGCCTGATACCACAGCGTTGCGTGGACAGTTTCGCGTCATGTTTCCCGAGGAAAAAGTCGAGGTATCGACATCCGGGCCAAACCTTGTTCTGCGCGGCGAAGTTTCCAATGAAGTTATCTATGACAAGGTGCTGGAAATAGCGCAATCGTATCTTCCACCCAAACCACCTGCAGCAGTGGCTCCATCGACAACCACGAGCGTGAGTGTCGGAGGTAGGCAAAATCGACCCAACATCACCGGGATAAGTCTTGCCGGCGGAGGCAACCTCGCGTTTGAAGAGGAGTCCGCTTTGCAACACGTGGACAGATGGGAGGACAAGCGAAAGATCGAGGGAATTATTGACCTGCTCGTCATCAAAGATGTTCGCCAAATCGAGCTGGACGTCATTGTTGCCGAGGTACAAATGACTAAGTTGCGGGACATCGGGTTTGACATTTCGCAAAGCAATACAGCCTCGAATTCGAGCTTTTCGTCCCAGAATAATCTGGGAACAGTGTCTGGCCTCCTGGGCGGTCTCGGAAATGGCCGTTTTCAGTGGATCAATGGTGCTTATAACCTCACAGCCTTGTACAGACTGCTCCAGAACAAGAACATTGCGGAAATTCTGGCTCAGCCCCGACTGGTGATGAAGAATGGCCGGTCCGGTACGTTTTTAGCCGGAGGAGAATTTCCGGTGGCGCAGACTCTGCAGGATTCGTTCTCGGTAGAATTTAAGCCTTTCGGAGTGAAGCTCGACTTTGTGCCGACGATAACCTGGTCGGATCGTATTGATCTCAGAGTTTACCCCGAAGTCAGTGAAATCGATACGACCATTGCCGTCAATGGAATACCAGGACTCAGGACGCGGAGAAGCGTCAATCGGGTCGAAATGAGCGACGGTGAAAGTTTGATCATCGGCGGTCTCTTGGATCGACGAATAGCAAAATCTATTAATAAATTCCCGCTTTTGGGTGACATCCCGATTTTAGGCGCACTGTTTCGCAGCACGCACTTCCAAAACTTGGAGACGGAGCTGGTATTCGTCATCACGCCGAGAATCGTTCGAACGATGAAGCCGGGGGAGAAGCCGCAATTGCCATCGATCGAAAAGTACGATGACCCCGATATCCGTCAAGTGCCATTGCCACGCGGCGACGAGAAGAAGCCGGCCGCCAAAGGCGCGACCATTCCTTAGAAACAAGGATCAAACTTGGCAGACATCAAGATCAAGTTGCAGGGCGTAGTGGGATGAAGTTACCAATTTGCCTGATAGGCGAGGATAGCCTTGCGCTAGCTTCGTTGAAACAACAGTTCGACAAGGAGGGGTCGCTTTCGGTCGATGCGAGGATCCATTCCTACGGCGAAGCCTTCGATGCTTTAAAAGGTCGTTCGGGGCCGTTGGTCGCGGTGGTCGATATCCATCGTGATCCCGAGCGAGCTTTCACAGTGGCGGAGCAAATCAAGGTCAAACTGCCAAATGTTCGGTTAGTGATGACTGCGCCAACCGGCGCCCCGGATACAATCCTGCGCGCTATGCGTTCTGGAGCTGAGGAGTTCATAACTCAGCCCTTCAACTGGGCGGAAGTTCTCAAATCCATCGATACGATTCGCAGGAAGATTGATGTCCATACGACAAAAACCGTAGAACGCGGCCATATCATTGCTGTTTCATCCAATAAAGGTGGAGTTGGCTCCACTACTGCCGCTACCAATCTTGCCGCTTGTTTGGTGGCCGAAAATAAGTCGGTTTGCCTCGTCGACTTGGTGTTACAGTTCGGTTCGGTGACCAGCTTCTTAAACATCGACGCTTCGTACACGATTCTCGACCTTGTCAAAAATTTAAAGCGCATCGATCCGCTGTTTCTAGACGGCTCTTTGGTCAAACATGCGTCGGGCATTAGAGTTCTCGCCGAGCCGTTCTACGCTGAAGACGCGCGCAGAATTACACCGGCAGATATTGATGAAATCCTCGATGTTTTGTCTCAATCTTTCGACTTCGTTGTTGTCGATACTCCCAAAGAATTTGACGACATGCTCGCGGTTGTTCTGGACAAGGCAAATTTGATCTTATTCATCACGGAAATGGATGTGCCCTCGCTCAAAAGCGCACATCGGGCGCTTGAACTTTTTGAACGCATGGGGATTTACGACAAGAAGATTCGTCTCACTTTGAATCGTTATGTGAAAAGCAAGCTAATGACTTTGGAGTCTGTCGAAAAGGCTCTTGGAGTCAAAGTATTTTGGACTCTGCCAAACAATTACCCGGTGGCGATCGCGGCGGTAAATCAAGGGTTGTCGATCCAAGAATGTGACGCGAAGTCCGACATCGCCAAGAGTTATGCGGGGCTAACCGAATGCGTTTTAAAAACTTTTATGAGTGCTGGTGCGGCGCGATTAGAATACGCGGACGAAAAAAAATCCGGCTTTTTCGGTCGTCTGTTGCCGCCGGTTCGTGGCTTAACTAAGTAAGGGGCGATTTTAATGAAAAATCCGTCGTTTGAGTCGGACAAAGACCGTTGGGAACTGGAGCGCAGCGGGGGCGACAGCTTGCGTAGTCCGTTTAGAAACGTCTCTACCGTTAGCCCTGATGTCATTTTGCAAGATCTGCGGCTAAGGATTCACCGTAAACTCATCGACACGCTGGATCTCACTAAGCTCTCCAACTTGGAGATGGAACGGGTCAGAGTCGAGATTCGGCGCATTCTCGAGGATATGGTTTCGGCCGAGGCGATTCCGCTTAGCCGGACCGACCGGGAACGCCTGGTGATGGAAGTTCAGCATGAGGTTTTTGGATTGGGGCCGCTCGAAACACTAATGAAGGATCCCGAGATCTCGGATATTCTGGTCAATTCATCCAGCCAGATTTACGTGGAAAGATATGGCAAGTTGGAAAAGACCGATGTTCGGTTTCGCGACGATGCTCATTTAATGCAGATTATCGAGCGAATCGTTACGCGGGTTGGGCGGCGCGTTGACGAGAGCTCGCCAATGGTTGATGCACGCTTAGCCGATGGATCTCGTGTGAACGCGATCATTCCGCCGCTTGCTTTGGACGGGCCAGTGTTGTCGATTCGGCGTTTCGGCGCGGAGCGGCTTACGGTCAATGATTTGATTCAGTTCAACTCGATTCCACCGCAGATGGCGGAAGTAGCGGCAGCCTGTGTCAAATCGCGTCTGAATATGCTGGTTTCCGGAGGAACCGGCGCCGGCAAAACTACACTGCTAAATTGCTTGTCCAATTATATTCCTGAAAATGAACGTATCGTCACGATCGAGGACTCCGCAGAGCTGAAGTTACAGCAAGAACACGTTGTCCGGCTCGAGACTCGCCCACCAAACATTGAAGGGCAAGGCAGTGTGACCGCCCGCGATCTCGTGCGTAACGCACTGCGTATGAGACCGGACCGCATTATCATCGGCGAAGTACGCGGCGGTGAAGCGCTGGACATGATGCAGGCGATGAATACAGGCCACGATGGATCCATTAGTACGGTCCATGCCAACGGCGCTCGCGACGCGCTTTCTCGCTTAGAAACCATGATGCTCATGGCGGGAATTCATCTGCCAGAGCGCGCTTTGCGCGAACAGATTGCCTCCGCCTTGGACGTCGTCGTCCAGCTTACCAGGATGAGCGATGGTAGCAGAAAGGTTATCGAGTTTGCCGAAATCACCGGGATGGAAGGCAACACAATTACAACTCAGACGATCTTCAAGTACGAGCAACGAGGGGTCGAAAACGGTAAAGTTATTGGCGAATTTGTCGCCACCGGTGTCATGCCGGCATTTATGGAACGTTTGGAAAGGCACGGCTTTAGAATCCCCAATAGTCATTTTCTCCCGGTCGCGTTAGGTACGAAAAGAAGAGCGTTATGAGCATACTCCTTATCACACTATTTTCTTTTCTTGCGGCGATGTCACTCATTGTAATTCTCTTCATATTGCCGATGGCGGTACAAGATTCGCCGCAGGCTAGAATCAAGCGTCGGCTGACGTCAATTGGACGACTCGACTACGCATCCAAGGCGGAGATTCAAAGTCTCCTCAAAACTTCGGTCTATAGCGAAGTTCCTTGGCTCAATCAGCTATTTTCGAAACTCCAGTTCATGCGCCGCATCGATCTGCTGTTAGAGCGCGCCAATGTGGACATGACGCCGGGTCTTTTTCTGCTTTGTTGTATTGGCGCCGCAAGCGTCACCTTCTTGCTGACATTTTTTGTGGGATATTCCACGCTGCCTTGCTCTATTTTTGCTTTAATTGCGCTTTTCTGTCCGTACGCCTATCTGCAGATGATTATTTGGAAACGACTGAGGAAGTTTCTCGAACAGTTCCCTGACGGACTCGACATGATCAGCCAAAGCCTGCAGGCTGGCATGGGACTCACGCAATCGATGGTCTTTGTCGCCAAAGAGATGCCGGACCCGCTGGGCACGGAATTCTCAGTCTTCATTGAAGAAGTCAATCTCGGCTTGCCCTTAGCGGATGCTCTGAAAAAATTCGAGGAACGAATCAATTTGCCTGAAGTCCGGCTATTTAACACGGCGCTCATGGTCCAGCGCGAGGTCGGCGGAAGTTTAGCTGAGTTGCTGATAAAACTTTCGAGTATTATTCGCGATCGATTCCGTATCGAGCGACTGATTAAGAGCTTAACCGCGCAAAACCGCGTCAGCGCTTGGACCGTCTGCTCAGTGCCACCGCTCTTGGCCATTTTTATGTTTATGCGCGAGCCCGAAATGATGGGTAAAATGATGCAGAATCCGGTTGGTAGGAGTCTTTTGGGGGCGGCGTTGGTGCTCGAAGTCGTGGGAATTTTGGTTTTTCGCAAAATAATCAAGATTCATATCTAGGGAAGTTTTATGGAATTGATCATTGCCGTTGGTTTCTTTGGCGTAATCTCGGGGCTTGTTTATTTTGTCCTGGCGTCGCGATCGCCCGTTGCGGATGAAGCGATCCAACGTCGACTCGATAGCATCGGTGTTCAAGCCCAGAGTCGGGGGCCGATTCGACTCCACGATGACGAAGAGACTACGATCTGGGAGCGCGTGGCCAATTTCTTTTTTGGCGACAAGGAGATGCCGGATCGATTTAGCGGCATAAGCCGGCGCTTGCATCAGGCGGGTTATCGTGGACACCGGGCAATTCGGATTTTTTGGGGTCTAAGAATCTTCCTTTGTATGGCCCTAGGATTTGGTTCAATGCTGCTCGCATGGATCTCCCAGTCATCGATGAAAGATTTCTTGATGTTGGGTGGTTTTGCGGCGCTTGTCGGTTACATGCTACCTTTCATCACTATTTATAGAAAGGCTCGTACGCGTGTCCGTGAGATGCGCGAGACTCTGCCGGATGCTCTTGACCTAATCGTTGTGTGCGTGGAAGCGGGTATGGGTGTCGATGCCGCGCTCAATCGCGTTGGACGCGAACAAAACGAGCAAGGCCTCGCCTTGGGTGAGGAACTCTTACTGGCTACCCAAGAAATGCAGGCGGGCTCGGTTCGGAAAGAGGCGCTTACGCGGTTGGCAGAGCGAGTCGGCGTTGATGAGTTCAGAGGCCTGGTGACATTTCTCACGCAGACCGAAGAAATGGGCGGTAGCATCGCGCGCTCGCTCCGGGTTTACGCTGAAACCATGCGTGATAAGCGTAGTCAAGCTGCCGAAGAAGCCGCTCGCAAGACTGTCATAAAATTGATCTTTCCGCTGGTATTCTTTATCCTGCCGGCGATTTTCATTATTCTTCTTGGACCTCCCGGCCTGGGAATTATGGAAATGCTTTCTGATCCGTTACGCTAGAGGGCGTCTCGTGTGCCGGTAATTAACCTAAGCAAGAAAACCTGGCTAGCCACTAAGGTGCGCAAGGCCGACAATTTCCTCACCCGGTTGGTCGGGCTGCTGAAACGGTCGAATTTGGGCCCAGAAGAGGCGCTCTGGCTCACACCTAGCAAGGGCATCCATACTATCGGGATGAAATTTCCTATCGACGTTGTTTTTCTGAGCCGGCAGAATCTTGTCGTCAGTTTGACATCGGGGCTAGCGCCTTACCGAATCAGTGGAGTGCATTTCACAAGTTACAGTGTTCTTGAGCTGCCCAACGGTACCATTCGAAAGTCCCATACGGAAATCGGCGATCAGCTTGAGATTTCTCTCGTCGAGACCTCGCAAATCGACGACCTTAAAGATACACGCTTGAGTCAAATTGGCTAATTTGGTAAGTGATGGAATCACTCGGACGCGACTTGTAGCGTCGAGTGAAAACCATGCCAAAGAAGTCTCCTCTACGCTATATTTTCTCCGGTTTTTCCGACCTCTCTTCCAACTCACGCTCTGCTGACCAGTCTGGTCAGACTGTCGTTGAGTTTTCCCTAGTTTTTGTTCTTTTGGTCATCGTCGCCTGGATTCCCGCCGACTTCGGACTCGCATTTTACACTGGCCAGATCGCTCTGAATGCATCTCGGGAAGGTGCTCGAATCGCTGCCGCCGAGCCAAATCTCACTTCAGACAGTTGTATAATGCCTTGCGCGGGCGCGACTGGAGTGGTCAAAGCAACGGCGGATCGCATGAGTTTTGCTTTGTTGCCCGGGGCGAATATCTCGGTGAATCTGCAGGGCGGGACGAGTTGCGATAGAACGGTAACCGTAGTTATTGACGGCCAGTATCGGTATTTTTTCTACAATCTTCTTCAACTGATGGGCTTCAACGTAATTAATCCGGTGCGGGTAGTTCGATCGACCAGTATGCGATGGGAACACCAATGCTAGACCGGTTCCTCCCGTATCACTTTCTCGATCGCTCCGGTCAAAGTATCGTGGAGATTGGTCTCGTTACGCCATTTCTTCTAATTGCGCTGTACGTTCCCATTGATTTTGGAATCGCTTACTACACTGCTCATCTTACGCAGAACGCGGTACGCGAAGCCGCGCGGATAGCGGTTTCAACAAAGGATCCGTTTGATGGGAGTGCGGCGTCTGCCATAGCTAATGAGACATTGGGCAGGCTACCAGCGAGGTTGCAGTTGGTCACAGTAACGGTGAATTACTTGGGTCCTGGGGTTGCTGGTTGTATGCAAACCGTCACAGTTACCGCCCAAGGTAGCTACAATTACTTTTTTTATCAGATGTTGCGCTTAATAGGCGCGACGGTGCCGGATACTGCACAAATCAGGCGAACTTCTCAAATGCGTTATGAGTTTCAGCCCGTCACTAATTCGATGCCTGCATGCACAGAGGTATTGGCAAGCAATTAACTACTGGAGCCTAGTGGGCAAATATTCAGAGGGTTCATGGATTTAATTCACAACGAGCGGGGATCGGTCATCGTCTTCGTTACTCTGATGATTGTTCTCCTCTTGATCATGGTTGGGATCGGCTTGGACACCGGTCAGTTAACTGCAACCAGGAGCCAAGGCCAGGCGGCGGTTGACGCGGCGGCGCTAGCTGCGGTTTCCGGATTACCTTCAGCAGACTCTAACGATGTAAATCAGCGAGTGAAGGCTTTTAACGCTAGCAATGACTACGTAAACAAATCGTCGAATCTTATCGACAGCCCAAATATTACATATGTTAAATACAACAAGACGACGGGATCTATTACCGATTTGCCCGACATAACGAACGCGAACGGAGTAAGAGTCGCTCTGGAGGGAGGAAGGGCAATCACAACGCCGGTCTTTCTCACACCTCTGATGAATTTATTTGGACAATCGGCGCCCTCAACCGTCGATGTGAACGTCAGTGCCGTTGCCGTGTTGCAAGCGTTGCCGAGCGTGCCGATTGCGATTTCGAAGTCTCTTTGTAGTGCACCCAACCCGGTTGATTTAGTTCAATCACCTGCAAATAATTTGTCTTGCTGGACTAGTTACCTCGGAAATCCTGTTGACGCGGGTAAAGTTCAGGCACTGTTTGTGGCTAGTGCTACATGTTCAGGATTACCGAATGTCAATGATATATTAGAGTCGAAGACGCAAATACAGTTGAAGGCAAATGTCGGTAGCTCCGTATATGACGACGCCAGGATGCTTTTTAACCCTGGCACTTGCTGGACCGTGCCGGTCGTT
>Ga0193716_1001144_pt1 | contig 15689 bp, 26 predicted proteins | sample U2c1metaG_FD_145901 | JGI IMG/M metagenome (GOLD analysis project Ga0193716, IMG submission 145901) | Soil microbial communities from a riparian zone of the East river system, Colorado, United States - U2c1 | ecosystem: Environmental > Terrestrial > Soil > Riparian zone | place: USA: East River...
CGAATGGAACCTGTCCACGCTTCGGGTGTCACTCAGTTCATCAAAGAAGGATAAGTACATCCGCGCTATCTCGGAATGGAAGACACGGTCTTCGCATGTTCTCAAAGACGTTGAGAAGCTTTACGGTAAACTGCTTCATGCCTGCCTGGTCATACCAAGCGGACGTGCTTTTCTCACCGGCATGGAGACCATGCTCACTACCAGTCACCACAGTCCTTTCGTTCCTCAATCGGCCACCAAAGGCATTGCCACAGACCTGGACTGGTGGCTATCTGTCCTCCGACAGCCCTCTCTCAGCAGAGCTATCCCAGCCCCAGTCGAACTACATGACATCGGTGCATTCTCGGATGCTAGTTCCGGGGTCGGCATCGCCATCATTGTGGCCGGAAGGTGGAGAGCATGGAGGCTCATCCCAGGATGGCAGACTTTACACGGACACCGTGACATCGGCTGGGCGGAGGCTATTGGCTTCGAATGTCTCGTCCGCTACCTCATTAGCACTAGCACAGTTAGCCGACACTTCAAAATTTACGGTGACAACAAAGGGGTGGTCGAAGGATGGTGGAACGGTAGGAGCCGGAACTCTCCTGTCAATGAGATTTTCAAACGCCTCCACTCCTTCGTCGGTATCAATGATCCCCTCCACTCATTCCACACAGCCTACGTCGCCAGCAAATCCAACCCTGCTGACGGCCCTTCCAGAGGCATCTATCCCTCTCGAAACCTCCTCCTCCCACCTGTTGACTTACCAACCGAACTCGACCAGTTCATCATTGACTCGGAGCAGCCCCTCACCCCAACTGAACAACGGCTCCTCCGCGAAGGGCGCTACCCCCCAGCAACAGCAAAACTCATTGTCGATGCTGACCGGCGGACTACGGCAAGCTTTCAGTTCCACCTCGGCACTATCAATGACCAGCTCCATCAGCACCACCGTAGCTGGGACGAGTAAACCCCGACCTCGGTTCAATGCTCAGCTGCCCGCTACTCCATCTTCTAAGGTCAAGCCTCGTCCATACCAGCCGGGCTTAATCCCATCACCGTCCATCTTGCGCCCACACTGCCTCAGCCGCGATCGCCTGCGGCTTTGGAGACCCTCATCCTCGCGATCAGGTGAACCTATAACCTTAGCTGATACCGATCTAGATCGCATACTTGAGGTCATCAATGTATCTTGGGCTCAGGGTACCCGAGAGACCTACGGGGCGGGTTTACTCGTTTATCATGTCTTCTGTGATTCTCGCAACATACCTGATGATGTCCGCTGCCCCGCTAGCCCACTGTTAATTGTTACATTCATTTCCAGTTGTGCGGGTTCTTACTCAGGCTCTGCTCTCGCTAATTATGTGTTCGGAGTCAGGGCATGGCACATTCTCCATGGTCTGCCTTGGGTCATGGATGATGCCCAGGTCAAAGCGGCTCTTACAGGTGCTACCAACCTTGCCCCTCCCACCTCCAAGCGACCGAAGAGAGAGCCATTCACTGTTTCCCTTATCGAGACCATTTGCACAAAATTAGATCCCAAGGACCACCTCGACACATCTGTCAGGGCCTGTCTCGTCAATGCTTTCTACACCCTGGCACGGATAGGCGAGTTCACTGTCCCTTCTATTGACAGCTTTGACCCAACGACCCACATTAAGCGCTCCGATGTTTGCAAAGCCCAGGATCGGCATGGCCACCTTGTAACAGTGTTCAGGATCCCTCGCACCAAATGCTCTAATGCTGGCGAAGACGTCTACTGCGCAGCCCAGCCTGGACTTGTTGACCCCCTGGCCGAGCTAAATAATCATTTCCAAATAAACAATCCTCCTCCTAATGCTCACCTTTTTTCTTACCCTCACCTCAATGGCTTTCGTCCTCTCACAAAGCGCATCTTTATGAACCGTCTCAATGCCATCACCTCTTCACTCAACTTAGATTCTCTCAAGGGTCATGGGGTGCGAATTGGTGGTACCCTAGAGTACCTCCTTCGAGGTATACCATTTGATGTCGTAAAATCAATGGGCCGGTGGGGCAGTGATGCTTTTGTGCTTTACTTACGCAAGCATGCTGTGATCATGGCTCCCTACCTACAGTGTGGCCCTGTCCTTGAGGCATTTACCCGCTACACCATGCCACCTGTTCGTCATCATTGACCAGGTATGTGCTGTCACCCTTCTCCTAGTTTTTGGGAGTCTTCCACTTCGCTTGACATGTCGCCGGGCTCCTAATGAAATGGGTATCACAGCTCATCTCAGACTCTTTTCTAGATTCGGGCTGGTGTTTTGAGCCGAAAAACCTTCGGTTTTTACCCAGATACGCTACATCTACAGATCCCAGTTCCCAAGTCAAACTGAATCTTTATATACTATTATACCTTGCACATATTCATGTTTGGCCACATTACTTTATCTACATAAATAATTGCCTCCTTTTTTGGATGCCAATAAGACGCTACGCGCATAGATTACTTGCCGATCACTTGAATAAGAACCGTTGGGGGCATACCCTTGATGATGTTTTACCTCCTCCCTCTGCTCGTCTTGAAGTATGCCTTTGCTCAAGGAAATTATCAAGCCCCACTAGTCGAATCCCATGTATTATCTGACGCGGAGCCAGAAGAAACATGGCTCTCGAAATATGGTCCACCAATTGATCAACCATTTTCCGGCTTCCTCTCCTTCTCACACATCCCATACGCCGTATGCTTAGAGGAAGAAGACATTTCAATGGACATCGCAGTCCTCGGGTTTCCTTTCGATACTGCAGTCAGTTATCGCCCTGGTGCTCGGTTTGGTCCTTACGCCATTCGATCGGGCAGTAGGAGGCAAAGAGACTATAGAGGTTATACCCTTTCTTGGGGAGTTAATCCGTATGATCAAGGTGTCAGAATTATTGATTGTGGTGATGTGCGTTTCCTGCCATAACATACTGCATGCAGCACTGAAGCGTTTTGACGCAATTATTTCTGCTTTCTTCCGCTTGGCCCATTTGAATATTGTTGTTGACAAATCTTTTTTTATAGATACCAATCACACCTTTTGACAACAAGCTCGCTTTGGACCAGATGCAAGTAGCATATACGACACTATTAAACAGACCAATTGTCAACAAGACCGCGGGCAAGAATACCGTGCTTGGCAAAGACGGCCGAGAACACCCACGGATCGTTAGGTCAGCCTTCTTATAAATGCCATTGTAGAGGATCCTTAACGTCATTCTGTCAGCCTGGGTGGAGACCACACAATTGTCTTGCCTATCTTGCGTTCGCTATTCAAAGTCTACGGACAACCAATCTCAGTAATACACTTTGGTAAGCCTTCCTTATGTCATGTCTGTTGGACTAATTTACACTCTGCTAGACGCTCATTTAGACACCTGGGGTGGCTATCCTGGCTCAGACTCTGAAGCATCCCACATTAATCACGGCACTTTTTTCGCTGTTGCCCAGCAGGAGGGTCTCATCTCGAATTCGAGTGTTCATGCCGGGATTCGCTGCAAGTTAGCGGTAGGTCATTCATATACACTGCCAGGGATATTGTCTAAATGGTTTGGTACTGGGCAGGGAATGGAAGACATAGAGCACGACGAATCTGTTGGATTTCAGCTAATCACAACAGATGACATCGACGACATCGGCATCCCCGAGATAATCAAGCAGATTAGGCGAAGAGTTGGAGACAACCCTGTTTATCTGAGGTAGACCGTCAATACTGTCCTTGAATGACCCAGCTTATTAACGTTTACAGCTTTGATATCGATGTCATCGGTGTGTATAGTCTATCTCTTTCATAGTGTCTGCTAACAAAATTTCCGCAATCAGATCCTGCATTGGCACCAGCAAGTGAGAATGGATGAAGCAAATTACTGTGAGAACTTAACTACACATTGTTTCACAGCTGGAACCCCGGAGGCAGGCGGATGGACTATCCGCGAAGTCAAGCGAATCATTCGCGGTCTAGCCGGACTCCACTTTGTGTGAGTTGGCTACCTCCCTGTAAGTGGCACTGCTGAATACATGAACGCAGCGGTGCAGATCTGGTCGAAGTTCTACCTGGTACGTTCAGCACTCTATTGTAATCGCAGTTGCTAATGTGCCCTCTCAACAGCGTATGATCATGGTATGTAGCCCTAACCAACTTCAGCGGACAATTGTAACCATTTTTTCATCCAGCGGATATCACTGGAATAGCCGCTGCTGATCTTATCCACGACTTCTTGTCACTGTTTTTAACGGAGGCGCCTCCGCCCATTCGCAACAGCCTATCCCGTAGTCAGCCCTATAGAAGGAAGACAACCGACGAGCTGTAGCTTTGGCCCACGCGGGTATGTTTACTTGACTCTATCTGCAACTGCCACTAGTTTCGCGCTCGAGAGGATTGTAGTTGTAATTTTAAGTTGTTCAGGGATAAAATCTGAACTTCGAAATCATTGGCTACGAGAACTTTTAAATATATCCGAAATACGCGCAAGCGGCTTGAACGCGTCTGGCACCAACCGTTCATCCCCAACGGTTTTGTTCATCCTTTCGTGTATTCCTGATTTTCGGTGACGTCTGGGAAGACGGCAAAAGGATGCGACGATGGTCTGGCGCTGCTCGTATCCACTTCTTGCATCCAACAGCCGCGAGGTCTCGATGTCATTATAGACAACTAAGTGCTTTTGCGCAGCACAGCGCAAAACACGCACAGGCAGCAATACCACCCAAAGAAAATATTGTATCGACGCTTTCTACATATCCAGACCCATACAAGCTCTTAGAACCTCAACTCACACATCTACGTACGGCTTTGCTCGACTTGCTCGGATCGTCACACCCTTCTCTCACCGAAATAGCGAAATATTACTTTCTCCATCCTTCAAAACAAGTACGGCCGCTCATAGTTCTTTTGTTTGCTCAAGCGACAAATGGTCTAGGTCGGGAATGGGTGCGCAAAAGATGGGCTGCAGAGGTCGAAGGTGCTAGGGGGATGACGGAGGAGCTGGACAAACCGTTGACGCGTCCAGACGTGCTAAATGACTGGAATCCGAACATGCCAGATCATACAGCATCTTTTGAATCTGTGTTCTCTCTAAGGCCCTCACGGCCAATACCCGAGGTCATTGTGCCTTCACCAAGATCTACAGACGTACACAAGCGGCAACCGACACTTATATCTCCTGCCTTACTTCTACCGACTCAAATGCGGCTCGCACAAATCGTAGAGATGATTCATGTCGCGTCACTTCTGCACGACGATGTCATAGATAAGTCACCGCTGCGGAGAGGCGCCGCGTCAGCTCCCGCGGCTTTTGGTAACAAACTCTCTGTCCTGGCTGGAGACTTTCTCCTCGGACGTGCCAGTGCGGCGCTCTCTCGCCTGGGTGACAACGAGGTTGTGGAACTCATTGCGAGCGTCATTGCGAATCTCGTCGAGGGCGAAATTTTGCAAATGAAAGATGTCTATGCTCCCGAGCTGGGGCTGATTGGGACGCCGAGGGTAGGGAAGGAAGCTTGGAATATATACCTCAAGAAGTCATACCTTAAGACTGCAAGTTTGATGGCGAAAGGTGCACGGGCTGGGGTGGTTCTAGGAGGATGCAAGGAGGGAGAGATATGGAAAGAGGTCGCATATGCGTATGGTCGTAATCTTGGCATTGCGTTTCAGGTCCGTTCTAACAATGCTCGGTGTTCTTTCTTTCTGGATCTCGTGTGTCTAACAAATTTATTGGTACGCAGCTCGTCGATGATATATTAGACTACGAATCTGGAGATGCTACGTTAGGCAAGCCAGGCGGTGCCGATTTGCATCTGGGACTTGCGACAGGTCCTGCTCTCTATGCTTGGGAAGAGCACGCTGAAATGGGTCCATTGATAGAGCGGAAGTTCGAGCAAGATGGGGACGTTGAACTCGTAAGCCTCTTCTGTAGCTTGAGCTTTCCAGAAAGTTGTTCAGTTGATGTTTCTTCGTAGGCTAGGGACCTGGTCCGCAGATCCTCTGGTGTGGAACGCACTCGCGATCTCGCACGGGCGCACGCCGACAAGGCTAAAGAGGTTCTCGATACGCTACCGGACAGTGATGCCAGAAGCGCCCTCCAGGTGTTGACGGAGCGCGTCGTGAAACGGACGTGGTGAGGTATTAACTTAGATAACTTACGTAGACACCGAAGCCGTATTGCGGACTTCCTGCATTATATATATCCACTGACCATACTTACGAAGCCCCAGCACAAAGGCACGAAAAGCACGACGGGTTTTACGCGGATGGATGGTGATTAATGATTAAAATAGACGAGCAAGGCCGACATAAGTACTTCAACACTATCACCATGGATGGTATGGAAATGTTCTTGTAATTTTTCTTCGCCCTTAACCGAAGACGCCATGTCATCAGCCATCAAGAAGTATACCGGACAGCCTGAGCGCGACATCGATAGCCCATTTACTTTCGCTTCTTCACACTGCTCTCTTCCTTCTCTCCACCAGCAGCTGCGACGGGGGCGGTACTTGTCTTCTTCTGATCGTCCGGAGAAGGTGCGTCGGTCTTCTTCGACGACTGCAGGGACTGCCAGATCAACAACTAGTCCTCAAGACGACAGACCAGAGTATCTTACCTTGGTTATGGGTTTTTGTTGGGCACCGACGAGACCGAAGAGGGCTCCAATCATACCGAAGAGAGTGAACACAGCGCCAGCAAGAGCAACACCAGTTTCAGGGTGAGTCTTCAAAGCGAGGATAGGGTCAGTCTGCGCAAGTTCGATGAAGAGAATTGCCTTCTGGCGGATGAACGCAATAGGAGCGTCCTTCCACGAAGGGAGTTCATCATCATCATCCAACTTGTCTTCAATCTTGGCGGTGGCAGCTTCGAGGGGCTTCTTGACCTCAAAGGTCTCTGCAGCCAAGGTCTTGGCATCCTCAACGGAATGGCCAACATAGATGTTATCGAAAAGAATGTCCTCGGTCATAGTCCAGAGTTCGATACCGACACCACCCTATATTATCGAAATCGTCTAGTCAAACACTCAAGGCTGTAGCTTACTGAAACTTACGATCTTGTTGAGGCTCTTGGCGGGTTGGAGGTCCTCAAAAAAGTCGGGGTTGGGAATCTTACGGGGTGCCCATTCGCCCTTGTATGCAGGGTTGTCAATCATAGGAGCGAACCACTTGCCCTTGTACTCAGGATTGGCCTTCAATGGGCTGCATTTCTGAGTCAGCGGCCATATTCCACAAAGTAAATAAAGTATAACTTACGCCTTCCAGGGACCACAGCCAGGAGCTTCGTCGCACTTGGGGTTACGGACAGTCGGTGCAATCCAGTCACCGTCTTCCTCGTCATCCCATTCATCTGGTTTCTCAGCGTCAGGGTCTGGAATACTGGTAGGTTCGTCATCGAGCCATCCTTCAGGCTTCTCCGCCTCAGTATCGACGATCTCGTAAGGCGCGTCCTCATCCCAATCAGCGGGCTACAGTCACATCAACTTGTGACGCAGAGAAACAAAGGAAAACATCAAGTCACCTTTGAAGCCTTGGGGTCGGCAATATTCTTCTGATCAACCCAGTCAGATGGTTTTGAGTCTTTGGGATCGTCGATTTCCTTGGGTGGGTTGACAGCCGGATCGAATTCCTCGAGGAGGCTGCCGGACCTTTCGCTCACACCATTGAACAGAACCTCGAAGGTGTTGTTGCCAGGGCTGATGATACAGTAGAGGATTAGTGTTTGTCGAGAGGAGACGTCATAGTTGTAAACGTACTGGACAATGAGAGTGTAAAGGTTGGTCAATTTCTCGATGGTGGGCTTGGGAGGGTTCTTGAGGTGCTTCTCCTGATACTCGCCAGTAATAGGGTTCTTGTGACGGAAGATGAAATGGAGCTTGAGAGTAATGCTTAGCATCTCTTGCATAAATGGATTGTGAAACCATGTTACCTTGGTGCCGGGGCAGGTGAGATCAGGACCGAACATGATCACCCAAGGTGTGTGATCGTCGAAGTCTTTCCCGCTGGTCTGGAAACCATCTTCAAGCAGCTTGACGTATCCGCCACCACAGTTACCACCCTGTTGATACTTGACTTCATATTGGACAACCAAAGGCTGGTCTTTGAAGTCAATGCCATCATGGAAAGCAGCGGAGATGCCATGGTGAGCAGCCTTGTTCTTTGCTACAAGGCCCAAGTCACCCTCGATGACGGAAGATGTTGGCTCCTCGACCGCCCATTTGCCGACATAGCTGAAAGTTTCGGTGCCAACGGGAGTCTTCTTAGTAGCTTCTGACGGTGTCCACCGCTCTGACCAGTCGTCTGTGAATTGTTCAATGAATGGTGCCTTGATGTTAGTGGGCTGAAAAGGTGGAGAAAATAAACACAAAGACAGCTATGTCAATTGACAATGACAACTTGCCTTGAAAACGGGCTTGGCCTCTTCAGAAGCCGATACGCTTGTGGCCGCAAGGGCGAACAGGACGGAAAGCGCTACGCTTCGCATGATTACGAAGGACCGGCGACGATGAAAGAAAACAGAATCTGAGTTTGGGGGAAAAGAACGAAGGATACAAGTGAGTGCTCCGTTTCGCGCCTCGCTTAAATTTATGGCCCGCTTGACTTTCTGCCACGTCGCCCTTTCGATCAGCATCCAAATTCGCACGACCCGGCATCACTAATCACTTCAGATATTATTATACTATATAATGCACAATATCAGGCATCGGTCGGCTCCATTTTACATGGGATCTCTGTATTCCCAGCCTGTCCACCAGAATATCACCAATGGTTTCACCCAAGTAAATCTGCATGGCCTGATGCCGAGAGCGCCAGCTGTGTCGAAGGCGTCAATTCAAATCGAAGCAGATGACAACTGAAAATACTTACCACGAACTCGTCGTCCAAATACTTTGACACTGCAATCTGATCTCCTAGCCCTTTACGCCGGCGAGTTTTAAGAACAAGGTCTCTAGCCAGTGCTTGCCCAGAGGCTGGTTCCAACGGTCGTAGCTTGATACTCGTGTCTGTCGGGTCGCCTATTCGCCGTGCTCAATTCACGCACTAATTCAGACATAATTCGACACATACCTGGAACAATCGACCAGTGATCAAACACCTGCAAACAAAACGCTTGGCCTTGCGTCGCTGTTCTTAGGTCAGTTTCGAACCCGTTTGCATCGATCACGGGAATAAGAGCTTTGACAGTGTAAAGGGGCGATCCAGCTTTGGGGATGTCTTGTGTGACGTGACCACGACGACGTGCGAGAACCGTGTATACTGCGGAAATGCAGTCTGCAGGGGCTTGAACCTCAACGTAGTAAATGGGCTCCATCAATCGAGGAGTCGCCTAGACATAGATGTTAACTTGAATCCTGGCATATACAAGGAAGTCGCACCATTAGGAAAGAAGAGTAACAAACACGACGGGCTGTCGGAACGATCTGTCCACCTCCGCGGAAAATTGGCTCTTGTGCGAGGCTTGCATCAAGGATACGGAATTTGACATTGCGCATTGCTGTAAAAGGTTCTCTGTGAGCACAGTTAAATGACTAGAGAAGAATACCCACGTTCGTCACATAGTGGACCCTCCCGAGTCCCCCACTGGAAGCCTTGCTTGATGTGCTCCTTGACCGTGCCAAGCATTTTCTTGTCAACCTGGCAAGGGAATCGAAATGGTTGAGATTCTACGCCTGTGCAAAGACAAAAGAAGCGTACCTGAGACGGTAGTGTGTCATCAAGGAGAACGTTGGGTCCATTATCGTCAGGCCCGAATGCCCATATGGATCTCGAGGCAAGTAAATCCCATTGGTACTTCTCCTGGAAGAAGCCGCCTCTTTCTTTTGCTGATATTCGCATGTTGACCCTCCCTCTCTCAATGTCCTCCGCGATACCGCGCTCAAGCGGCTCAGCAATCATCGTAACTTTGTTCCTGTATTATTGTCAAACTACGAGACTGGCACAAAATAAAGCAGACACTGCTCACTTTTTATTTGGCGTATCAGCGTAACACTTCAGCGCACTTGTTTCCAAAACCGTTTCGCAAAACTTCGTGACAGGATCTGACACCTTGATCTCAATTTCTGCAAACAGTTTCCGGAGATCGTGCATGACGCAATCCAAATACAGCTCGCCGGTGCCGATGAGAACATGTTCACCGCTTTCCTCTACTTTAGTGGAGACCAGAGGATACGATTTGTTGATGCTGCGCAAGCCTGAAAGCATCTTCGGTAGCTCTGAGGGTGCGATAGGTTCGATGGCAATCTTGAGCACCGATTGGGTCATGTGCTTGATGGGCCGGAAAATGTGGAGATCTTCCTCGATATCGAAAGACGCTAATGTCGCTGTCTTGGATATTGACGCGTCGACTCCACCGATGAGAACTAAGTTTCCAGCGGGGATTTCGTCGGCAGGGATGAAGTATCTGTGAAGTATCTGAGACCAGCCTTCAAATGACAACAAACCAGATGTGAACGAACCTTGATTCGCTAATCCAAATGTCTTCCACAGTGGACTTCATCATGTCCTCCTCATCTTCGGGAGAGTATCCTTCTCCCAGAACCTTGATATCCATGCCTTTCCTGAGGGTGCCACTCAAAACACGACCGAAGGCTCTGAAGGACTGTGCATCCGTCGTATGATACAGTTTTCCGACTTGGACCATAACGGGTCCTTGGGAATTGCAAGACTTCATTGAAGCAACTAGATCCGATGTTTGCGGACCACTGTATGTCCCCTCGACCTGAATAATAGTTAGTTACTGAATTCCTTCGAGAGAAAGGCTACAAACCTTGTTAGAAGCACCCTTCAATGGTGACGGTATCTTCTCAACAATCATATCCACCAAGCCAGTCGCAGGCCCAAAGAATTGATCCAAGACAGCTTTCAAAAGCGGTCTCACATCCATTTTGTACATCACTGGCTTGAGATGAATATTCAACCCGCTGAGAGTCTCCTTGAGCGTATCGGTATCTTCACTCAGGACATTGCTGTATAGCTTGTACAGTGGTTCGAGAATGAAATGAACGAAAGACCGGTTTTGCTCTGGATCTGTCTGTTTACGGGTGAATTTACGAGTTTCCTCGTTGAAGTAGATATCTCCCCATAACCTATCTGCGAAGGCGTCTACATCGAGAGAGCCTGGCAACAACATGAGAACGACGGTAAAATTTGACGAGGATGTAACATTACCGTATGTGTCGGCATACATCTGGGCGAATGACCGGATAGAGAAACACCAGTTCATATCAGTGCTGGCAAAGGTAACATTGCCAAATTCCGGGCTCAATCTCAGCTCGGGGTCAGGGTCGATACCACTATAGAAGATCAAAAATTAGCCTGGCACGGAGTCCGTACACATCACCGACCTGATGAAAGTGTTAATCTCTTCAATAGTATGTTTTATTTTGTAGTAAGCATCGGCGGGCTTTATCCGCAACTCCAGGATGAGTCGATCTATTTTGTTCACAACGAGGGTGATTTTGATGTTTTCTTGTATAGCGTGTCGGATGACAGCTTCCGTGTTCACCATCAACTACAAATGTGGTGTCAAAGGACGTACATAAATAGTAGAGGAAAAGACTAACCCCTTCAACGACGTCTACAACCAGGACAATGCCATCAACCAACCGCATGCACGAGGCAACCTCGTCAACGAAATTGACATGTCCCGGTGTGTCGATGAAATGTACCAAGTGTGATTTCCCAGACGTCGTTGATAAAATGAGGGACATCGGTGATGACTTAATCGATATATGCCGTTCACGTGAAAGAACGTGAGTGTCAGTGTACCGTGTCTATCAATATGGCTGTTAGCATTCTCCAAAATGCGAACAGCCGTCCCACAAACCGGCTGATCAGCGTCCCACACGAGTTTGTGTGTCTCGAAAATGAGCATGTCCATAAGCGCAGTCTTTCCGTGATGTAAGTGCCCAACAACAGCGACATTGCGAATCATCTCCGGAAAATTGGTCATGTTCAACAAGAACCTGGATGTCATTAGACCACACAAATTGCGGCCAATGGCTTGAATGACGCTCACCCCTTATCAAACCGAGTCTCTGGCATGTCTTTCTCCTCCACAGTCCATTTTCGTACTTTTATTGGCGCAATGATGGGCTCCGAGAGTGGCTGAGCATCCTCCTCTTGTACAAGCGTCTCTACATCCGGCCCATATACGTCCCCTGCAGAAGGATAATACTGTTTGTCTTCGTGCAGAATCACAGCATTATGAACAGGATCTGCACGGATGCATTCGAATCATATCACGAGAACATAAGGGCAAGACACGGACCGTCAATTTCCATCAGCGCATTCTCTTCTTGGCCTGGCATTGGCTCATCCTCGTAACCTTCCAAAGGAGCGGCTCGTGGCTGGGCTTCTGCGGACCGACCAAAATCAGTCTGTTGGATCTCATCTTCGTCGTCTGAACCAAGGTCAGCGCCAATGTAGTTTCCGAACTCGTCGTAGTCCTCGAAAGATGCCATAGTACAACGAGGAACGAAGTCACTTCAGGCCGAATAAAAAGCGAAAGCCTCGTAAAAATGGGACCTTTCTGCACAGAACGTGATTGGAGCCAAGAAAGAGACAATTGTGTGAATAGCCCAGGAATTGATGCTTGGGCAAGCGATGAGTTCAGGTCAGAACGCGAAAATTCTGAACTCCGCTCGACCGTCAAAACGCGCCTCGATCACATCTTGGGCTCAGTTTCTCCATCGAAATGGCCACACTCTCAGATGAAACTTTGAGAAAGGTCTATGTCTCAGCTTCGTTGCTGTGCAATTTGCTCAAAGGTTGCTTCAGATCTTGGATCAAATCCAGACGACGGCAGTGCAGTCGCAAAGAGCCTTAAGCGTAGCACGTCAACAAACAGCGGCCAAGGATCGCGAAAGACGTATACTTCAACTCACGATTGATGAGATAGACCATATGGAAAGCGATGTGAATCTCTACAAGGGCGTCGGCAAGATGTTTGTCGGATCCCCTACTGTTTTGTATTGTCGGATTCTCATTAGAATACAGGTTCCTGATGGTCCCTCGAACAACGATGGAACAGGAACTCAAGGGCCAGGAGAAGGAGCTCACGGATGACATCAATAGTCTAAATAAAAAGGTTTGTCCTGGTAAGTTTTCTTGCAGTCTGTGCTGAATGCTCGACCTTCGGCAGGCAAAATACCTGGAGAAGCAGTTCAACGATTCTCAGAATCAACTTCGTGACATCGTATGTGCCTATATTTACTCCTCCGTGAGCTTATCGCTAATGAATATCCAATCACAGTTCCACCATGCCCCAAAACAACCATAATACATTGTCGCTGGCCAAAATCCAGATCTTGAAATAGACTGTATCTATCGAAATTCAACACCAGTCATAATGGGGCCCCCATCCCGTGCATAATGTAATATTGTAGTTTATATCGTCAAGTTCAGGGACCTCGTTCAATTTCAAGGCGGAGAAAACCACTTTGGCCGCTCTGAGCTTACCCGATCTGGAAAGGTGTTCAAGTTGGTTAATTGTGCCATGAGGCTCATTTCGGCCTCTTACGCTCCCTTTACACAACCATGGCTAAGCCCTCCCTTTCAGAAAGTCAAAAGGTGAAAGTTCAAGCTTTGAAAACTGGGGGCGATGCCCTTTTTGCACAAAAAAAGTACAGGAAAGCCTACTTCAAGTACACCGAGGCGATCAAACTCGATGGGCGCAATGCCATCCTCTACGCCAATCGCGCGGCGAGTGCTTTATCTATGAAAGAGTGCGTGTCGGCATTTAATATTTACCAAGTTATTAATTGTTAGGATATAGATACCTCGATGCTGCTTCAGATGCTAAGGAAGCTGTCAATATCGATCCGACGTATTCGAAGGCATGGGCCCGTCTTGGCAAAGCCTCACATGCGAGTCATCCAGCACGACAAAATATTAATAGTGGCTGATCCTGATCTGCAGGCTTTGGGATCGTATGATCAAAGTGCCTCCGCGTTCGAGAAAGCAATTTCCCTGCTCCCTCTCGAGCTCTCCGCCCAGGAAAAGACCCTCAAGAAACAATGTGAAGAAGGGCTCGGGTCCGTTCGGGAGACAATGGACAGGCTACGCCAGCAAGATGATGACTCGTTCACACGTGTACCAGTCGGTGAAGTCAAGATGGATGAAATGCCTTGGAATCGAGCGTCGACGATAATGGATGAGTTGATTTCATCTCAGAACCCAGATAGCAGTGTACGTGACGTTATTGACCATAATTCGGTGTTGATCGAGTCGCCGATGCTCTTGATACAGGCCTGGATCATTAATAATGCATATCGGGTACGCTCATGTTCTCTTTAGCGGTTTGCCGGTGACACCTGATTATCATGCAACCAAGGAATTTATAGAGGGAGTGGAGATCATGAAACTTACAAGATCTGTGGACGATGGCGACAGAATTAGCTATCATGGCCAGCCAACGGTATGTATTTTGAATACCATTTCCTCGCCGTCACCTACAGGTGTCATTTTCGCAGGCTTTGAGCACCATGAGTAATGGTATTCTGCGTGACCCACGCACCTTTTTCATGGCTGACCCCAAGGCTTGGATTGAAATGTACGATCGACAAGGTACATCATATGCTATTATACAATATGTTGATCCTGATCCTGGCGTAAGTCGTTTTCGAAAATTCCGTCCGTAGAGGTTGGCCCCATGGTGGAGCCAGGAAGGTAAAAAAGGAAGCGCTTGAAAGGCTGAATCTGTCGGGCTGGGATGATCTTCGTCCTGCTTTGAGGATGACCATTAGGTATGCAATTCTGAGGGTCATGGCTGCTGCCACTAACCTTTCAGGGTCTAGTGGGTGGTTTATGAAAGCTTTCATGTGCGCTTCCACGAAACAGCACGTCGCCGCTGTTGAACTATACCGCCGAGCGGTCGAAATATTGGAATGGGGCCGGCAGATGTGGAAGAATGTCCCTCAGCAGACTCGAGGCCCGATCTTCGACCTGACTTACATCCGTGCCGTCAAGCGATTCTACATGACTGCACTCATGGAGGTAAGCCAGATGCGTGAGTCATGGGTGCAGATATTCTCACTTCTTGCTCTCACCAGGCGCATTCAACTCACGGGAAATCCAACTCCGAGTTCAAACTCGAAGAAGCAGCAGAGCTGGCACACGAAATCATAGCCGACGTGAATGCTAACCCGCCAGGACTCAATCCTATACCACCATTAGATCCGGGGACCTTGTTGTCTTTCTGGACGTATCCCAAAGCAGAAGCACTTGCGTACGTGGTATATCAAATCATTAGCCGTGTGTTCATGGCCTGATGTGTGCACAAGTGTTCTTGGATATTATCATATGCAGACTGGTATGAAATCCGCGAACGATGAGACTGGAGCTCGAAGGCATTTCGGAGAAGCAGCTGAACATTACATTGAGTCGGCTGGGACCTTTCCTCAAGATGACGAGAAGCACGCCTGTGAGTTCGGGTGCCTCTCTTGTTATGCTAATTGCTTAAGGCAGAGGTTGGACAGATTTTCTCGCTATTGCTGTTGAGGCCCACTGGCGGCGCGGAACTGCTCTTCGAGTGACGCTCCCCCTCTGCGAACGCATACGCGAGGGGCTCGCACAATCGATGTACTTATGGGAGGCTCATTACAAGAGCAGAGGCTGTGTGTCTGTCAATCAGTGTCTTGATTTTTATGATAAATGGAAGATACGCGTGGACCAGGGTGAAGTGACGATGGATTACGAAGCGAAGCATGAGGTATGTCCGATTGTATTACAA
>Ga0193716_1001146_pt1 | contig 15683 bp, 14 predicted proteins | sample U2c1metaG_FD_145901 | JGI IMG/M metagenome (GOLD analysis project Ga0193716, IMG submission 145901) | Soil microbial communities from a riparian zone of the East river system, Colorado, United States - U2c1 | ecosystem: Environmental > Terrestrial > Soil > Riparian zone | place: USA: East River...
CCCCGCCGGTAGCCCGGCCATCGCGCAGAGGTGCTCGGCGACCTTCGGTGCGTCCCCGGTCAGCACCTTCACACTCACGCCGGCGTCGGCGAGCTGACGGATTGCGGTCGCCGCAGTCGACTTGATAGGGTCGACGAAGCCAACGAACCCGACGAGCACCATGTCGTCCACCGACGTCGGTACGGCCTCGAGACGGTTGGCGACCGGGACGACCTTGGCGGCGACGGCAAGCACCCGCACACCCTGCTTCTGGTAGGACGCGACGAGGTCGCGACCTTGATCGGCCAAATCCACGGTGAGCGCGGTGACCGCCCCACCGACCTGAACGTGACCGCACAGGACGAGCACCGCGTCCGGATCGCCCTTGGTGATCACGACGTACTCGTCGGAACGTTCCTGGACGACGACGCTGGACCGGCGCGCCCGGACGTCGAACGGCGACTCGTCGACCTTGGTGTACCTCGCGCGCGCAACGACCTGATCGTCGGCACCGATGAGTTCGGCCAGCGCAGAGTCGAGTTGGTTGTAGTGCACCGACTGAAATGCGGCCGCCACGAAGGCGTAGGTGTCGACCTGCTCGTCGCGGCCTCCGTCGATGTCGACGGCGTAGGCGTACGCGACCCGGTCTTCGGTCAGCGTGCCCGTCTTGTCCACGCAGAGCACGTCGATGGCCCCGAGGTCACAGATGGACTCGAGGCGTTTGAGGATCACCATGCGCTTCGTGAGATTGACCGCGCCGCGCAGAAACGTCGCCGCGACGATCACGGGCAGCAGTTCAGGGGTAAGGCCGACGGCGACGGAGACCGCGAACAAGCCGGCATGGGTCCAGTCGCCGGTGATCCAACCGCTGACTGCGAGCACGATCGGAACCATCACGGCCATGAAGCGGATCAGTGCATCGCCAACCGATTTCACACCGGCGTCCACGCTGCTGGGTGGCCTTGCCGCGTTCGCCGCGCGGGTCGCGGCGCCCCAGAAGGTCTGCGGCCCCGTCGCGATCACCACGGCGGTTCCCGATCCACTCACCACCGACGTCCCCGCGAAGCACGTGTCGGGTCGGTCCAACGGTCCGGTGCGAGCTCGGTCGCCAGGGTCGGAGTCCTTGGGCACCGGTAGCGACTCACCGGATATCGGCGACTGATCCACGCGAAGCCGCTGGGTGGCGAACAGGCGTAGGTCTGCGTGAATCACGTCTCCCGGTGAGAGCTTCACGACGTCGCCGGGGACCAGATCGTCTGCGGGGACTTCGCGTTCGATCGCCGTCGCGTCGGGGCCTGGTCGCCTGCGCACGGTCACGGTGTGCGTCGCGAACGCCCGAAGCGCGTGCATCGCCCGGTCGGACCGCGACTGCTGCCACCAGCGCACGCCGACGGACAACGCAACCATGACCGTCACGGTGATGCACCCGCGTGCGTCGCCGATCACGCCGAGCACCACGCCAAGGACGACCAGGAGCGCGAGAAACGGGCTTGCCACCGCCGTGCGCAATCGATCGACGGTCGTAGGTAGGCGATCGGCTGGCAGCCGGTTCTCGCCGACCTCCAGCAGCCGGTCGGACGCCTCGTCCTCGGTCAGCCCCTGTGGCGAACTCTCCAGGGCGCCGAACAGTTCGAATACCGACGCCGCATCGTCGAGGTGGTTCGTCTTCGACATCGACATCAACCCGACCCCCTTCTGCGTGACGGTGTGGTGGGATCAGTGCCGCACCACTGACAGGCTACGACGACAGTCGCTCAATCACTTGCGCAAGTACTATCCCTGTGCCAGTGTAGGCAGCGGGAGGAACATGTGACAGAGCACGGCCCCCCTCCGGGTACACCGATCGACGAAGTGCAGTTGCAGGACACCGCCGCCATGTTCGGCATGCTGGCCGCGACCGCCCGCCTTCAGATCATCTGGCTACTGTGCGACGGCGAGAGAGACGTCGGCACGCTGGCCGCCGAGGTGGGCCAGAGCGTTGCCGCGGTGAGCCAGCACCTCGCGAAGCTCAAGCTCGCCGGGATCGTCCGCGCGCGCAAGGAGGGCCGTCGCCAGGTCTATCTCGTCGAGGATTCCGACGTCTCCGACATCGTCCAGATCGCGGTTCGTCACCACCAGCGGCGGGAGCGCAAGGAGCGCGGCCGCACCGCGTGACGGCTCAGCGCGGGCGTTAGGCCGCCTTGCCGTCCGGCGGGTCTGAGTCACCGGATTGGTGAGTCATGTTGTCGCCGTTGGTCGCCGACTCGTCGGTGGCCGACGGGTCGTTGAGAACCGCGGTATCGTCGGGCGCGGCCACCGGGTCGTCGGATCCCCGCGGGCCGTCCGATGCCAACGGCTCGTCCACGACGGGTTCGTCGTCGACCGCCTGCTGGGGTGCCCATGCATCATCGGGGGGTGGGCGCAGTTCTTCGGGGCGGTGGTAGTGGTTGATGCGGGTTTGTCCGGTGTCCAAGTGCGGCGGTGGAATCCACACGACCTCGTGATGGTCGGTGAGGCGGGTGCGCCAGCCTTCGGGCCCGACCATCCGGTTGTCGGGTCCGCAGGCCAGGCCGAGGTCATCGACGTTGGTCAGTCCGCCGTCGGTCCAGTCGCGAGCGGCGTGATGGGCCTGCGTGCCGTAGGCGGGCACGGTGCAGCCGGGTTTGGTGCAGCCCCCGTCGCGAGCGATCAACATGATCCGCTGCGCGACAGAGGCGGTGCGCCTCGCCCGGAACAGGTTCAGGGCGGAGCCGGTGGCTCCGTCGAACACCGCCAGGTAGTGGTGAGTGTTGGCGTGGGCGGCCAGCTGCAGGACGTCGGCGAGCGGCAGGATGGTGCCGCCCCCGCTGACGCCGACCCCGGCCCGGGATTCCAGGTCGTCCAGGGTGGTGCGCACGATGATCGTGGTCGGCAATCCGTTGTGCTGACCCAACTCAGCTTTGTCCAGCGCAGTCCGGCCGATGAATTCCATGGCGTCGTGGCGGCGTTGCGCCAGGCTGCGAGTATCGGCGTCGATCTGGTCCTGCGTCGGCGTGCCCGAGGTAGCGGGCACTTGGTCGGCGGGATTGCACATGCCCGGCGCGGAGTACTTCGCGAACAGGGCCTCCCAGATCGCCCACGCCGCCGGGGTGAGCACGGCGGTGAGGCGGGTCGTGCCGTCGGGTTGTTGCGGTCCCTTGCTGACTTCTCGGCGCCGCGCCCGTTCGGCGTCGTCGGGGACGGGTCCGTCTTGATCCAACAGGAACAGCTTGCGCGCCACCGTGTCGGCGAGCTCCTTGGGGCCGGTCCCGACTGCGTGGCGGACCCACTCCACCTCGATCTGATCGCGGGTGGCGGGGTCCAGCAGACGGGGCAGCTTGGCCATGCCCTTGCCGATCACCTCGACGTGCTCTCCGGTGATCAGCCCCAACGCTTGCGCGGCGGCGGTGGCGACCAGCACCGGTGCCAACGGCTCACCCGACAGCGCTTGGCGCGGCCCCAACATCGCGGCGTCGGCCAGCCGGCGGTGCGCCTCGGTGCCCGACAGTCGCCACCGGACCATCAACACCTCACGCCACGACTTGGCACCCAGTTCGCCCGGCGTGGCTTGGGTTTGCAGCTGGGCCAGCATTCGGTGGCGCTGGGTGGGCAGTTGGCAGTCCAGGATTTCCAGGTCATCGATGGCGGCGAGGAGTTCGTCGCGGGTCAGCGTGTCGATGCCGCAGGCGGCCACCTCGTCGTAGGCGGCGTGCAGCGCGGTCAGCGCCGCCCGTACCGCTCCTACCTGCATTACTCGAACATATGTGCGAACTTTAAGGGTTTGGCGACGTCATTGATGAGAGAACTCGAAGGGAAAGTCGACATCTAGAGTGACTTCTGAAACGCAAGTGGCACAAGGGATTAAACCCTGCCGAGCACCACGCGCTAGCGCGGCTGAGCAGCCGGCCGCGCCGGATTCAGCACGTCGACGCCGTCCACCCGCCAGGCCTCCCGCATCGCCTCGGCCCCCTTGAGTCGCACCCAGGCCGCCTCCGTCGCCGTGATCGGCGTCGCCGACAGCACCGTCACCTGCCCCAGCGGCGCGGCGAGCTCGACGTCGCCGATGTCGCTGACACTCAACAGGACTGCCGTGAAGGGAGTTCGTTCCCAGAGCGGCGTCTCGAGGTCGACGAGCGCGTCGGCGCCGAGCACCAGCCCCTCGACCGCAGGCGCCGCGGCGACGACCGCGATCGATCGGGCCAGCCCGGTGGGCGTCGGACCGCGCAGCGCCACCACCACCTCGGCGCGCGGACCGGTCGTGGGATCGGCCATCATCTCCGTCGGATCGACCATCGAATGGCGCGAACAACCAAGGGAGACATAGTGATACACGCCGCCGCCGTCCGGCCCGTAGCGCAGCACGTCGATGGACTCCGCGCCGAGGAACGTCACGCTTGCCGAAACGGGCTCGGCGTCGATCCCTGCCGCGGCGAAGTGCTCGTCCAGCCGTGCGCGGACCTCGGTGAGGACGTCGGTCACTCGGCGGGCGGGATCGAGAGGTTGACTCCCGTGTCGGCGTCGAACAGCGTCAGCTTGGAGCGGTCGAAGGCCAGTTCCACAGTCTGTCCTGAAGTCACGCTGGACTGGGCGGAAACCCTTGCCACGAACTGATTCTCGGATGCCCCGGACTCGGCGGCCAGCTCCGCGAGCTGGGCGGCCTGCGCGCCACCACCCTCAGTGCGGAAGTGCAGGTACTTGTCGGCGCCGAGCGACTCCACGAAGTCGACGGTCACCTCGAACGTCAGCGCCCTGATCCGCGCGTAAGTGTCGATCAGCGCGGCATCCTCGATGTTCTCGGGACGCACGCCGACGATCACGTTGGTGGGCGTGGCGTGCTTTGCCAACATCTCGAGGGCTTCTGGGGAGAGCAGGATCTCGTCGCCGAAGGGCAGCCGAACGCCGCCGTCGGTCAGTGACGCAGGGAAGAAGTTCATCGCGGGCGACCCGATGAAGCCGGCCACGAACAGGTTGGCCGGGCGGTTGTAGAGCTCGTCGGGCGTGCCGATCTGTTGCGCCACCCCGGCCAGCATGACCACGACGCGGTCGCCGAGCGTCATCGCCTCGGTCTGGTCGTGCGTGACGTAGATGGTCGTGGTGCCCAGCCGGTTCTGCAGGCGGGCGATCTCCGAACGCATCTGCACGCGCAACTTGGCGTCGAGATTGCTCAGCGGCTCGTCCATCAGGAATGCCTTGGGGTCACGCACGATTGCGCGGCCCATCGCCACCCGCTGCCGCTGCCCGCCGGAAAGTTGCCCGGGCTTGCGGTCCAGAAGTTCGGTGAGGTCGAGGACCTTCGCCGTCTCCTCGACCTTGGTCGCGATGTCGGCCTTGCTCATCTTGGCCAGCGTCAGCGGAAACGCGATGTTCTGTCGCACGGTCATGTGCGGGTAGAGCGCGTACGACTGGAACACCATCGCGATGTCGCGGTCCTTGGGTGCCTTCTCGTTGACCCGCTCGCCGCCGATGCTCAACTCACCAGAGCTGATGTCCTCGAGCCCGGCAATCATGTTGAGGGTGGTCGACTTTCCGCACCCCGACGGCCCGACCAGGATGATGAACTCGCCGTCGGCGATGCTGATGGACAGATCCTTCACCGCCACGGCACCACTGGCGTAGCTCTTGCTCACGTGATCCAGCACGATCTCGGCCATCGAATTACCCCTTCACCGCACCGGACGTCAAACCGGCGACGATCCGCCGTTGGAAGATTAATACGAAGATGATGATCGGCACGGTGATCACCATCGCGCCGGCGGCAATGGACCCCGTCGGCTCCTCGAATTGCGAACTGCCGGTGAAGTTGGCGATCGCCACCGGCGCCGTGATGGCGCGCTGGGTGGCCGTCAACGACAGAGCAAGCAGCAGGTCGTTCCAGGCGAAGATGAACACCAGGATGCCCGCCGTCACGATGCCGGGCGCCGCCAGCGGCGCAATCACCTTGCGGAAGGCCTGACCCGGGGTGGCGCCGTCCATCTTCGCCGCCTTCTCGAGATCCCAAGGGATCTCCTTGAAGAACGCCGACATGGTGTAGATCGCCAGCGGCAGCGCGAACGTGATGTAGGGAATGATCAGGCCGGGCCATGTATCGAACAGCCCGATCCGGCGCTCGATGTTGAAGATTGGCGTCACCAGCGAGATCTGCGGGAACATCGCGATCAGCAGGGCCACGCCCACCAGGGCCTTCTTTCCGGGGAACGCAAGCCGCGCAATCGCATACGCGGCCATCCCTCCGATGACCACCGCGATCACCGTCGTGATCAGGCCGATGCCGATCGAGTTGATCAGGGCCGAGCTGAAGATGTTCCCCTGAAAGATGGCCTTGTAGTTGTCGAACGTCACCTGGGCGGGAATCAGCCTGCCGTCCTTGACACTTGACGACGGCTTCAACGACAGCGACAGGATCCACAACACTGGGATCAAGGCGTAGAGCAGCACGATGATGTTGACGACGATCCAGCCCGTCGCCCGCTGCGCACCCACCCGCTCAGTCACTAGCGACCCTCCGCTTCCGAGCCGGGTGCCGACGCACCGAACACCTTGATGTAGATGAACGCGATCACCGCGACCGACAGGAAGACCAGCACGCTGATCGCCGACCCCAGACCGAGGTTGAAGGCCTTGAACAGGTTGTCGTAGCCCAGGATCGACACCGAGCCGGTGTCGTTCGCGCCACCGGTCAGCACGTAGATGTTGTCGAAGATGCGGAACGCGTCGAGCGTGCGGAACAGCAACGCCACCAGGATGGCAGGCTTGATCAGCGGCAGGATCACCTTGATCAGACGCTTCCACGCGCCTGCCCCGTCCATCTGGGCGGCGTTGAGCAGGTCCTGCGGCACCAGTGCGAGCCCGGCCAGCAGCAGCAGTGCCATGAACGGCGTCGTCTTCCACACCTCGGCGAGGACGACGATGGCCAGCGACGGCAGCTGCTCGGTCAGTGGTGCGCTGCCCGCAGGTAGCAGATTGGCCAGATATCCGGTGCCGGGCGTCCATGCGTAGTACCAGCTGTAGGACGCTGCGACGGTGACGATCCCGTACGGGATCAGGACTGCGGTGCGCACCGCGCCCTTGCCGAAGATGGTGCGGTGCATCACCAGCGCCAGCGTCATGCCGAGCACGAACTCGATGGCCACCGACACGATGGTGATGGCAAGCGTGACGACGAACGCCGTCCACCAGTACCTGTCGGTGAGGATGGTCTGGTAGTTGTCCAGCCCGACGAACTTGATGTCGTCGGGCGCGGCCAGGTTGTAGCGCTGCAGGCTGAGCCACACCGCATAGCCGATGGGATAGGCGGTGACGGCCAGCATGAGGACCACCGCGGGGCCGATCAGCCAGAACGCCAGCCGCCGGTCCGACTTGTGGTCATCGGTGGCGCCGCCGGCCGCCGGCCGCTCCTGGACGGACTCCGTCACGGAATCAGCCCCTTCCCGTCGATGGCCTTCTGCACCTGGTCGGCGAGCTCATCGGCGGTGCGCTCTGGATCAATGTCAGTGACCGGCGCCAGCGTCGCCGAGATGCGCGTCGACACCGCCTGGTAGACGGGCGTTGCGGGGCGCACCGCGGCATTGGTGAGCTGCTCGCGGATGATCGCGTACTGCGGATACTTGGCCTGGAACGCCGGATCGTCGTACAGCGAGGTGCGCACCGCTGGCAGGCCGCCCTCGACCGAGGTGTACCGCTGGTTCTCCACGTTGCGCAGGCAGCGGATGGCCTCGAACGCCTCCGCCTTGTGCTGGCTGTTCTTGCCGACCGCGAGGTTCAGCCCGCCGATCGTCACCTTGGCAGGCTCGCCGGGCTGCACACCCGGGTAGGTCGCGAAGCCGAACACCTTCTTGCTGGCGTCGTAGGCGGCCTCGAACTGCGCATCATCGGGCGCGAACGTGCCGACGTCGTTGATGGCCTTCACCAGATCCGCACGCTCGTTGAGTGGCAGGAACGAGACGCCGCCCTTGACGGCGTTTTCCAGCAGCGAGGGCAGCACGAACGGCCAGTTCACCTCGAGCGCGGCTTTGCCTTGTTCAAGGGCCAGTCGTGCGGTGGCCTCGTCGGTCTGCGTGATCGACGGGTCGGCGCCCGGCGCGGTGGCAACCGCCTTGATGATCTGCAGCGCCTTCACCGTCGCGGCGCGGTGCTCGGGGGTGTCGGTCAGCGTGACGGTCTTGCCGTCGTCGGAGAGCACCTGGCCGCCCGCACTCGTCAGCAACGTGTTGAACCACACCACCAGACCCTCGTACTGCTTGGCCTGCACGGCGATCCAGCTCGGCTTGCCAGCCGCGTGCAGCCGGGTCGCCTCGGCCACCACCGCGTCCCACGTCTCGGGTGGGCTATCCATCAAATCGGCTCGGTACCAAAGCAATTGGGTGTTGGTGGTGATAGGCGCGGCGTATAGCTTGTCCTGCCACTCCGCGGTCTTGAGCGGGCCTGGCAGCGTGTTGCCACGGGCGTCGGCCTCGGCCTGGCCCGCCGGATCATCCGAAAGTGGCAACGCCCAACCAGCTTCGGCGAACTCGGCCGTCCAGACCACGTCGAGCGCCATCACGTCGAGTGTCTTGTCGTTGCCGGTGAGCCGCCGCGCCAACTGCAGGCGCTGATCGTCTGCACCCTTGGGCAAGCTGATCTGCTTGATGGTGAAGCGCCCGCCGAGTTCGGCGTTGCAGCGCTTGGCCACGGCGGTGAACGTCGCCATCTCGTTAGCCGGTGTGTAGTAGTTGACGACGATTCCGTTGGCCTGAGAACTGCATGCCGAGACCATTGACGCCGTCGTCAGCGCAGCCAACACCGCAGCCCGCAGCCGCAGAGTGCGCACGCCCGCCTCCTGTTCACGCGAGTTCGTCCCGCGCGCAAACCGTAGAGCGATGTGCGCGTGATGTGCAACACTTTCGGCCGCGCGCGTCGCAATCGTGATCTGCGGGAGTCACTCAGCGAACTGGCGCGGGGCCTGCGGCCAGATCAGATCTTCAAGCGCGCCAGCAGATCCCGGCCCTGCTCGGCACCCTGCGGATCGCACAGTACGTCGTAGCGCCCGGCGACCAGTTGCATCGTCGAGCTGAAATCTCTTGTGCCGCGAGCCATCGCGTACTGCAGACCCGAGGTGATGAGGCCGAAGAACACACCGGCAACCAGACCGGCGATCAGCGAACCCCACGGACTCGGGCTGAAGAAGCCGAGCACCAACCCGATGAACAAGCCAAGCCACGCACCGGTCAGTGCACCGCCGCCGAGCACCCGCGGCCACGTCAGTCGTCCGGTGACGCGTTCGACCTGCATCAGATCGACGCCGACGATGGTCACCTGTTCCACCGGAAACTCTTGGTCGGACAGATAATCCACCGCGCGCTGCGCCTCGGCATAGGTCGGGTACGAGCCGATCGGCCAACCCTTCGGCGGCGTCGGCAGCCCGGCCGGGCGGCCGCGGCCCGGCTTCTGTCCAGGTTGTAGCGGACTGGTCATGATTTCATCTCCTCCGGCCTACGGACAGCCAACCAGGCGACGTCCACCCGGACAACGCCCCGGCGCCCCCAATCGTGCCCCGGATGACGACCGACCACCGACATACGAGCCGTGCGCTAGGTTTGACGCCATGACGAACCCGGGCGGAGACGCAGGCCAGACGCCGTCACCCGAGGCCGGAACGGGGGCGGCCGAGCCGACATCGGCCGGCTACGAGGCGCCACCGATCGAGCAGTCCCAGCTACCTTCTGACGCCGTGCCGTCACCATCGGTCGACACGCCGTCGGCCGAGCCACCGGCTCTCGACACACCGCCCTACGGCACACCCGCCATCGATGCGCCTGCCTACCAGTCGCCGATCGAGACACCTGCTTACTCGCCGCCGATCGATCCGCAGGCCTACCCACCGCCGGGAGCCGGCTACCCGCCGCCCTATGGCGCGCCCCCGCCCTACGTGGCGCCCCCGTCTTATGGCGCTCCCCCGTCCTTTCCGCCGCCCCCTCCCTATGGGGCACCCCCGCCGGGATACGGCCCTCCTCCGGGGTACGGCGCTTCCGCCGGTTACGGCCCTCCGCCGGGGTACGGCGCTCCCCCTGGATACGGTCCCCCGCAGGGATATGGCCCTCCCGCCGGATATGGCGCCTACGGTGCGCCAGTCCAGGGTACGAATGCGTTGGCGATCGCGTCGTTGGTCGCCTCGGTCATCTGGCTCTGCGGTATCGGCTCCATCGCAGGCATCGTGATGGGCGTGGTAGCGCTCACCCAGGTCAAGCGCACGGGTGAGCACGGCCAGGGCTTGGCCATCGCAGGCATCGCCGTCGGTGCGGTGACACTGATACTGGGCTTCGCCCTGACGGCGATGGCCTGATCATGACCAACGGCCCCGAACAGCCCTACCCCGGCGAATTCCCGCCACTTGAGAACTCTCCCCTGGAGTACCCGAACGGCCCCGGCCTGCCACCTCCGGTCTACGGAACCGGGTATCCACCGCCGGCGACCGGATACCCTCCGCCACCTGCACCGGGTTATCCACCGGCCCCCGGTTACCCACCGCCGCCCGCTTATCCGGCCCCCGAGTATCAGCCCTACGCAGGCGGATACGCCTACGGGACCGATCCGTACGACCCCTACCGGGCGATGAAGCCGCCAGGCACCAACGGCAAGGCGATCGCGGCGCTGGCCTGCGCGCTGGCCGGCTTCGTGTTCTGCGGATTGCCGTCCATCGTTGGACTCATCCTTGGCATCATCGCGATGCGCGAGACCAAGCGCACCGGCCAGGAGGGCTACGGTCTCGCGCTGGCGGGCACCATCATCGGCGCCCTGGTCACCGTGGGAATAGTGCTGTACTTCCTGTTCATCATCGGTCTCTACGCCAGCGACTGGTCGTACGTCTAACCGCTACTCCGGCGGCCGGAACGGCTCGCCAGTGCGGGCCATCCCCGCCGCGCGTCCCTTGCCCGCGATCACCAGCGCCATCTTGCGGCTGGCCTCGTCGATCATCTCGTCGCCGAGCATCACCGCGCCCCTGGCGCCCCCGGCCCGCGACGTGTGCCAGTCGTAGGCCTCCAGAATCAATTCGGCGTGGTCGTAATCGTCTTGGCGCGGGCTGAAGATCTCGTTGCCCGCGGCGATCTGGTCCGGGTGAAGCACCCACTTGCCGTCGTAGCCGAGCGCAGCCGACCGTCCGGCAATCCGGCGGAACGCCTCGACGTCGCGCACCTTGAGATACGGCCCGTCGATGGCGTTGATGCCGTGCGTGCGCGCGGAGATCAGAATGCGCATCAGCACGTGGTGGTAGGCGTCGCCGACGTCGTAGCCCTCGGGTTGCTCGCCGACCACCAGGGTGCGCATGTTGAGGCTGGCCATCATGTCGGCGGGCCCGAGCACCAGCGCCTGCACGCGCGGCGCGGCCGCGATCGCGTCGACCTTGGTCAACCCACGGGCATTCTCGATCTGCGCCTCGACGCCGATGCGGCCGGGCGGCAGCCCGTGGACGGTCTCGAGTTGGGTGAGCAAGAGGTCGAGTGCCTCGACGTGCGAGGCGTCGGTCACCTTGGGCAGCACCACGAGGTCGAGGTGTGATCCCGCCGCGGCGACCACCTCGATGACGTCGGCGTGGGTCCACGGCGTGGTCCAGTCGTTCACCCGTACGCCCCGCAGCTGACCGGCCCAGCCCGGCTCGGCAAGGGCGCTCGCCACCCGAGCGCGAGCCTCTGCCTTGGCATCCGGCGCGACAGCGTCCTCCAGATCGAGGAACACCTCATCGGCGGCCAACTGCTTGGCCTTCTCAATCATCTTGTCGCTACTACCAGGAACCGAAAGACACGTTCGTCGGGGGCGATACAGGTTGTCCACGTGCTAACTCTCTACCCTTTGAGTCATGGTGGCGGTGAACAGGGTCTACGCGGCCCGACTCGCGGGGATGGTGGTGCTCGGCCCCGACGGCGAGTCCATTGGTCGTGTCCGCGACGTGGTGATCAGCATCAGCAGCGTCCGCCAGCAGCCGCGGGTGCTCGGCCTGGTCCTCGAATTGCTCACCCGCAGACGGATTTTCGTGCCAATCCTACGCATCACGGCCATCGAGCCCAACGCGGTGACGTTGACCACCGCCAACGTGTCGCTCCGACGGTTCGCGCAGCGCCCCGGTGAGGTGCTGGTGCTCGGCCAGGTGCTCGACACCCGCGTCCGCGTCACCGACCCGGAGCTGGAGAACCTCGCAGGCGTTGACGTCGTCGTCGCCGATCTGGCGATCGAGCAGGTGCGGTCGCGCGACTGGATGGTGACCAGGATCGCGGTGCGCAACAATCGCCGGCTCGGCCGCCGCACCGCCGTGCACGTGGTCGACTGGCAGCACGTGGCGGGCCTGACCCCATCGGCCCTTGCGCTTCCCGGCCAGGGCGTCGCGCAGTTGCTCGCACAGTTCGAAGGGCAACGCCCGATCGAGGTGGCCGACGCCATTCGCGAGCTGCCCGCCAAACGGCGCTACGAGGTGGTCAACGCACTCGACGACGAACGGCTGGCCGACATCCTGCAGGAGCTGCCCGAGAGCGAGCAGGCCGAGCTCCTCGAGCAGCTGGACACCGAGCGCGCCGCCGACGTCCTCGAGGAGATGGACCCCGACGACGCCGCCGACCTGCTCGCCGAACTCGGCGCGTCGCGCGCCGAGGTGCTGCTGGCCCGGATGGATCCCGAGGACTCCGAGCCGGTTCGCCGACTGCTCAAGCACTCCCCCGATACCGCGGGCGGTCTGATGACCCCGGAGCCGGTGGTGCTGGCCCCCGACACCACCGTGGCCGAGGCGCTGGCGCGCGTACGTGATTCCGACCTGACGCCCGCGTTGGCGTCGCTGGCCTTCGTCGTGCGGCCACCGACGTCCACCCCGACCGGACGCTATCTGGGCTGCGTCCACCTGCAACGGCTGCTGCGGGAGCCGCCCGCGGCACTCGTCAGCGGCATCGTCGACAGCGATCTGCCCAACCTCACCCCAGACACCTCGCTGGCTGCGGTGACGCGGTACTTCGCCGCGTACAACCTGGTGTGCGGGCCGGTGGTCGACGAGGAGAATCACCTGCTGGGCGCTGTCACCGTCGACGACGTGCTCGATCATCTACTGCCGCACGACTGGCGGCTCAGTGCCGACGAACCCGAACTGCCCGCAGGCACCGCCGCGACCGGAGGCGGGTCGTGAGCGATCTGTCGGGCCGCCAACGGCTCGACACGCCGCGCACGTCGCGGCGGCGGTTCACACCGCAGTTCGACGTCGAGGCCGCCGGCCGCTTCGGCGAGTCGTTCGCGAGGTTCCTGGGCACCGGCCGCTACCTGGCGATGCAGACCGTCTTCGTGATCATCTGGATTCTGCTGAACCTGTTCGCGTTGTCGCTGCGCTGGGACCCATACCCGTTCATCCTGCTCAACCTGGCCTTCTCCACGCAGGCCGCCTACGCCGCACCGCTGATCCTGCTGGCACAGAACCGTCAGGAGAACCGCGACCGGGTGGCGCTCGAGGAAGACCGGCGCCGCGCCGAGCAGACCAAGGCCGACACCGAGTACCTCGCCCGCGAACTCGCCGCGCTACGACTGGCGGTCGGCGAGGTCGCGACCCGCGACTACCTCCGGCGCGAGCTCGAGGAATTGCGCGATCTCATCAATCAACAGCTGCCGTCCAAGGGCGGCACGGGGAAGAAGAAGCGGGCAAACCAAACTGCCCAGGCAAGCGACTCGCCGGACTCCGCCGAGCCGGCCGAAACCGACTCGGGCATTGCCGCAACGGAGGAATGACGACCTAGGTATGGTGACTAGGTTCACTACGTTGCTCGGTCACGCTAGGACGGTTGAGTGCGCATAGCGGGAGACCCGGCCTCCGTAGCCTCCGCAGCCCTGGCAAGGGTGCGGAGTGGCGCGGGCCGCGTGATGCGCACGCCTGCCTTCGGTATCGCGGTGCTCGTGCCTCTCGTGCTCGCTGGTGCGGTCGGCGCGTCGGCGCCATCGCATCGCACGACCGTCGACGACAACGGGATCACGCCGCTGGCCTCCGTCGCACGAACCGGCGACGGCGCCACCGTGGTTGCGGCCATCAAGATGCCGTCCCCTTTCCGCATCGCCGCCGCGAGTCCATCCGCCCCGCCATCGATGATGGTGAATTCACCTGGCAGCCTTCGCATTCCGGCAATGGCGTTGAATGCCTACCGCAATGCCGAAAGCATGATGGCGACCGCCTACCCGGCCTGCGGCATCAGCTGGAATCTGCTTGCGGGCATCGGCCGGATCGAGTCGATGCACGCCAACGGCGGCGCCACCGACGCGCACGGCACGCCCATCCAGCCCATCTACGGCCCTGCCCTGGACGGCACGCTGGCAGGCAACGAGGTCATCGTGCAGAGCGTGCAGGCAGGCCGGGTCACCTTTGCCCGCGCCATGGGCCCGATGCAGTTCCTGCCGGGCACCTGGGCCCGCTACGCCTCCGACGGCGACGGCGACGGCAAGGCCGACGTCCAGAACCTGTACGACTCGACGCTAGCCGCGGCCCGGTACCTGTGCAGCGGCGGCCTCAACCTTCGCGACCCGTCCCAGGTGATGGCGGCCATCCTGCGCTACAACAACTCGGCGGCCTACGCACAGAACGTGCTCGGCTGGGCTGCGGCGTACGCCACGGGCGTGGTCCCGGTCAATCTGCCGCCGATCACCGGACCCGCTCCGCTCGGCGACGCCCACCTCGACGCCAACCCCGAGGGCCTCGGCCCGGATCTGCCGCTCAACGCAGCGGGACTTCCCGTTGGCGATCCGCTGTCGCTGATGACGCTGCTGCCCGATACCGCCGGTCGACTCGGCCCCGGGTTCGCGTCGGGGCCGCTGCCTGGCCCTGGCACCGTGGCGCCACAGCAGAACTGCCAGGTGTTCTGCCTGACCCCGCAGGCTCCGGCACCATCGCCAGACGAGCTGCCACCTGCGCCGTTCGCGCCACCTGCACCGTTCGCGCCGCCTCCGCTCTTCCCCGCGCCACCACCGCCGCCGCCGTTCGGCGCGCCGCCAGAACCGGCGCCCGTCGCGCCCGTCGCGCCGGGGCTGGGGCCTCTGCCGGGCCCGCCGGCCTGACCGCGCCAAGTCGACGGGTGCCGTCGGCTTAGACTCGCGGGTGATGTCCTCTACACCGAATGACCTGGAATCCGCGGTCCGCGCCGGGCTGGCCAAGGTCGTCGACCCCGAGCTGCGCAAGCCGATCACCGAAGTCGGCATGGTCAAGAACGTCACCGTCGAGGCCGACGGCGGCGTTCACGTCGAGATCTACCTGACCACTTCGGCGTGCCCGAAGAAGACCGAGATCACCGACCGCGTCAGCGAGGCCGTCGCGGACGTTCCCGGCACCGGCGCGGTGAAGGTCACCCTCGACGTGATGAACGACGAGCAGCGCGCCGAATTGCGCAAGCTGCTGCGTGGGGATTCGCGCGAACCGGTCATTCCGTTCGCCCAGCCCGGTTCACTGACGCGGGTCTACGCGGTGGCGTCCGGCAAGGGCGGCGTCGGCAAGTCCAGCGTGACCGTCAACCTGGCTGCGGCCATGGCGGCCCGCGGGCTGTCGGTCGGCGTCCTCGACGCCGACATCTACGGCCACTCCGTGCCGCGGATGATGGGCACCGAGGAACGGCCCACCCAGGTCGAGTCGATGATCCTGCCGCCCATCGCGCATGACGTGCGGGTCATCTCGATCGCCATGTTCACCCAGGGCAACACTCCGGTGGTGTGGCGCGGACCGATGTTGC
>Ga0193716_1001148_pt1 | contig 15672 bp, 21 predicted proteins | sample U2c1metaG_FD_145901 | JGI IMG/M metagenome (GOLD analysis project Ga0193716, IMG submission 145901) | Soil microbial communities from a riparian zone of the East river system, Colorado, United States - U2c1 | ecosystem: Environmental > Terrestrial > Soil > Riparian zone | place: USA: East River...
GCAATTCTGGCCGGGTGCGGTGATCATGATGCTCATCGCGACGATCACCGCGAGCCTAGTGACCATCAGCGGGCGCTCGGCTTGGTTTGTCGGGGTGCTCGTCCTGATGGTGTATGGAGTTTTCGCGATGACACTGTACCTGTTGCCGCCCCGAATTCCGTGAAGGGCAGCTACGCGGCGCACCCTGAGCCACAGGCCAGGTAGGGGGCTTCCACTAGGGCCGCCATTCGAGGTTGAAGTCCCATTCGTACTCGTTGAGCGGGGCGAGATCGCCGTAGCCAATGCTGAGCGTGGTGAGTAAGGCGAAATAGATGCCTTGCCAAAGCTCCAACCTTCCATCTCCAACGAGGATACCGACGCCCGCAACGATCGTCACCAGACCGGATAACACCGGCCAGATGATCCGCAAGCCATCAAACAAGGCGGCGCGAATGCTCGTCGAGGTGACACGATATTCCTGCTATCCGGCGTGCGCTCCTCAGTGCCCACTAAACACCAGCGTCGTCACAGGCAGCATGAAGGCCTGGATGCGCAACAGCAGGGCGTGGACGAGACCGACCGCATCGACGACATGCAGCGCGAAACCCTTCAGAGCGCTGGTTTCCTTGGCAGCGATAGTGTCGTGATTGGATGTGTAGGCATTGGCGATGCAGCTGCTGCCCGGTGTGACGCCGTCGAGGCCGCCTGGGTACAACGGCTCCATGAAAACGAGAATCGTGCCCGGCCGAACGACACTTGCGCCTTCGACGAGGGTTTCGCCGCCACGAAATTGTCCCGCCGCGATGAAATCCTGCACGTTCGTTACCACCATTGGAATGATCGTCCACGGCTTCGAAATGCAGGTTGCCTCCGCGACCATGCCGACCTTCATCACCTGGGCCTCGATCTGATTGAAGCTTGCCTGCAGGATGCCCCTGCCGGCGCCTTCCGGAATCAGCACGCCGGCCGAGCGTATCATGGGATTGACCACGTCACCGACGCGAAGAGCGAACTGCTCGATCTGTCCCGCGACACCGGCGCGAACGAAGGTCTTGCTCAACTCGACCTGGGCCTCTGCGAGGGCCGCTTCGGCGCTGGCCTTCTCTGCCGGTAGCAGAGTCTCGAGCTTTATTTCAACGGAGCGCCTGGACGCCGTAGCGGCCTGGAGCCCACCCTCGCGACCAGTCACCATGACTTCCAGCCTTTCGATCTCGCGCTGGGCGACGATGTTGGCATTCCGTCTCACGAGTTCGCGCTTCGTTTCGAGCTCGTCGATCGCCTGCTGCAGGTTGCTGCGTGCTTCCTGGAGCTGACCGTCCACCCTCTGCAAGTCGGCCCGAGCGGCCACGAAATCTGCGTCGATCTGCGCGATCTTGCGGCGCGCCGTCTCGACCGCGGCCTCCTGCCGCGTGCTGTCGAGCTTGAAGATCAGTTCACCTTTTTCGACGCGGGTGCTGAAACCCACGCGCACGTTCACTTCCGCGACGCGACCGGAGGCCTCGGGAAGAATGGGAACCGTCCTGAAGAACAACGTGACGCTGCTCGTCGAGGGATGAAAATAGAAGATCATGGTGATCAGCGAGACCGTCAGCAGCAGGCATGAGACGATGCCCCAGCGCAGCTCGAACCAGACGGAAAAGAAGGTGATCTCGCGACCGAACCGCTTGCCCTGACGATAGCGACGGTAGAGGTAGTCGGGCAAAATCGTGAAAGTGGCGCAGAACATGAGCTCAAGCATGCTTCTGTTCCGGCGCCTGACGGGGTTTCGGCGCACTTTCCTCGACTGGCAGCTCAGCCTCCGGTGTGCCCGGGGGATGGGTTGGCGCTGCACCATCGTCCTTATCGGACTCGATGCCTGCAAGCTTCTCGGTCGATGTGGCGATTCTCCTCAGAGGTGAGCCGAAGTCAGGCAGATCGATCATCGCCAGGATCAGACCAATTACCCAGAAGAGATGGATGTGCGTGAAGAGCGCCAGCAGACCGAGCACGGCGACGATTTCGAACTGCAGCTTCTGCGACTTGTGCGCCATCCGTTCAGGCAAAGTATGCAAGCGCAGAAAGAGGTTGCCGACGGCCAGGACCGAAGCGATCAAGAGGACGGCCACGACCACCATCAGAACGTCCGTCTCGCCCGGGGCCGTGATGAAACCCGGAAGGTGAGGCGGCGCCGCCGGATTAGTCGGTGGGTTCAAATCCTTCTCCCTTGATCGGCCAAATCTGCGCACGGCGGCCCGCGCCGTCCCGGCAATTATGCCGGCAGATCGTTGCCGATCATTGATTAATCTCAATCCGCTCGACTGTGTCAATGCCACCGGCCGAGCTGGTCAGGCGTGCGCCTGCCCGCCGCCCATCAGCGGGCGCTCGGCTTGGTTTGTCGGGGTGCTCGTCCTGATGGTGTATGTGGTTTTCGCCATGACACTGTACCTGTTGCCGCCCCGAATTCCGTGAAGGATAGCTACGTGGCTACCGGCGCCAGTCAATGTACGCCGGCCACCTCCCCCGGTTGTGTCCGGCCGATGTACCGCATAGTATCCAATATCTCCAGCCAACGAGCCAAGGGGGGCGCTGGATCATGACAACAGACAAACGCGCCACCATTGAGATTCTGGTTCCCAGGCTTGCGGCGGCACAGGACTCGTCAACCGGTCCCGCTCGATCTGCCGCCGGGCAGCCATCGCGATGGCTCGTCACTTTTTCACGCCATTACGTCGGGTTCCCCAGCAGCGGAGAGAGAAATGGATTGGATCCTTCTCATCATCATTGTGGGCCTGTCGAACTCTGACAGCGCCATCAACTCGGCGACCGTGCCGATGGCCACGGCCGAACGTTGCAATGCCGCGAAGGACCAAATGGTCAGCGCGATCAAGGTCTACAACAGTCCAAACTTCGCGATCTTGGCGGAATGTCTGCGATCGCGCTGAGCGCGCCTTGGCTTTCGATGGCATCCTGGGGCGTTACTTACAACCTCAGCAGCCAGGCTTCGTTGCTCGCCGGTGGCACCGGAGCCGTCCTGCCGCTATGTCGCTGCACCGCCGCGTCCCGCTCTAGAAGGCGCAGTCCGCCCGGGTTGCCGGTTGAATGGGATCTGCCGGCATATTGAGACGACAGTGATAGTCGAACGCGGCCCGGAACTGCGGGGCAATGCGTGCCTTTGCCTGGATGGGAAGAACGAAGCGACTGCCGCGACGGTCGATCTGCTGGCGGCCATAGCTGATATCGGTGCCGTCGGCGAAGTAAGCACCGAAGGACGAATGTCCCACCGACGACGTGAACTCCACCACGAGGATGGCGCCTTCGATGCATTCGAAGCGCGGACCGCTGCGCAGGACACCGGTTTCCGTGGTCTTCCCCGAGGGTCCGGAGATCGTCCAATAGGAAGTCGAGGAGCTCCGCGAGGTCTCCGCCTTCAAGACGCCGCAGGTCAATGAACTCGCGGTCTGGGCACTCGCGGTCTGGGCACTCTTGGTTTGACCATACGCCGGCCCCGCGAGGATCACCGTCAGCAGCAGCAAGCCGAGACGTCTCTTGTATTCATACGGATTGGACATACCGCGAGCCTAGCAGGCCATGGTCGGCGCTGGTATGGCCGCCACATCGTTTGGAGGTCGCCCGTCACGACGAAGGCAAGTGACAGCTTGCCAGATCGGCAAGCGCTTCCTGCCTGCTATTGAAATCGTCACCGTCCCGCCTTATGTGCTGACCATGAGCTGATTTCTTTCCGCACCTCTTTCCCCGCACAGACGCGCCATTTCGGCGCGATCTGGCGTGGCTTGGAGGTGTCGATGCAGCTTTATCCCTCTCAACTTGTTTTTTGTCCGTCCGTCGCCGTCCGAAAGGCGGCAGGCCCCGACCTCGGCAAGGTCGCTCGTCTCGCTCTTGAAGCGGTGCTGAAAAATGGCGGATCCCTGGAGATTGCCCACCAGCAGATCACCTACGGCAAGTCTCACTTCGCCTTGTCTTCCCGCATCGGGAGTCGCGGTCAATTGATCCTGGAGCTCGATATCGGCAATCCAGCACTCGCCGATCGCATCATCCTCGAACATGACCTGAGGTGGGCCGAGCGGGCCAACGGTACGGTCCGATCGCCCAAACCAGGAGGTCGGTGGAAATAGCGGCTAGCGGACGCTCCGCCTTCCACACCTTCGCCGGCGTCATCGGCCGCAATGCCGGTGACGCCGGCCATTGCCTGGCGTCACCACGCCCGCGGCCGCGCGGCAGGGGGAGGAGGAGGCGGTGGGTCGGGCACGACGGCTTGGAGCGGCTGCGACTCGTGACGGCTGTAACGAATGGCGACCATGCCAATCGCCAAAACGGCCGGTATCAATAGCCACCACGCCTGCCGCCATTGCGCCGCGCGGCCTGGTATGGGCGCCGGTCGTTGCCGGGGCGGCGTGACTGACCGGCTGTGCAGCAGCACACGCCAAAAATCGAATCGTCCGCTCAGATTCATAAGTAGATATGTTACCACAGACCGCGTTCGGGCGCTCGGCGGGCGGGAACCAGGCCGATGCTACCCGCGTTGTCTCCGGGCATGCCCGACGATCCAGCAACCAAGTCGAATATGGTCGCGGCCCTCGCCGTCGTCCTTTGCCGCGAAATCTACACGCTGGCAGGCGGGGCCGTGGGGACATGGCAGGCGGTTTACGAAGTGCAGGACCGCCTCAAGGTCACGCAGGCGGAGGCGCAGGAGGCGTTGCACTATGCCGTTGGCAAAGGCTGGCTAAACGGGTTCGGCACACCGATGATCAGCGTCATGTTGCAGGAACCGGGCCGCGCTTTGTTTGCCGGGTCTGCGACGCTTCCCAAGGAGCCTCTCAGCTAGCACCGTTGTGCTGATACCAATGAAACATAAAGAGCGCGCGCGAGGTCAGACCTCCCCCTCACCGGTCCAGCCAGACATCCTCCATGCGCCAGCCGTTGAAGATGCTGTTCACCATGATGGTCATGTTCTTCACCTCGGGCCGCCAGCAGGTGCCGCCGCGCAGGTAGTAGATCATCGGGCGCACCGCTTCCTGGGTCAGCTTGCGGTCGATTTCCCAGGCGATCTGCTTGCGCTTCTCCTGGTCCTGCTCGACCGACTGCCGGGCGATCAGGCCGTCGATCTCCTTGTTGCAGTAGTCCATGTAGGTGCGCGAGCCGCAGGCGTAGTTCTCGGGATAGCCCTGATCGGGGTCGTCGACGCCGTTGCCGACCTGGCTCAGCGCCAGCTCGTAATCGCGCCGGATCAGTTTCGGCACCCAGAGCGCGGTCTCGACCAGCTGCAGCTCGGCATCGATGAACACCTCCTTGAGCTGGCCGATCAGGATGACCGAGGCATCGCGATAGGTCGGCAGGTTGCGGGTCGAGAGTTTCAGCTTCAGCCGCTTGTCCGGACCGAAGCCATGCGCCGCCATGATCGCCCGGGCTTTCGCCCGACTTTTCGCGATGTCGGGATCGTAGCCCGGCAGCTCGCGCTGCATGGCCTCCGGCATGCCCCAGCGCCCTTCCGGCATGGGTTGCATGGCCGTCCCGATGTCGCCCTGCCCTTGGGTCAGGATGTCGATGAAGGCCTTGCGGTCGATCGCCATGGCGACCGCGCGCCGGACCTCCAGATCGTCGAACGGCGGCACCGGGTTCATCAGCAGGTTCGCCGCGACGTTCATCGGCGAGATATCGCAGATCGCGGTCGGCATCTGGCTTTTGATATCGCCCACCAGCGGGACGGTGATCTCGTAGGGAAAGGTCACGTCGAACTTGCCGGCCGCGAAGGCCAGGATCGCCGTCGAGCGGTTGGTGATGATCGTGTATTCGATGCCATCCAGATAGGGCAGGCCCGGCTTCCAGTAATTCGGGTTGCGGGTCACCTTGATGCCCTGGTTGTTCTTGTACTCGACGAACTTGAAGGGCCCGGTGCCGATCGGCTTCAGGCGCATGTCGCGCGGCGGGACGTGGCACGGGTAGACCGGCGTGAAGCCGGACGCGAGCAGTGCCAGGAGCGCCGGCTGCGGCGTCTTCAGGTTGAACACCGCCTCGTGATCGCCGTTCGCCGTCACGCTCTCGACATTGGCGTACCAGCCCTTGCGGAAATTGACCTTGAAATTCTCTGGTGCGTTGCCAGCCAGGAGATCCCAGGTGCATTTCACGTCCGCGGCGGTGAAGGGCTTTCCGTCATGCCAGGTCACGCCCTGTCGGAGCGCGAAGGTCAGTTGCTTGCCGTCGTCGCTCCACTTCCAGCTCTTGGCGAGGTCCGGCACGATGCCGTCGAGGCTGTTCTGCCGGGCATGCTGGTCGAACACCACGAGATTGTTGAACACGCCCATCATCGGCAGCACCACGGAGATCGTACCCTCTTCATGGATCGACATGCTAATGGGGCTGTCGCGGTGGGTGATGCGCAGGACACCCCCCGGTTTCTGCGACCAGGCCGAGCCGAACGGTAAAGCTGCCGCCATGAGCGTCATGAGGACGATGAAGCGATGCAGGCATGACCGCTTGGGCCAGACCCTGGATGGGGCAGGTTTCACCACGGCTTCCTCCCTGACGTTCCGGTCTAGCGCCGGTTCTTGATCGGGAGCATCGCACGGCCGGCGTCCGAAACCAAATTGCCAGTGCTGCCCCTTGGTTTTGCGGGGACACGGGCAAACACATCTGCGAGAGTTTCACCGACTGATGATAGGCTCGCTATTCCGTCAGTGGAGTGAACACCGTGTCCGGAACCAGAACCTTCCTTCTCATCGCTTGCATGGCCGGCGCGCCGTTCGTCGCCCAGGCGCAGGCGCACTCCGCCGCCAACGACAGCGCGTATTGTGCAAAACTGAGCGATATCTACGTGCGCTATATCGGACACGACAACAGCAACGCCGACAACTTCCTGTTCCGCGGCACAAACGACGCGCAGGTCGCCACAACGCAGTGCCAGGGCAATAGCGGCTGGGCGATCTCCATTCTCGAGCAGCAGCTCACCGCCAACAAGTTCACCCTGCCCGCACGGGATTAATCGAACCTTCATCGCCGAGGGTTATGAAGGGAGATGATTGGACCCATGAAGGGGACGACACCCGTCTTGCTGATGATCGTGGTCGTCGCGGTCGTTCTAGGCTCAGCCCGGCTGGCCGTGGCGCTGGTTCGGCTTGCGGCCGATAGCGACAGTCATCGGCTCGTCATCAATGGCGTCGAGCGCACCTACTATCTTCATGTGCCGGCCGCACTTCCGCCCGGCGCGCCTTTGGTGGTCGTGCTGCATGGAGACGCCAGCGACGGTAAAAGCGCTTTTCGCGACTTCGGCTGGGAGGACCAGGCCGACCTTGGCCAATTCGTCGTGGCGGGACCCGACGGCTCCAGAGGTTATCCCGACGCAACGCCGAACCGGCGCAACCGCCGCGGCTGGAACAGTGGCGTGCCTGGCGAGCCGGGCAGCATCCCGATGAGCGACGACGTCAATTTCATTGTCGCCGTGATCGATGACGTCGCACGAACGAACGACATCGATCGGCGACGGGTCTATGTCGCGGGCTTTTCCAGCGGCGGCCACATGGCCAACCGTCTGGGCCAGGAAATCGCCGAAAGACTGGCGGCCATCTCGACAAGCGCGAGCCGGATGGCATTGCTTTCGCACCCGCCGTCCCGCGGCATGCCGGTTCTGATCTCAGGGGGGGACCGGGACCCGAGGACACCAACGGACGGCCAGCTCACTCTGGTCGACGACTGGCGCAAGCTGAATGCCTGCGACACGGCGCATGCGACCGCGGCGCCAACCAATGTGCAGATCGAGGTCTCGGGCCCCTGCCGCGACGGCAGCGAAGTGCGTTACATCTTCATGCAGGGCGTCGCTCACGCGTGGCCGACCAAGGATCCGATCGACCTCACCCAGGCGAGCTGGGACTTCTTCAAGCGCTTCCGCCTGCCAGCCGCACCGGAGGGAAACTGACCTCCATCGGGACAGCACCACGCCGCGGCTTCGAAGACATTGATTAACGCCCCCAAGGCGCCGCGCCCTAGTATCGCGTCGTGACCACCGTCTCCGACGACAGCGGCTTGCCCGTGTAGCTGTCCTTGTAGTTGGTCTGCTGGACCGACTGCGAAGGAACCACGACCGTGGCCGCGGCGGGCGCAGGCGCGGGCACCGTCCGGGTGGTGCTCGAGAAAGACATGCAGCCCGTCGCAAGGGCGCAGGCCGCAACGGCAATTACGAGTGCATGTGATTTCATGGGTCATCGCTCCTGGGTCAACTAGCAAACGGGCTGGACCGTCCGAGGTTCCGCTTTGGATGTCTTCGAGGAGGCGCGGACTCGCCCGGCAACATCTGTTAGCTTGTTGTTCTGATCGATCCTGCTACCCGATTGTGCTGTCGCGGAGGGAATCACCATGGCGGAACCGGTTCTGAAGCGGGGGGCAACTGAACCCGCGGTCCGAGACCTGCAGGAGGCCCTCAAGGCGCTGGGACACGATCCCGGACCCATCGACGGTGTCTTTGGCGCGAAGACGGAAAGCGCAGTGAAAGCGTTCCAGCAGGCTCGGGAAATCACGGTGGACGGGATTGTCGGCAGAGTGACGTGGATCAACATCGACGAAGCCGATCAGACCGAGCCTGTGCTCCGGGTTGGCTCGATCGGGCTGCCGGTCCGCCGTTTGCAAAGTCGGATGAGCGCAGTCGGCTTCGATACGGGCGGAGTCGATGGACGATTCAGCCCCAAGACCGAGTCGGCGGTGAAACAACTGCAGCAGCAGTCCGAGCTTGGTGTGGACGGCGTCGTCGGCCCGAAAACATGGGCCGTTGTCGACGCGCTGGAAAACGAAGGTCCCGCGAGCTGACCACCGACCGTGGAGGGAAGACCTTCGAAAGGATCGAAATGCCGGCCAAGCGAGTGATCGTCGACGGTATCGCCTTGCAGGCGTTGACGGTGCTGGGAAGCGACCTCGGCAAGGATTTCCAGGAATTGGCCGAGGAGGCCTTCGCGGATCTGCTGAAGAAGTATCGCCGCCCCGTGGGACTGAAGGCCGCCCTGCAACAGAGCCTGCGGCGGATGCCGGCGAACAACAGTCGCCGTCGCCCGAAGAAGTGACCGCCTTGCCGCCGCTACGCAGTCCCGCCCTCATCAATTCACGGGCTGGGCTTGGGGGAAGGTCCATTTGCCATTCAGGATCTCGGCGCGCGGGCGATAAAGGCGGACCATGTAATTCCAGCCGGGCACGATCGGCAGGCAGTTGGGCACGTTGCCGTCGCAGCCGCCGAACTGCACGGCGACCGAGCCATCCTTCGCTCTTTTCGCCGTAATGCTGTTGAGGGCATAGGCGTTGAGCGGATTGGGCTGGTAATAACCTTCCGCGTTGTAGACGCTGACCGACCAGAAGCCTTCGACGGGCACATCCCCGACGGTGAGCCTGTAGACGGTGCTTCCGTCGTTCCTGTCGAGGTTCACGTTGAGATACATGGCCTCCCTGCGAGGATTGCCGCCCCATGCGGACGCCGCGCCGATCAGGTGCCTGATCGGATCGACTTCGGTCCTGGTACCGAACATGCGATTGGTGTCCGGCAGCGTGGAACCCAGCGCCAGAAGCGCCTCGCGCACCTTCTTTTGGCTGGCCGGGTCCCAGTTGGGGACTTCGAATTGGCCCTGGCTCTTCTGGCTGACCTTGATCGCGTCCTGCAGGGCATGGACCTGCTGCATGTCCTTGGGGTCGGCCGGATCGACCAGCGTACGGACCGCGGTCACGACGTAGCGCGTGCCGATCTCCTTTCTGGAGAGGATGTAGTTGCCCGCTTTGTAGTGGACCCCGTGGGTATATTCGTCCTCGTCGATCACCTGCAGCGACATGAATCGCCTGCCGGCATCGGGCAGCGTAATCGTCACCGGCCCGGCATCGAGATCGAAAACGGCTGCCGAATAAAGCGTGTCGCGATTCAGACGTATGACGGTCTGCCTGTCGATCGGCGCAGGCTCGCGCGTGTGATCGAACTTGCCAAAGCCGCCATGCCTGACGACGCCACCGAAATACAGGTCCGACTCGGCACGCACGAAGTTGTCCGGCGTGACCGGAACGGTGTGACTGACCGGCGTTTGCGAGAGAGGCTGTACCGCGGGTGCGTTCGTCCCATCGGCCCGTATCAGGAGCGGAGCCTTCCATTTGCCATCCAGTGCGGCGGGCTTGGGCCAATACAATCGCATGACCGCGAAGAACGGACCCTTTGGCGCCGGCAGCCAATTCGACTCCTTGTCTGCACCCGGTGAATCGTTCTGGACATACAGCGTCAGCCCGCCATCGGCGTCGCGCTTCAGGGTCGGCAGCATCGGCGAATTGACCAGGTACCGGCCGAGCCGATTCGCGTAGAGAAGACTCGATGGCAGCTCGTAGAGGGTGAGCGACCAGAACGCATTGACCGGCGGCAACTGGCCGGGCGCGAAGCGAAGCCGGTATCTGTTGGCGCCGTCCAGCTTTTGCCTGCCGGAGTCGACGAAATAAGCCGGATAAATGGCTTCGTCTTTCGCGTTGCCATAAATTCCGAGCACTGCCGCCGACATGCGGTCGATATAGCGGCCCTTGAGAAACGCCCGCGTTCCGAATCCGTCCGCACTGGAGGTTTTTCCAGTGTCCAGCCGGGTCTCCTTGTATTCTTTGAAACTTTCCCAGGCATCGGCCATGCCGTCTTCGACCGCTTTGCGGATTTCCGGAGAGAGCGCATTGGCGTCGAAGGTCTTCCCGGCCCCGATATTGAGCTTGGCAAAGCGCGCCATCAGCGCCTTCTCGGAAGGATGCGTCGGGCAGAACTGGAGGATGAAATTCAGAAGGCTGAAGAATTCGGGCGATGTCCTCTCCTGATCGGCCGTGAGTGGCTTGGCGAAGTCGACGGCGGGCGGAGCGGGCGGCGCCGGCCGGCCCAGGAACGCCGAGAGCGTCTGCACTTTGTAGCCAGCCTGGATCTTCTTCACATTTTCGATGTCGCCGGGATCGAAGAGCTGCGTTCGATAGAGCACGAAGGCGAAGTCCGTTTCGGACTGGATCACGCGCTCTATGCCTGCCGGTTTCTGTCCCTTCCACGTCGGCCCGGCGAGGAGAAAGTTGCCGGCACCGTTTCCGGTGGCGCGGCTCCCGACATACGCGAAGTCGAACGTGTACATGTCGATGAACTGGAGGGAGTAGTAACGGCCTTTCTCGACCGCAGGAACCGTGAGCACCAGCGGTTCCGCCCGCAGGTCCGCCCCGACAAAGGAGTAGGGCGTGTCCGAGTTCGGGGTCTGGATCGCCTTGTCGTCGGGGGTATACACCCGCGCCGTGTTGTTGATCGTGTTCCAGGGCGCCTTGTACTCGGGACTGCTGCGATCCACGAAGTAGGAATATTGGATACGGTAGCTGTCTACGAGCGCGAAGCCGTAGATGGTGGCCTCCTTCGCAATGGCCCGGGCCTCTACCGGCGTCACGGTTTGAGCCTGCGCAAACGGCACGTAGAGCAAGGCCATTATTGCGAGCAACGTCTTCTTCATTTTCCGCTCCTGGCCGGTTGGCCTGGAAAAACCTTACCGCGAGGCGGCTCGACCTCCTAGCTGCCCGGCTTACGCGCGGAACGCGCGAACCCCCGAAAACCGATCGATCTATTTCTGCGAGGGGACGCCCTCGCTGGGCGGCGTCACACCCGGCGTCACGACATTCCCGGTGGCTGCCGGCGGCGGACTGATCGGCGGTGGACTCGGAGCCGGCGGCATCGATGGCGGCGTCACCGGCGGCGCACTGGTCGGACCTGTCACGGGATTGCCCAGGGTCGGGCCCGCCGGTCGATTGCCCAGGGTAGGTCCTGCCGCGGGTGGATTGAGGAATTGCGCATTCGCGGGGCCTGCGACGGCGATCAACGTTGCTATCAAAATGGCGCGTCTCATGAAGGACCTCCATGAAGAGCCCCCGCTCGACACAGATCCCCACTCTACAACGCGGCGTCGGCCACCCGCGACAAGCTGCTGCAATGGATCACCTTGAGTTGTCTACAGTTGATCGTGAACGAACCCGCCAGGAGCCTCGTGGCCTTGCTTGCCGCACCAACCGTTAAAGTCCTAGGCTGTGGGACGTAGGGCTACCGTGGAGAAGACAATGCCATTGGAGCACGCAGACCAACCGTTTTCGGAGACCGATTGGGGCATATCCTTCGACATGAAGGACGGCGAAAAAACCGTGCCCGTCGGCGTGACGGACCATGCCCTGCGGGATGTCGACCCTTCCAGCCGCGTCGGCGACAAGAGAGCGCGATTCGGGGCATACCGGTATCAATATGAAGATATTGCCAGCAACAAGTACGACGCCGGCGAAGTAGATCATGACGGCCGCGTCTGGATCTACCCGGCGGACCTTTGAAGGCAGGCGCAGCCAGACGGAGGACATGTCCAAAACGGGAGACGATCACCATGGGTTTCATCGTCGATCGAATCGACCACGTCGTGCTCAATTGCCGCGACGTGGAGGCCACGGTGACCTGGTATCAGCGCGTGCTCGGCATGGAGCGGGAAGAATTCGGCAAGGACAGGCACACCGCGCTGAAGTTCGGCAGGCAGAAATTCAACGTGCGTCCCACCGGCGCGCCGGATTGGTGGTCGGTCAAGAACGACGCCCCGGGGACTCTGGACCTCTGCTTCATCACCGCTCAACCGCCGGACCTGGTGGTCGAGCATCTCAGGGCCTGTGGTGTCGAGGTCGCCAGTTATCAATCCGGCACGTGAGCGGCGAAGACGCTGCTCCGCTACCAGCTGCAGCTACGGCGAGATTACCCCGCACGACACGTGGTCGACGAAAAGGTTGGTCCTGGGTCCGTAGACGATGAAGCCCAAGCGTGCGCCGGCGCCGGTCGGGGGCAGAACGGCGCGCGTGTCCTCGACCGCATTGCCGGCGTTGGTGAAACGGCAATTGACGACAGGATTCACAACGCCTGCGCTGTTGTTGTTCAGATACATGACGACTTGCCAGCGCTGCGCAGGGACGGCCCTGAGCGATGTACTCTCGATGGTGACGAGAGGGACGGTGGGGCCGGCGGTAATCGGCACAGTGCCCAGGGACGTGACCAGCGGATTCTGCACGACCACGCCCTGGACCACCGTGGCCTGGGCAAGTGGATCGAAGGCGCGGTCGGCTGGGGTGTTCGGTCCGCTCCTGCCGCCGACATTCTCCGGCGTCCAGACTTGCCCGGTCTTGGGATCGACGAACTCCGGCTGCCCTGCAGATCCACTCAAACTGAAGCTGCTGGCGGGCGCCTGGCCGAAGGCCTGCGACGCCATTGCGAGGCCGGTGAGACAGGCAAGGATGCAAAGGCTCGAGGCCTGATCATATCGTTTCGTCATGGAAATCCCCCTATCGAATGAAATGTGGCGATCACACGGATCGGGCGATCCTTTCGCAACTTCAACGCGCCGGATCATCTCAAGTATAGGAGAGGAAACCTGTTCGGCAACGCGGGTACAGCACTCCGTTCAGCGAAAATTGCAGGAAGCGGTCGACGCCCTTAACGCAGCAGCTGATTTACGTTTCCGCCGGCTTGCGCCGCTTGGCCAGCATCCGTGCAACCATCCACTTGAGAGTCGGACCTACCGTGACGCCTTGCCCGGCGAGACACCAGGCGCGCAGTTCGAGTACCGTGCCGTCGGGATCTATCTCCATTACGGCGACCTCGGGGGGAGGATCGGCAAGCACGCCGGGCGTGCTGGCCGCGGCCGCGACGGCCGCTTCACCCAGCAAGTCGATGCCCTCGGCATTGGTGGCCTTGAACGGCACCAGCAGACGGCACCGGCCATCGATCGTCCGATTGCGGATGAGATCACCCCAGACCTTGCCGTTGGGCACGATCAGGCGCGTGCCGTCGGCGGGAATCAGGGTGGTCGTGAACAGACTGAGTTCGACGACGATGCCGCGCTGGCCGGCGGCGTCGATTTCGTCACCGACGCTGAACGAACGGAACAGCAAAAGCATGACGCCGGCGGCAAGATTGGAGAGCGTGCCTTGCAAGGCCAGGCCGACGGCGAGACCTGCTGCGCCGAAGACGGCAATCAGGCTGGCCGTCTGCACGCCGAACTGGTTGAGAACCGCGACGCCTACCAGCGCCAGAATGCCGTAACGAACCAGGCTCGCCAGAAAGCTGGCAACCGTGTGATCGAGATTGGGGATACGGCTCGACAGACGTCGCAGCGTGCGCGAGGCCCACCCCGAGAATAGCCATCCGGCGATCAGCAGCGCGATGCCGCCAATTACCTGGAGGCCGTACTGCATGGTTTCAGCATAGATGAGCTTGAGGGCTTCTTCGACCGATGACACCAGCAGCATGCTTTGCAGGATAAAGGGTTAAGATGACGGCAATGCGCTTAACGCCGCATCGGTTGGAACGTTGCCGCCGGATCGTTGCCGCCGGATCGTTGCCATTGTCCGATGACAGACGATAGCGCGCTCCTTCATCGCCTGCCAGGGGGTGCCTATATGCAAGGCATGCCGCTTGCCACGCCGCTCACGACTTTCGGCGATCTGGCGCGAGACGATCTCGCGATCGAAGTCACCTGTCCCAATTGCGGGCATCGACGCAGCATCGACGGGACCTCGCCGCAACTGCGTGAACGCCGTATCGCCGGGGCCCGATTTCGCTGCGAGCAGTGCGGATCGATAGGACTGCCGAGCATCGGCAAGCAAAAAGCCTGGATTCGGCGTGCCGCCCGCCACGCGCGCAAGCTGCAACCGTGAGCGGCCGGGCAACGCCTCCGCATCTGCCCGACTTCAGTGTTCATCCAGTCGAAGGATTTGCTCAGGGGGCGCCGTCTCGTCCAGCCAGGCCCTGGCCGATGGAAAGTCCCGGAAGATCTGGACGGGTCGCTTCAGCGCCGTCGCCTGCTCGTATGTCCTGACCGACCCGGCAATGGCACTCGACGAGACAACGATCGCCATTGGCCCGAACCGATCGCGGCCAGGAATGGCCGAAGTACGCTCTCCGATCAGTTGGACATCCGCCCGCGGCATCACCTGGGCGATGAGGGTGAAGTCGAATATCTTCCGATAAACGTGCAGCCCAGCCTTCGTAAGCTCATCCATGCAAAAAAGAAGGTCCGCCGCCGTAACTTCCGCCTTGGCGGTGGCAAGTATCAGCCGCTCCGGGTGCAAAACCCGCCATATGATCGCCATTACCCCTCGATGCCGGTGATACGGTCGTTCGTCAGCATGCAAACGCTAGCACGGATGGAGCCCGCCCGGCGGCTCAGATTTTCTATTTTTCCAGGCCGAGGACCCGAACGTATTCGAAGCGCTACGCGCTCCCTCGTCCGAAAAGAGGCAGGCGGTTGGTCAGGTGGAGCAGCCGCAGCGCCTGCAGCGTGATGATGCTGAGCGCGTCGCGGATCTCGCCTTCCTCCACCATCCGGAACACGTCGACGAGGGGCAGGCGCCGCACGGTTATGTCTTCCGTCGGCTCGGGCGCGGATTGCCCCTGGGTCAGCTCCCAGGCGAGAAAGGCGATCGCGCGCTCGTCAGTGACGGAGTTCGACAGATCGCACTCGACGAGCGTCTGCCAGCGCGCCGCGCTGAGCCCCGTCTCCTCGCGCAGCTCGCGTGCCGCGGACTCCTTCGGATCGATCCCGTGGACGCCGCCGCCTTCGGGAATCTCCCAGCTATAGGCCTCGAGCGCGAACCTGTATTGCCCCACGAGGTAGGTGTGCAGCTCGGCGTCGACCGGCACGATGCCGATGGCCAGGTTCTTGTGATGCA
>Ga0193716_1001149_pt1 | contig 15667 bp, 15 predicted proteins | sample U2c1metaG_FD_145901 | JGI IMG/M metagenome (GOLD analysis project Ga0193716, IMG submission 145901) | Soil microbial communities from a riparian zone of the East river system, Colorado, United States - U2c1 | ecosystem: Environmental > Terrestrial > Soil > Riparian zone | place: USA: East River...
CGGAAGTTCCTTGCCGGCGTCATCGACGATCATCATGTCGACGCCGAAGGGCGGGCGTCCCTGCTTGAGGCGCAGCGTCATCATCTCGGGCGCCGGCAGGCCGGCATGCTTGAACTTGGGATGGTTGACGGTGCCGAGCGGGCTCATCTCGGACATGCCCCAGGCATGCAGCACCTCGATGCCGAAATCGCGGTCGAAGGCCTCGATCATGGCAGGCGGCGCGGCCGAGCCGCCGATCACCGCGTATTTGACCGTCGAGAGCTTGAGCTTGTTGGCATGCAGATAGTTCAGCAGGCCGAGCCACACCGTCGGCACCCCGGCGGTGAAGGTGACGCCTTCCTTTTCGAACAGCTCATAGAGGCTGGCGCCGTCCATCGCGATGCCGGGGAAGACCAGCTTGGCGCCGACCAGGGCGGCGCTGTAGGGCAGGCCCCAGGCATTGACGTGGAACATCGGCACGACCGGCAGGATCGATGAGCGCGCCGAGAGATTGAGCGTGTCGGGCAGGGCCGCGCCATAGGCGTGCAGGATGGTCGAGCGATGGTGATAGAGCACGCCCTTGGGATTGCCCGTCGTGCCCGAGGTGTAGCAGAGCGACGAGGCCGTGTGCTCGTCGAACTGGGGCCAGTCGTAGGTGCCGGGCTTGCCCGCGATCAGTTCCTCGTAGACCAGCAGGTTGGGGATCTTGCAATCCTTCGGCAGATGCGCGCGGTCGGTCATGGCCACGACATGGCGCACGGTCGTGAACTGCGGCAGCAGCTTCTCGACCATCGGCAGGAGGTTGAGGTCGACGAACAGGATCTGATCTTCGGCGTGGTTGACGATGTAGACGATCTGCTCGGGGAACAGGCGCGGGTTGATGGTGTGGCAGACCGCGCCCATGCCGGAGATGCCGTAATAGAGCTCGAAATGGCGGTAGCCGTTCCAGGCCAGCGTACCGATCCGGTCGCCCGGCTTGACGTCGAGGCCGATCAGCGCCTCGGCCACCTTCTTCGCCCGGATGCGTGCGTCGGCGTAGGTGTAGCGATGGATATCGCCTTCGATCCGGCGCGACACGATCTCGGTGTCGCCGTGATTGAGGGCGGCGTGTTCGATCAGTTGCGAGATCAGCAGGGGGCGGTCCTGCATCAGGCCGAGCATCGGGGCGTTTCTCCGGGTTGTCTGGCGGGTTGCCGCCATTTGGCTTAGGCTTGTCACAGCATTCTTTGGGGGAAAAGTGACGATGCGGTCAAGGTGCGGCATTGCTGCAGCGGCGGGCGGTCTGGCGGCGGCTTGGGCGTCTGTCGTCTCGGCGCGGCCGGCCTTTGGCGACGACGGCACCACCGGGTCGTTCCTGACGCTGGTGACCGACCGGCTCGAATTCGGCGTTTCCCAGATTCCCGCTTTGTGGGCGCACCTGGCGCAGTTGCCCGAGATCGTCGGCGGCCGCACCGCCCTGTTGCTGCTTGGCATCGTGGTCGCGGGTCTGGCTGCCGAAGCCATCGTGCGGTTGCTGCTCGTTCGTGCGCGGTCCGGCGCCGTCGAACGCCTGGTCGGCCAGTCGCATCTCAAGGCCTTCGTGCGCGCCATCCTGCTCGACCTGGTCGCGCTGGTCGCCTTGGCCGTCGCCGGCCGTCTCGTCCTCGCCCAGATCGGCGATCCGCAGAGCGTGGGCGGCCGGCTCGGGCACCAGCTTTTTCAGGCGCTGCTCTATTGGCGCGTCTTCAATCTCCTCTTCCGCGCCTGGCTGCGGCCGCTTGTCCCCGAGGAGCGGGTCGCGCCGGTCGACGATGCGACGGCAGGCCGGTTGCTGGTCGGGTTCAACTGCGTGATCGTCCTGCCGATGATCGCCGGCGAAGTCGCGCGCGCCCTGCCGGTCACCGGTGCCAGCACCGCGGTGACGTCGGCGGCCATCATCCTCTACGTGCCGCTGGTCGAGGCCGGCCTGCTGGCGGTCGTCTGGCATTGGCGGAAAGACATGGCCGCCTGGTTGTCGGCATTGGTCCGGCCCACCGGGTTCAGCCGCAAGCTGAAGCTCGATGCCGCCCGCAACTGGTGGATGGCCGGCCTCGTCTTCTATGCCTTGATGGGCGCGGCCGCGATCTATGCCACCCTGGTCGAGAGTCCCGTGGCGATGAGCGGCATGCGGGTGATCGAATCGTCGCTGATGGCGCTGCTGCTGTTCGAGACCCTGATGCACCGGATCACGCGGCACATCGTATCCGAGCTACCGATGGCCGGTGACGTGGTGGCCGACTGCCTGCGCCTGATCGCACGGCTCTACGTCGCGATCCTGATCGCGTATGCGGTGATGGTGCAGGTGCTGGAGGCGGCGACGTCGGCCGAATGGCTGCCCCACGACCGCGGCGCCAAGCTGGCGGCGATAACCGCGGTGTCGATCTACGCCTTCTGGCGCTTCCTGCGCTACCGCATGGATTCCTACATCGCGGCCAATCCCCTGCCGTCGGCCGATGCCACGGCCGAGGCGGAGGACGAGGTGCGGGTGGCGGCTTCGCGGTTGCGCACCCTGATGCCGCTGCTGCGCGCCGTCTCCGGCGTGACCATTGTCATAATCGGTGGCCTGCTGGTGCTGTCGGAACTCGGCATCAATATCACGCCGTTGATCGCCGGTGCTTCCGTGCTTGGCTTGGCGATATCCTTCGGCAGCCAGTCGATCGTCCGCGACATCGTCTCGGGCGTGTTCTTCCTCGCCGAGGATTCGTTCCGCATCGGCGAGTACATCGACTGCAGCAAAGTCAAGGGCGTCGTCGAGGGCTTCACGGTCCGCTCGGTCCGGCTGCGCCATCAGAGCGGCCTGCTCCACATCGTGCCGTTCAGCCAGGTCTCCCACATCACGAACTTCAGCCGCGACTGGACGACGATCAAGTTCAACCTCGCCTTCGCCAACGGCACCGACATCGAGCTTCTGCGCAAGACGGTCAAGAAGATCGGCCTCGACATGATGGAAGATCCCACCTTCGCGAAGATCCTGATGCAGCCGCTCAAGATGCAGGGCGTCGTGGACATCAAGGACACCGCCCTGATCGTGCGTTTCAAATTCACGGCGCGACCGAAGAATCCCAGCCTGCTGCAGCGGACGGCGATCCGGCGCATGTACGAGGCGTTCCCCGGAGTGGGTATCAAATTTGCCGTGCCGCCCTATGCTCTCCAGGCGCAAGCTGCCGCGGCGCAGGCCGCCACTGAAGCTGCCGAACCGACCAAAGCCGCCGCGGAGTAGGCGAAACACGATATCAGCGTAAGGAGAAACACCATGGAAAAACGCAAACTCGGCAACTCGGGTCTCGAATTCGCGCCGCTCGCCTTCGGCGGCAATGTGTTCGGCTGGACGGCCGACGAGGCCACCTCCTTCAAGCTGCTCGACGGTTATGTCGATGCCGGCTTCAGCTTTGTCGACACCGCCGATGTCTATTCGCGCTGGGCGCCGGGCAACAAGGGCGGCGAATCCGAGACGGTGATCGGCAACTGGCTGCGCAACGGCGGCAAGCGCGACAAGGTGTTGATCGCCACCAAGTGCGGCATGGAAATGGCGCCCGACCGCAAGGGCCTGTCGCGCACCCATATCGTGCGCTCGGTCGATGCCTCGCTGAAGCGCCTCAACACCGACCATATCGATCTCTTCCAGTCGCACCGCGACGATCCGGAGACGCCGCAGGAGGAGACGCTGCAGACCTACGGCGAGCTGATCAAGGCGGGCAAGCTGCGCGCCATCGGCGCTTCGAATTTCGAGGCGCCGCGTCTTGCGGAAGCCGCCGCGATCTCCAAGGCCAAGGGCCTGCCGCGCTACGAGAGCCTGCAGCCGCATTATAATCTCGCGGAGCGCGGCCTCTTCGAGGGCCCCCTCGAGAATGAATGTCTGGAGGAGGGGATCGGCGTCATTCCCTACTATTCGCTAGCCAGCGGCTTCCTGAGCGGCAAGTACCGCTCGGAGGCCGACCTTGGCAAAAGCAAGCGCGGCGCGGGCGTGAAGAAGTATCTGAACGAGCGTGGCTTTACCATCCTGGCGGCCCTCGACACCGCCGCCGAGAAGCTCAACGCCAACCCCACGCAGGTGGCGCTGGCCTGGCTCCTCCAGCGCAAGGCCATCACCGCGCCGATCGTCAGTGCCACCAGCCTCGCGCAGCTCCATGACCTGGTCGCGGGCGCCCGGCTCAAGCTCGACCCGGCCTCGGTGGCGTCGATCGACAAAGCGAGCGCGCCGGCAGCCTAGGCGATATCCTTAAGGTAGAGTTTCCGATTGTCGCATTCGCACAACGCCTTACCGCTCATAAAGTCCCTCTCCGCCGCGCTTGCGGGGGAGAGGGAGGGGACCCGCGCTCGCGCGGGGAGGGTGAGGTGGCCGGTGTTACGGAAGTGGTGTGCGGGTGGACAGAAATGACCCACCTCACCCCAGTGCGGAGGTTACTCCGCACGCCCTCTCCCCCCGCGATGACGCGGGCGGAGAGGGGCTCGAGCATGAACATGAGGTGGGCATGGTCCTGCCGACACTTCCATCTGAACCAATGACGCTCTAGCGGAGCAGCACATGCTCGTATTTCGCCAGCTCTTCGACCCGACGTCGTCGACCTATGCCTATCTGCTGGGTTGCTCGGCGAGCAAGGAGGCCGTGCTGATCGACTCGGTGTTCGAGCAGGTGCGGCGCGACGCGGCCTTGATCGACGAACTCGGCCTCAAGCTGGTCTGTACGCTGGAGACGCACGTCCATGCCGATCATGTAACCGGCGCGTGGTTGCTGAAGCGGAGGTTCGGCAGCGAGATTGCGCTGTCGGCGGAAAGCGGGGCGTCGGGCGCGGACCGACTCTTGAAGGATGGCGATCGCGTCGTCTTCGGCCGGCGTTCTCTCGAGGTGCGGGCGACACCCGGCCACACCAACGGCTGCGTCACCTATGTGCTTGACGACGAGACCATGGCCTTCACCGGCGATTGCGTGCTGATCCGCGGCAGCGGCCGCACCGACTTCCAGCAAGGCAACGCGCATGCGCTGTACCGCTCGGTGCGGGCGCGGATATTCTCGCTGCCCGATGGCTGCCTGCTCTATCCCGCGCATGACTATCGCGGCTTGACGGTCACCAGCGTGGCCGAGGAGAAATGCTTCAACCCGCGGCTGGGCGGCGAGGTCGGCGAGGCCGATTATGTCGGCTATATGAAGAGTCTCGACCTGCCACACCCCAAGAAGATCGACGAGGCGGTGCCGGCCAATCTGCGCTGCGGCCAGCCCGGCAACATGGCCGAGGTGCCGCCCGACGCAAGCTGGGCGCCGCTGCGCTACACGTTCAGCGGTGTGCAGGAGATCGATCCGCACTGGCTCGAGGAGAATCTCGGTGCCGTGCATGTGCTCGATGTGCGCGAGCCGGCGGAGTTCACCGGCCCGCTCGGCCATATCAGGGGCGCGACGCTCGTGCCGCTGGGCGAACTCGGCGCCCGCGCGAAGGAGCTGCCGCGCGACAAGCCCGTCGTCGCGGTGTGCCGCGCCGGCAGCCGATCGGCCCAGGCGACGGCGATCCTGCAGAAAGCCGGCTTCACCGATTTCGCCAACTTGACAGGCGGTATGCTGCGCTGGCGGGCGGAAGGCCGGGCGGTCGACGGCGGGTCGTCCTAGGGTATTGTGGCGGCGAGGTTCATCGCTGGAGGAGACAACATGGCGTCGCCGCTTTTCGATTTGACCGGCAAGGTCGCGGTCATCACGGGCTCGAGCAAGGGCATCGGCAAGTCGATTGCCCTTCATCTCGCCCTTCAAGGTGCCAAGGTTGTTGTATCGAGCCGCAAGGCGCCGGCCTGCGAGGAAGCGGCGGCGGAGATCCGGAAGGCCGGCGGCCACGCCACGGTCATTCCCTGCAACATCTCCGACAAGGCGCAGTGCGCGAACCTGATCGAGCAAACGCGCAAGCAGGTCGGGCCGATCGACGTGCTGGTCTGCAACGCGGCGACCAATCCCTATTACGGGCCGACCGAGAAGATGCCGGACGAGGCCTTCATGAAGATCATGCAGAACAACATCCTGTCGAACATCTGGCTGATCACCAATTGCCTGCCCGACATGCGCGCCAAGAAGGACGGCTCGATCATCATCGTGTCGTCGATCGGCGGCCTGCGCGGCACCCCGGTGATCGGCGCCTACGGCATCTCGAAGGCCGCCGACATGCAGCTCGCGCGCAACCTCGCCACCGAGCTGGGGCCGGAGAATATCCGCATCAACACCATCGCGCCCGGCCTGGTGCGCACCGACTTCGCCAAGGCGCTGTGGGACGATCCCAAGTATCTCGAGAAGCGGCTGTCCACCGCGCCGCTGCGCCGCATCGGCGAGCCCGACGATATCGGCGGCATCGCCGTGATGCTGGCGGGCAAGGCGGGCGCCTTCATCACCGGCCAGACGATCGTCGCCGACGCCGGGGTCACCATCGGCAATTGAGGAGGTGCGATGAGCCTCTATTACGTCCAGAAGCTGCTCTACCAGCTCAATCGCGATCCCGGCACGCAGAAGCGCTTCGCCGAGGATCGCGGCGGGCTGCTGGGCGAGTACAATCTCACGCAAGAGGAGCGCCGGGCGCTGGCCGAGCCGGATATCGGCCTGCTCTATGTGCTCGGCGTCAACGGACAGCTCCTGATGCATTATGCGGCGCTGCATAAGATCGAGTGGAACGCCTATCTCCAGGCGATGCGCGACGGGTTGGCCAAGCACGGGCCGGTGCGCGAAGGCGTCTATGCGGCCACCGGTTATGAAGGCATCGAGGCGCACGACGCGCGCCTGCGGGCCCGGAAGGAAGGCTAGACATGGCGCTGGTCTATAGCGGCATCTGCAGCCACGCGCCGGGCATCACCGGCCGGCCGGAGCGCGCCGACCCGGTGGTGCGCGACGCTTTCCTGACCGCGTTTCGCCGGATGGGCGACGACATCCGCGCCACCAGGCCGGACGCGCTGGTGGTGATCGCGGCCGAGCATTTCGGCAATTTCTTCATGAACAACATGCCGTCCTTCGCCATCGGCATGGCCGACTTCTACGAGGGGCCGATCGAGGACGAGGCGTTCCTGCGCATCAAGTCAAGGCGCGTGCCGGGCAACAAGGCGTTGTCGCGCAAGCTGATCGAAGGGGTGATACAGACGGTCGACGTCACCTATGCCGAGGAATGGAAGCTCGACCATGGCATTGCCGTGCCGCTGCATTTCCTCACGCCGGACGACGATCTTCCCCTGATCCCGGCCAACATCAACTGCCAGGGACCGCCGCTCGCCCCGCTCGCGCGCGCCTGGGCTTTCGGCGAGGCGTTGCGACGCGCTGCCGACGCGCTGCCCGAGCGCATCGCGTTGGTGGCGACCGGTGGAATCTCGCACTGGCCGGCCACACCCGATTCGGGGAAGATCAACGAGGCTTGGGATCGCGATTTCCTGGCGCGCTGGGCCGCCAACGATCGTGCGGCGATGCTGTCGTACAACGACGCTGACGTGTACCGCGATGCAGGCCAGGGCGGCTTCGAGATCCGCACCCTGATCGCCGCGGCGGCAGCGGCGAAAGGTAGCCAGGGCATCATCGATTTTTATGCGCCGATTCCGATTTTCGCGGTCGGCTGTACCGTGGCACACATGACTCTCGCTGCGTGAAACGGCAGCGTCTTCACCGGCAGAACGGCACGACATTTGCACCCGTCAGGCCGCAAGGGCTTCAACAGCGCACTATTGGGGAATCGATCATGTTGCGACGTCAACTCCTGACCGCGGCGGCTGCCGCGATGGCCACGCCGGCCATCGTCTCGCGCACGGCGCTCGGCCAGGGCCTGCGCAAGGTCAAGATGGGCACGGCTTTCACCACCACCACCAATGCCGCGTTCCTGATGCCGGAATACCTCAAGGCAGAGGGCATCGACCTCGAGCTGGTGATGTTCCCCTCGCTGGTGCAGCGCATGCAGGCGGTCGCGTCGGGCGACGTCGATATCGGCAACGGCGGTCTGTCGGCCACCATGCAGATGGCGACCAAGGGCTTTCCCATGCAAGTCCTGGCCAATGGCTGCGACGGCGGCTGGATGGTGCTGGCCAAGCCCTCGGTCAACAGCTTCCAGGATCTCAAGGGCAAGAAGGTCGCTGTCCAGAACGGCTCGATCGGCCTGGTGTCGCTCAACTGGAAACTGAAGCAGGAGAAGGTGTTCGGCGCGGTCGATGTGGTGTTCATGGACAACCAGGACCAGCCGATCCCGCTGATGCGCGGCGATGTCGATGCCATCTGCGTGTTCGAGCCCTATGCGGCGCTCGCCGAGGTGAACAAGTGGGGTAAGCGCCTTTGGGTTCCCTACGATTCGCCGATGGGCAAGACGAACCTGGGCTTCGTCGCCTCGACGGCTTTCGTGAAGAAGGATCCGGACCTCACCAAGAAGATGGTCGCCGCACACGTCAAGGCGACCAAGAAGATGGCTTCCGATCCCTCGATCGCCATCGAGACCACGATCAAGCAGTTCAAGATGTCCAAGGAAGTGGCCGAACTCTCGACCAAGAACCTGTTCTTCAGCGCCGATTCGGGCCCCACTTTCGTGAACGGCCTCAAGGCGCTCGCCAAGATGATGGTCGACGACAAGATGCTCGACAAAGAGCCCGACTGGGACAACTTCCTCAATCTCGGCTACGTCTGATGCAGCTTCGACGGGCGCTGGGGCTGCTGCCCCTGGCGCTGTTGCTGATCGCCTGGCAGGTGGCGGTCGAGCTCGAGGTATATCCACCGGTTCTGCTGCCGCCGCCGGTGAAGGTGTTGATGGTCTTCGTCGACGACTGGAGCACGGTGATGGCCAATGCCGCGGCCAGCATCAGCCGTGTCGTCACGGGTATCACGCTGTCGTTCCTGGTTGCAGTGCCGCTCGGTCTGATGATCGGCCGCTACAAGCTGCTCGATACGATGACCGACTGGTCGATCCAGATCTTTCGCTCGATTCCGCCGATCGCGTTGATCCCGCTCGCGATCCTGTTCCTCGGCATCGGCGACAAGCCCGCCATCGCGCTGATTTTCCTGGCGGGGCTGTGGCCGCTGCTGATCAACACCATCTTCGGCGTGCGCAACATCGAGCGCACGTTGATCAAGGTCGCGCGGGCGGCGCGGGCAAGCGAGATGCTGGTGATGCGCGACATCGTGTTGCCGGCATCCTTGCCGTCGATCTTTACCGGGCTGCGGCTCGCGGTTGGCGGCGGCTGGCTGACCGTGGTCACCGCCGAGATGATCGCGGTGAAATCCGGGTTGGGTTACATGATCCTCAACGCCCAGCTTACCTTCCGTTCCGACCTGATCTTCGCCGGAATCATCGTCATCGGCGCCATCGGCCTGATGGCCGACCAGGCGATCCGCGTCGTGCGCGGCTATGTCTGTCGCTGGCAGGAAGGCCTGAATTCGGTGCCGGAATGAGCCACTTCCTCGAGTTCATCGACGTCGGGAAGATCTATCCCGGCAAGACCGAGCAGGTCGAGGCGCTGCGCGGCATCAACTTCTCCTGCGGCGCGGGCGATTTCATCTGCCTGCTGGGGCGCTCGGGTTGCGGCAAGTCGACCTTGCTGCAGCTCGTGGCCGGGCTGGAGAAATCGAGCTCCGGCCAGATGATCGTGGCCGGCCGCGAGCTTGATGGGCCGTCGCCCGACGCCGCCATCGTCTTCCAGGACCACGGGCTTTTTCCCTGGATGACGGTGCAGAAGAACGTCGAGTTCAACATGAAGGCGCGCGGCACGCCGGCCGCCGAGCGCCGCGAGCGGGCGAAGCAGTTCATCGACATGACCAGCCTGACGGGCTTCGAGGAGCGTTATCCGCATGAGCTGTCGGGCGGCATGCGCCAGCGCGTCGGCATCGCCCGGGCGCTGACGACCGGGCCCAAGGCCTTGCTGATGGACGAGCCTTTCGGCGCGCTCGACGCCCAGACGCGCGCCAAGCTGCAGGACGAATTGCTCCGCATCTGGGAACAGCAGCGCACGACCGTGCTGTTCGTCACTCATTCGATCGACGAGGCGGTGCTGCTGGCCGACCGTATCCTGGTCTTCTCGCCGCGCCCGGGCCGCATCGCGGCTGACATCAAGGTGGACTTGCCACGGCCGCGTGAGACAGAATCCCCGGCCTTCGCCGATCTGGCGCGCGAGCTGCGCGTACTGATCGACGCCGACCGTGCAGTCGACTGAATGAAAAGGGGACGTCCATGCCATTCGCCAAGACCAAAGACGGAGTGAAGCTTTACTACGAGGAAACGGGCCAGGGCGCTCCGGTCGTCTTCGTGCATGAGTTCGCCGCCGACCACCGGAGCTGGGAAATGCAAATGCGGCATTTCGGCCAGCGTTACCGCTGCGTCACCTACGGTGCGCGCGGCTATCCGCCCTCCGATGTGCCGGAAAAGCCGGAGAGCTATTCGCAGGACATCGCGGCCGACGACATCCTGGCGGTGATGGATCACCTCGGCATCGACAAGGCGCATATCGTCGGCCTGTCGATGGGCGGCTTCGCCACGCTGCATTTCGGCTTCCGGCACCCTGCGCGCGCGCTTTCGCTCTGCGTCGCCGGCTGCGGCTACGGCGCCGAGAAGGACCAGCAGGCCAAGTTCAAGGCCGAGGTCGAGGTCGTGGCCAAGTCGCTGCTGGGCGAGGGCATGCCGGCCTTCGCCGAGAAATACGCCTATGGCCCGACGCGCGTGCAGTTCGAGAACAAGGACCCGCGCGGCTTCGCCCAGTTCAAGAAGGAACTCGCCGAGCATTCCGCGCTCGGCTCGGCCAACACGCAAATCGGCTGCCAGGGCCGCCGGCCGTCGCTCTACGATCTGGTCGACAAGATGCGCGCGCTGACCGTGCCGACGTTGATCCTGACCGGCGACGAGGACTGGTCCTGCCTGCAGCCCGGCATCCTGATGAAGCGCGAGATTCCGTCGGCGGCGCTGTCGGTCATGCCCAACTGCGGCCACACCATCAATCTGGAGGACCCCGATCTCTTCAACCAGATCGTCGGCGACTTCATCGTCCAGGTCGATGCCGGCCGCTGGCCCCAGCGCGACAAGCGCGCCATGACGACATCGATCACGGGGATGAAGTAGTCATGGCTGGGAGCGCGCCACTGCGGCGCATGTGAATGCGCCGCAGTGGCGCGCTCCCAGCGAAGAACTAAGCCTTGCGAAAGGTAACAACCAGCACGTCGCGGTAGGCGGGGTGGGACGGGTCCTGTGGCTCCACGGGCGTCACGCCGTGGTAGCAGCGGGCGTCGTCGACCAGCGCGGCGTCGAGCGGCGCGGCCAGAGTGAAGCTGCCCAGCGTCCGCTTGTCGAGATCGTGGATGGTCGTCGTGCCGCTGGCGATATTGTGCCGGTTGATCATCAGCACCAGCACATAGTCCACGCCGTCGCGGTGCATGCCTTCCGGCGTGGGGCGGCCTTCCTGGCCGAGTCGCGCCTCGATGCGGAACTGGTGTGTCTCGATGTGCCAGGCATTGGTTGCAGGCGCGAGCTGGCTGAACAGGCCCTGGCAATATTCGAGGATCGTGCGCATCGACTGGCCGCAGCCGATCTCGGGCAGGATCGGCTCGAACCAGCGGGCGACGCCGCCATTGAGGTGGTTGTAGTTGCGACCCTGATAGTGAGCCTGATGCGGGCCGCGCTTGATGACGCCATCACGGCCTGCCGCATAAACAGCGTGGCGACGCCGGCGGTAGCGGCCGCCATCGGCCATGTAGGTATCGGTCTCGAGGCCGTTCCAGCTGGCGGCGAATTGCGCCCAGTCGGTCAGTGGGCCGACGCGGGTCAGCACCGTGCGCATCTGGCCGGCGGGGACGAAGGCATAGCCGTCGCGCGCCAGCGTCTCGCCGGTTTCGGTCATCGGGGGGAGGGTGGTGTCCATCACGCCGTCAGCCCGCCGTCGCAGACGAATTCCGACCCGGTCGAGAAGGTCGATTCGTCCGACAGCAAAAACACGATCATGCTCGCCACTTCCTCCGCCTTGCCGAGCCGGCCCAGCGGGTGCAGCGCCTCGAGCCACTGCCGTCCGCTCATATTGCCGACCGCGGCGTCCAGCCGGGGCGCGATCATCGGCGTGTCGATGTAGCCGGGATGGACCGAATTGCAGCGAATGTTCGATTTCGTCAGGGCGCAATGCATCGCCACGTTCTTGGTGAGGGAACGCACCGCGCCCTTGCTGGCGTTGTAGGCCATGGCATGGGCGGCGCCGCGCAGGCCGAGCACCGAGGAGATGTTGACGATCGAGCCGCCGCCCGACCGGCGCATGGCGGCGATCGCCGATTTGCAGCCGAGGAAAGTGCCCAGCGAGTTGATATCGTTGACCCGCCGCCATTCCTCGACTGTGCAGGTCTCGATATCGCTGGGCGCGCCGACTCCCGCCGCGTTGAGCAGGCCATGCAGCGCGCCGAAGGCCTCCAGGCTGGCGGCGACGGCGGCCTGCCAGCTTGCTTCGTCCGTCACTTCGAGCGGCGTGAACACCGCCTGGTCGCCCAACTCGGCCGCAAGGCCTTTTCCGGCCTCGGCGTCACGATCGGCCAGCACGGCGCGCCCGCCTTCCTGCACCACCTGGCGCGCGGTCGCGGCGCCGATGCCGGAGGCACCGCCGCTGATCAGAACGGTCTTGTTTTCAAGGCGCGGCAAAGCCTGTCCTTCTCATCAATCCTGTCGTCATCCCGCCATCGGCCACGATCTCGGCGCCGGTGACGAAGCTCGAGCGGTCGGAGGCGAGCCACAGAACGACCTCGCCCAGCTCGGCCGGCTCTCCCATGTGGCCGATGGGATGGACCGCGTCGATCATCGCCTTGCCCTGCTCGCGGCCGACCATCTGCCACAGGGGATTGAAGATAGCCGTATCGACACCGCCTGGATGCACGGAGTTGCAGCGGATGCCATATTTTTTCTCTGCGCAGTACAGAGCCACGCTCTTGCTCAAGAGCCGCACCGCGCCCTTGCTGGCGGTGTAGGCGGTGGGTCCGGCCGAGCCGATCAGCCCGGCGACCGAGGAGACGTTGACGATCGAGCCCTTGGATTGGGCCTTGTTCGGGCCGGTGTGCTTCATGCCTTCGATGGCGTATTTGCAGCCCAGGAACACGCCGTCGGCGTTGACGGAATGAACGCGCCGCCACTCCTCGACCGTCGTCGTTTCGATGGTGCCGGGTCTACCGGAGATGCCCGCATTGTTAACCATGATGTCGAGCCGGCCTTCGCGGGCCAGCACGTCGGCGAGGAGCGACTTCCACGCCTCCTCGGAGGCCACATCGTGCTGCACGAAGCGCCCCACGCCTTTGCTTTCCTGCGTGTCGGCCACGATGACCGTGGCGCCGTGCGCAGCAAGAAGCGCGGCCGAGGCCGCGCCGATACCCGACGCGCCGCCGGTCACGATCGCCACGAGGCCAGAAAATTCCCCGGTCATGTCAGATCGCCGTGCAGCCGCCGTCGACCACCATCTCCGCGGCGGTCACAAAGCGGGATTCGTCGGATGCGAGATAGACCACCATGTAGCCGATGTCGTTGGGCTCGCCGATGCGGCCCAGGGGCACTTGCCGCCTGAGGCGCTGGGCCGCGCGGTCGCGATCGCTGCTCGAGTCGATCAGCTCCTGGACCATCGGCGTGTCGATGAAGGCCGGATGGACCGAGTTGCAGCGGATGTCGTAGCCGGCGCGGGCGCAGTGCAGGGCCACGCTCTTGGTCAGCAGCCTGACCGCCGCCTTGGACGACGAATAGGCGGTCATCGACCAGCCGCTCACCAGCCCGGCGACCGAGGAGATGTTGATGATCGAGCAGGGCTCCTTGTTCTCCTTCATCACCCGCACCGCATTCTTGCAGCCAAGAAACGTCCCTTCGGCGTTGATCGCCATCACGCGGCGGAAATCCGCCAGGGAAACGTCTTCGATCGAGCCGTCGGGTGCGGCGACGCCGGCCGAGTTCAGCAGGACGTTGAGCTTGCCGTGGCGGCGCACGACCTCGTCGACCACCTCGGCCCAGCGCGTCTCGCTGGTGACGTCCTGCTCGAGAAAGAGCGTGCCGTGGCCGATCTCCGCGGCGGCTTGCGCGCCTTTGTCCTTCTGCCGGTCGCTGATTACCACCTTGGCGCCCTCGGCCACCATCAACTTGGCCGAGGCCAGCGCCAGGCCCGAGGCGCCCCCTGTCAGCAGGGCCACCTTGCCCGTCATCCGTCCGGCCATCACATCCTCCCGTTTGGTGCGGGAGAATAGCGAGCGCCGCAGCGGCACACCAAAGAAAAACCCGGACGGTCGCCCGTCCGGGTTTCGCGAGGCCTGGCGACGAGACCGGTTAGAAGCCGAGTGGCTGGGTGACGCGAACCCAGCGACCGTCCTTCACCTCGGCCAGGAACGAAGAATTCGCACCCTGCCGGATGTTCGGACCGAAGGTGACCGGCGGCCCGTTGAAGATGTCGTGATAGTTCTTGATCGACTCCAGGCCCTTCACGAAGCTGTCGGTCGTCAGGTTGGCACCGGCGGCCTTGAGCCCCGTCGCGGTGAGATCGGCGGCGACATAGCCGTAAACCGCGCCGATGTTCGGATCGATGTTGTACTTCTTCTTGTAGGCCTCGACGAAGGCCCTGACCTTGGGCGACGGGCTGTCGGCGTACGGCATTTCGGTGAGACCCATAGCGTAGAAACCTTCCATGCCTGGCGCCGCCGCCACGGCCAGATCGTAGGCCGCGGCGGAGCCCAGGAAGTCGACGTCGTTCCAGCCCATCTTGCGCGCCGCCGTGTAGGGCACGATCGAATCACGCACGATGGTGCCCATGGCGATCAGGTCGCAGCCCGCCTGCTTCAGCTTGGTGAGCGACGCGGTGAAATCCTGGTCCGTCGGTTTGTGGCCCGCCGACTCGACCAGCTTGATGTCGAGCTTCTTGGCCTGCATCTCGGCGCCGATCAGGATCTCCTTGCCGAAATCGGTGTCCTGGTACATCACGCAGACGGCCTTCTTGCCCTTGGTCTTGACGAAATAGTCGATGCCCGAGCGAATCTGGTCGACATAGGAGGCGTTACCATAGAACTTGAGATACTCGTAGGGCTCGAACATCGAGCGCGCCGCCGACAGCGGGAACAGGTTCGCCACGTTGGCCGCGAACTGATCCTTGAAGCAGGCGTTGTTCATGGGCGTGCCGAGCGGTGCGACAAAGGCGAAGACGTTGTCGCGGTTGATCAGCTTGTTGCAGGCTTGCACCGCCTTCGGCACCTGGTACGCCTGGTCCTCGACGATGAGGCGGATCTTGCGGCCGTTGATGCCGCCCTCCGCGTTGATCTCCTCGAATCGCATCTTCACCGCATTCGACGACGAGACGCCGTAGGTCGCCGCCACGCCGGAAAGATCGGTGTGCATGCCGAGCACGATCTCGTTGGCGGTGACGCCGCGCGTTTGTGCAGATGCCGCTCCCGCGACCGCCATCGACACCACCGCCATCGACGTGACGGCCGCGCCGATTAACACTCTACGAAGCATTTTAGCCTCCCTGTTTTGGACGTTCCTCCACAACGCACTATGGTCCGGCATCAAGCGGCCTCGCCATACATGCTCTCGATCATCGCCTTGTACTTGTCGTTCACGAACTTGCGCTTGAGCTTCAGCGTCGGCGTGACCTCGTCGTCCTCCGCCGTAAGCTGTTGTTCGATCAGACGGAATTTCTTGATCGTCTCGACGCGCGCGAAATTCTGATTGACCCTCTCGATCTCCGACCAGATCAGGTCTTGAAC
>Ga0193716_1001150_pt1 | contig 15665 bp, 18 predicted proteins | sample U2c1metaG_FD_145901 | JGI IMG/M metagenome (GOLD analysis project Ga0193716, IMG submission 145901) | Soil microbial communities from a riparian zone of the East river system, Colorado, United States - U2c1 | ecosystem: Environmental > Terrestrial > Soil > Riparian zone | place: USA: East River...
CTCACCTGGCATCGCTCAAATAGTCCCGTCTGTTAAATCTACCCTGGGAATACACAACGCACTTGGTGGACATATCCCGCAGGAATAAATACGGCCTCGCCTGGATATTGGTGAATTCTGAATGGTCGGATACCAGAGGTGTCAAGAAGAAGCTGGAGCAGCGTCGGGGCTAGATGGATTGTTTGCGAATGGACCGGGTCTCCCGGGCCTTTGAAGTCTACAGTCTTCCACAAAAATTCGCGAAGCTTTGCGGTAACGAGCGTAGAGACCCGGATGGCCCGTCCTAATAGTAGCTTTTTGACGTATGGCGCAGGGTACGGAAAGGTGTTGTTTCGGATTGGCCAAGGAAGACGAGGATGGGGTCCAGTTCGTATTAGTGAAATGAGGCAGACAGCGATTGAGAATGGTATAAATAAGAAAAAGTGTTTCGATTTCGGCTGCACATCTAAGGAATCCGACCGCCAGCCCAATCCAAAGTACAATCAACCCCACCACCAGCCTCACAAGTGCAGGCGTCAGATTCCCAAATGCCTTGCTTCTCAAGGATCTAGGGAATGCATCCTGCTCCATTGCCCTAAAGCAGCATTCCTTCTGCGCATGAAACATATCAGGAATCTGCGCCATCAGATTCGGCTCATTCCGTGTCATTGACTCCTGTGTAATGCTTAGCGGGAACGAGTGTATCCGCAGTGATCGCGGAAGGTAGATCTCGTGGTTCTCCGACGGGTTGATGGCGTTACCGGCTTGCGAGAGATATCGGAAGAAGATGCGTTCAGTAGATGCGATAAGATCTATGCGAGTTATGGCGGCAGAGCACGGGATGCGCGTTTCGTGTTGAACAGCGTTGGTGTCAAACCTGTCAAGGAGAATGGCGTCATAGATCGAGCAGGCTCGTACCCATCTACGGCCGTCGGCGGGGATACTGATGCAATTAGCGGATCTGCGGGGGACATGGCTTGTGGGCTTGTCGATTGAGCACCAACTCCGTATGTCTCACCCGTAGCAGCACGGTTACGTTTTTTCTAATCTGTCATCATCTCTCCTGTGCTCGCCGTGCTCCTCTTCGTTCCGCTGCCGTTTGGCATTCCCACCACCGTGCCGTATATAGACCCACGGCGACGAGCATAGTCCCAGTACTGCGGCCAGTCTTCGTTGATAGTACGTCCCGATTTTCGCACGTCTTTGAAATAAGCACGATAGAGGTTCTCATGCTGCTGGATATCCAACTGAGTCTAGGATGTCCTCTGCACCCTCCCGCTGCAAAAAAATATAAAACATGAATAAATCTACGGGTGGTCGCGTTCTCCGTGACAAGACTTCTGCGAAGGACGGCAGTCCGTTCTTACGGCCGCTTGCCCAATCACCGTGTTGCTTCTCGTCCCCGTCCATTCTTGCGCGCGCGGGGAATGCAGCGAGGCCGGCTGTCAAAGGTCGCTGGCACGGAAACACCCCGACATTCCTCAAAGATGTGACTAAAATAGGGCGTATACAAAATGACCACGGCCTTGAAGCCATTTTTGTGGGAACCAAATGACCGAGCAGCACCATGGACGATGACAGATATATGCGACACAATGACTTTCTGTACAGAGGTTTGGGTGTATCGGGTGTGGTGGGGTGTGCAGAGTTGCGCATGATGTAGATGAGAGAACGTCAAGTGAAGGAGTACACTGGGGGAGAAATTAGCATCGGAAGAAAGAGTCAACAGCGAAAACATACCATGATAATAGTCCTGGGTGAGAAAGAGTGCACAACACCAGAAGCAACAACGGCATGCTTGACAACTGTGTGCGTGCGGAGCGAGTAGACCATGAACGAAGATTCAGCACTGTTGTGGACAGATGAGTTCACGCAAAATATGTGATATGAGAAAATGACTCACACCACGTTAATCAGTGGCCTCTGGGACACGAATAGGATCAACATCCGACGGGGCATGCAAGACGCAGGCCAATGTGATGGTTCGCAAACTTCCACCGGCGAGCACAAGGCCCGACCGGATTCAAGCCTGTATCCCCGCATCGCACGGCCCTGGACATCGCACGGCCATGGGGTAAGTTATGATATCGGGCATAGCCTGAACTTCAACTTGGAGTGATGAGATACTTCGGAGTTTAAAACAGGAGGGCACGGACCACTTCACGTGCGTGGTCCAACTTTAAATATATGGAAGGATATGTAAATATCTCATATTAATTAAACTATTATATAGATATGTAAAAGGATTGCTAAGGCCATCAGGAAATCGGCGAGGCGCTGGTATGACCAGCCGGAGTTTACAGGGCAGAGTTACGACCGGTGTTAAGCCCTAGCAGTATAAATTAATATAATTGTCCATCAGTCCGCCAGCAGTTGAAAAATGGTTGAAATTCTGCTATTTGTCTGGTCAGCATCATCTAATTATTGTGCTCAGATGATAGTCCCTTACGGGACCCTCAGCTCAAAATCGATGACGTTGGCTTGATTGCCAAGCTTACCAATCCCCATGAGGAGATGAAGTTTCGATGGATGTCGATGTGGGAGATCTGTGGAAAGTGGCTTGATATCAGGATTAGCGCTGAAATAAAAACCAGCTGCCCAGGCTTACCAGCTGATCTGCAAGGAGCAAAACAATCTTGAGGCTGAACTTGCGGTTGCAAAAGTTGAAGAGTGAGGGACCTAGAAGGTCCGTGACCATGACATCGTCTGTGCCGAACCATCGGACGAAAGGACCACCAGCGAGAGTTCTGTACACTTTGGACTCATACTCGAGGTGGGGGTGCTTGGCTTTCTTAGATAACTTCGAGCAGTTCTTCGTTAGAAATTTAAAGGACCACACACCCAGGACACGCAGTCGGACATGAATATTTATCCGAAGAGCTACATTCTAACACGACTCAATGATGAGCTGCCATAGCCATTGCGCCTCGGACTCAACCATACCCTTCTCACATACATAAGCTATAAAGTCCTGGATGCCGGAATTCTCTCGCCAGGCGTACATGATGTGTAGCCGAGAGCTGCTGTCATACCCATGAGCATCAAGATAGTTATCAACCCCTTTACCAAGTCCGGTTGGAGGAAAGGTTGGAGCATTTCCTACATACGGCTTGGTGACTACACCAGTGATGCCCGCCAGGGTACGAGTGTAGTGTAGGCGAGCAGGACGAGAATTGTTAGCGGCGCTGCGAGATATTTGAGCGATACGAATCTGCGGGTTTGGTCGAGGGAAACCTTTGGCTGTGGTGCTTTTGTGAGAGCGCTGTTCCGCTATTGTACATATCTTGTCATTATCCATAAGATAAATTACACTAGGACGACTCACATCCGCTTAAACTTCCAGACAATGCCTCTGAGGTCTTAGAAACCTTCACAGTCTCTGCAGGGTGGAAAGATATAATCTCTTTAGCAACAAAGGTATGCGTGGCAGCCAGTAAATAAATTAAACACTTGGGTGGTGGCTACTTACCGATGTCTTCGAGGCGCTGTCGCTGCACGGCCGTCCAGGTCTTTTGCGGTGAAGGTGTTGGCGTTAGCTTCGATGCATCGTCTTCAGAGGCAGAGGCCGAAGCTGAAGTTGACCTAGAATTGAAAGGATCGGTGCCTGCAGCGGCAACAGGTTAACAAATAAAATGTTCATCTTGAAGGGAACAAACTCACCCATGTCTTCAAATCTCACGGGGCCCTGTCGCTTCTTAGCCTGCCCGATCTTGCGCATTGAAGAAGATGATGTCATGAGCTTCGGTGCATTGTCTTCAGAGGCCGTACTTGCCCCAGGCACGAGTGGATTGGTTCCTGAAAACGCAGTAAAACAGGTCAGCAATGGAAAGGCGCATGCAACAAATGAACTTACCCATGTCTTCGAAGCTCATGGGGCGCTGTTGCTGCACGGCAGTCCCGGTCTTTCGTGGCGAAGGTATTGGAGTGAGTTCTGATGCATCGTCTTCAGAAGTTGAAACCGGCCCAGAATTGAACGGATCGATGCCTAGAACAACATGTTAGCAAATACAGGATTCATCAAGCAAACAAACAAACTCGTATCTTCAAATCTCACGGGAACCAGTTGCTTCGTAGTCTGTCTGATCTTGCGCATTGATAGCATGAGCTTCAATGCGTCGCTTTCAGAGGCCGGACTTGCCCCAGGCGTGAGCGAATTGGTGCCTGTGGCAAATGTAGCAGAACAGGTCAGCAAAGGAAAGGTGTATGAAATAACAAACTTACTTATGCCTTCGAAGCTCACAGGGTCCTGTCGCTGCGCGTCTGTCTCAGTGTTTTGCGTTGGAGGTGGTGGCATCAGCTTTGGTGCGTCGCATTCCTCTGGCGTGGAAGCTAGAGCTGACCCGGAAGTGATCATGTTGGTACGTTCTCTCGTGGCGATCTTTTGATATTTAATGTCCAATTCGTCCGATCTAGCGAGCTTCAGCAGATCCACCTCAGATGCAGAGCCAATGACTGTAGTATAGAGAGAAGCCTCAGCTCCTGAGTTGGTCTGCGGCCTGTGTTCCACGGTTACTACTAACATAAATCGTATCAAGGAAAGGAATAACAGACACACCCAATTAGTGAAGCAACCTTTTGTTGCATTGTGCACGTGCTGAAGTGCTTTGGATGAGGCTAGATGTCAAATGACAGATGTTTGAGAACTAATAAGAGAGAAATTGTGGTCTGATTCTGTGATCCCAGCAACGCTGGCTACCTCTTCGGAGGCAATGAGTTAGCCAAGAGGCATGTCTTCTCAGATCTTGTCAACAATCTGCATTTGGGTAAGCTTTGTGATCCCAGTGATTCTGGCGACGAAGTTCTCGTATGAATGAAAGACATGATGATAGTACTATCACTAAAGTGCACTTTTTCAAAGATAGTCACAGCTGATGCCACTCGGGCGCAAAGCCAAATCGCCCAATTTTGGAATAACAAACAAATACAAAGTCACATGTGTAACACCTCGCAACTCTTGCTTTTCTGCAGCATCATGGAGTTCTCCAATGCCTTCAGTAATTTATAAGAGACAGAACATATACCTTTGTATCTTGTATTGTTTTTTCTAAGAGTTCTGCGAAGGCACTGAAGTGCCCCGAGACTGATCGGCATTTGGAATTGGGTAAAAGCACACCTTTTTACCATCCTATGTAACATCCACCGAAGATAAATAAAATAGCATTTTATATTCGTATTCCGTAAGGTCTACTTGTAATTTAGCAATTTTTTTGGAGAGATTTGGCCCAGAATTGAGTTCACAAGAGCGATGTGCCAATAGGTGGCTTGATGCCAAAAGGGGGTTCAGTGCGAATAATTTTAAATACGGTTCAAGGTGTGGTATGCCGACTATCCCAATAATGTGCTCGCAAATAGACAATCTAAAATTGTACATCAGCAGTGAGAGTGGTGCTAATGATTTAAGTCGCACCAAAGCCATAGCACATTAATACATTATATGTCCTCAAACAAATCGTCGTCTGAATCATGTTGCCCATACATCTCTTCATTGTCCAACAAGTGTTCACTGTCGCTATCGTCTTCGTCGTCACCGCTCTCAGCCTCATCCCCTTCCGATGGCTTGTAGTCTGAGTCATCCGATTCTGAACCAGAGTCGTCAGTACCTGTACCAGAACCGATGTCTTCTTCCATTCCCATCTGGTTGGATGGTTCAGGACGAGAACTCTGCTTGGGTCTACACTCAGACTCATTCCAGACCATAGCTGCGTCGGTACACAATTGTTGGTGAGTGTACACGTGGCCGACACCAAGGCCCCAATGAAAACGCATGAGCATGTCGCGATCCACAAAGCTGACAAAATTCTGGGTTAAAAATAGCGGCAGATGCAAAGCTAGCATACCGATTAAGATAATAACTCCTCCAATCAGTGGCGTCCCTGGCACACCGAGAGATTCCGCGACCATCTGAGTAACGTCTACTGGTAGAGAAAGCGGGAATAATGTGACATCCTCTTATAACGTCAGCCGGATCTAAGAAACTGAAGGAATTTTCGTCAGCCATCGGAGGGAAACGTAAACGGTCCAGTCGGGAGTTGGACCAGCTGCCCATGGGGGCGTTAGAGTCATGCTCAAACCACCGTACCCATAACACCTCGACTTTACGAGGACGGTAGTCGACTGTTGGACCTCCTGTAAATACAGTATTGACATGGAAGATTCCAATAACTCTGGCATATAAGAACGGATGACTAGAATCATCCTCGTTGTTGGCTAGAACCATGATGTCACGGTGAGACGTATTCGGGTTGATGGTATCTTGTTTTCTGCGAACGTCGTAAGTGGTATAGTTGACCCGAAGGATGTTATGCAAAAACATGCGATCATGCTGGAAAAATAGTCTGTCATGGTCTGTCATGGTGGCTTCGGTGACGGGCATATGCTCAGTAGGTGAGTCATTCTCTCGTGATATCAAAGCCATGACGCGAGGTAGTACATGTTCCTTCAGTTTAGGTAAAAAGTTCTAAATAGGTATTAGCTGTGTTTCAAATCGGTGAAAATGACACCAACCTGGATGGCAGGATCCCCTTCATGCTCGCGGAGAAAGCTGGAAATATGTTCGTGACGATTTTGAGATGAACCGATATGGTGGTGGGCGTCAGGAGCTGTAGCAACAGTCTCGGCTTGTACGCTCCTTGTTGTTAGTTTATGCTTGATACGGCGAATGCGAGCTTGGCGACGTTCTATCCTAGTGATTTGCTTAACAAAATTTCTACGGTCCGTTCGAGAATGCCATCCTTTGGGGCGGCGATGTTCGAGTTCACCCTAGGAGTTTGTGAGCTGGCGAAATTTTAAGTCTCGATGATACGTACAATGGCCGTACTATAAGATTCGGTTGTGCCAAGCCATCGAATTGTTTGGCAATAGTCGTCAAGCGAATGGTATTTGTAAGTTTGTAAGTTGAACTTCTTTTTGAGAGGTGTGCCGTCAACAGGCTTTGCCTTCTTTGTTGGATTTGGTTTGTTGGATTGGCGACGGTGACGCGCATTAGTTTCTTTACGAAGCTCCTTTGTGTTGTAAGCTGGGCAAACTTCGTCACTGAAGTGGCGAAAAGCATCTCCGAGCGATGCAGTGACTTCATCCATGATGTCCAATGTGGTGTCCGAGTGCATGCGTAACTTGGCCAGTCCATGCCAATGAGCACAAAGGAAGAGTAGGCGCTGGATGGCACCATTGTGAGGTTCAGGAATAAGCCCATCAAAGACTGGGATGCTACACTGGTGATGACGAAGCTATTGGAGTTGATTCAACAGCCAATGGTTGTAAAAGCTCACCTGCAGCAGGTCTTCAAAGTCTCTTCCAGCCATTTTCTTTAATTCGGAAACGTTAGAGCGGAATCTTCGAATTGTGTCTCGACCAAAAGTTGCGATTTCCCGATAGCTATATCACAATGAGCAATGAATATGAATACTAACAGAGGCCACGCATACCGTTGATCCAGTTGATGAAGGAGAGCGGGATTCGTTGCTTCCAGAATCCTTAAGAGATGGATGAACAGGGCTTTCCATACCCCAAGTTCAAACTCGTGCAGCAAGTCAACAACCAGGATTTGGAAAAAATTAAAACCCAGAGGTTGGAGCTTGTTGGAAAAGGCATTCTGTGACGAGGATAAGTTCAAGCTTTGATGACAACAAGGAGAAAGTTGCAGCTTACCAACGTGGGGACCCAGGATTCAGCATTGAGAAAATTGGCTAACGATTTGCTGTTGACGGCGTAGTTGCGTTCATATATCAATCTTCTAGCGTTTGCAATACTGAACCGCCTTGCATCATCATCAACCCTCTTTAGGGTAACACGCTGTTGTCGGTCCTGGGGCATACCCATGCGTTGAAGACGATCCATCGGTATCAGACATCGGGGGCAGGGACAACGTGCTCTATTTTTTATGCCCGCAAGTAGGACTCTGATTGTGCGTCAGAGAACTTATAACCTACTAAAGGAGGATGGGGGAACTCACTTCTCAGGGTAGTCCGCCGAATATGTGAAAATGCGAGGATAAAATCGGCGGAAGATCCCATCAAAACATTTTATTACTATACCGTGCTGCCAAGCTTCAACAAACTCGTCGTCAAGAAGGACTTCAACTTGAGCATGGAAGTACTCCCGGCGGCAATGAGCGAGAAAAGGTTTTTTGGGACCTTTTCGACCAACGCGCTGACTAGCAAAGTGCGCAAATTCATCCGGTAGCTGCCAAAGATTAGTTAATACAGAGGACTGTCAACTGAACTGGCCGCTTCCTCACCTTCTGGAAGTAAGCAACGTGGCTACAAAGATTGCAAGACGGTTTGCATCGTCGATATTTTGATTCGTTTCCGATGGCCATGTAGCATGGCCAAAGCTGCGAACTCCCAAACTGCGTCAGATGTGTCGCATCGGACCAAAACATCAGTGCAATGACTACTCTTTGCAGATTGCAGCCAGGCTCCATGGGCGAGTTTTGCAGCTTGTCGTGTGCTTCACGAAAGGCGTCGGAAGTATAGATTTCGCCATGTAATCTGACTTCCGGGTGCTGGTCAGACCGTTTCCAGAGCAGTTCATAAGGTTCTAGATGGATTTGGGCAGCAGTGTGTGGATCGGAAACCCGTTCTTTAATGACCTCTACTAAAGACCGATGATAAAGTTCACCGCAGATGAATTGACTAGTGCCAGGATTTTCCATTCGATGGTGGAAGGGCACCGTTATCTCCACGCGCTTCTTTCTCCATCCAGCATCCACATCTAGCCATTCCCCATCAATATCTTCGTCATCCGGACCGCCACCTCCAAGTGTAGTAAAAACGTTACTCCATTTTGTCTGACGAACATCATTTGGATTAAACAAAGGATCACCGACAATGTCGATAAGGTCCTTGAACTCCGACTGTGATTTCTGGAGACCACCATTCCAGTGCCAAGCTCCTAAGAGAAATGAATTTTTGTTCGGAAATGGCCACCATTTGGAGCGTGATTGCGCTTGTCCGGAGAATGATTGGGAGGGCTGAGGTGAAATATCTGACAGTGTAACATGCTCTTCCGGATCGACGGTGGGTAGTTGTTCCCCAAAGTATTGACGCACAAGACCGAATAGGTTTCTAGGGGTGCGAATGATACGGAAAACACGAGAACGAAGTGGCAGGGGCTCGGGGTCAGCACTGGTGTCTGCCGTATTCGATGGGGGTGAAGGGGAGGGTAGACGAAACTCAGGAGGTGGTAAACTTGGTGCGGCCTGAGGTAATAAGTCTCTATAGCGTTTCGGCATTAACACATTTGGTCTGCGGGGCCGACGATTTGCCAGAGACGTCGTCCCATCATCCTGTGGAGGCTCTTCATGGTCCACGTGTTCAGCCTGATTTATGTGGGAGTAAGTGCAATTCCTAGTCGAACATCAAGATAGTACATACATCAACTTCGGCAGGAGATTCTGCCAATGGCACAGTAGTAACTGCAGTTGGGGGCGAAGCGATCTGGCTAACCTTCCGTCTTTTCTTCGCCGCAAAGAACTCTTTGGCCTTATCGAGGACATCTGATACTCGTTTCTTGGTGCGCGGGCAAGATCGTCGATGGTTTCCATACGCGTTCTGATGTGTAAACGTCCTTCCACAGAAACATTCAAGCGTAGACTGATTAGACATGAGGAGAATTGCCAGTTATGTTTCTCAGATCCCGGGACGACGTCTCGTCAAGGTGCGAACAGTGCTTTGTCGTGACCGACAGAGGGCTGATATTTGGCCAATAAAACCTGAAGTGTGCGAGAAACAGTTCTAAGACAATATAGTGCTCTGTCGTGACCGACAGAGGACTGATATTTAGTCAAAAAAACCTGAAGTGTGCAAAAACAACTGAGTTCCAAGTGCTCTGTCTTGACTGACAGAGGGCTGATATTTGGTCAATAATACCTGAAGTGTGTGAGAACAACTGAGTTCCAAGCACTCTGTCGTGACCGACAGAGGGCTCAATATAACCTGAAGGACGTGGAATAATGAAGTGCTAAAAGTGATCATGTACTAGCGTCGTTGACAGGAACCGTGAGATGCTGGCAAAAGTTGATACCGTAATCCGTGAGATGCTGGGCAGCCACGAGACGCTGGCTACGCGAGCCACGCTGGCTACGCTGGCCAGAATAAGCGCCGAGGCCGGTATATAAAGGCTACCAGGAATATCTTACCGTCGACACTTGCAGACCATGAGTCAACCTGAAGTGAATCTTCAACAAGCCAAGCGGCACCAAGAATTGCTCAACGAAATACTATCGAGTCTCGATCAAGTCCTTGAGTTCAACCCCAAAACGGGAAGCTTGAAGCCCTGGGCTTGGTGAGTCTTTTTCAGTCTGATACGTCGAGGATCGGTGTTCTCACTGTATATATATACCTGACTTAAATTGGTTTCCGACAGGCCGAAGAACAAAGAATTCAATGGTGGTCGTCTTCCGGTCTGCTATTTTGCTGGATATCGCGCTACGCATCATCTAGTATTTCCTTGTTGTCTCTGTGCAAAGTTTCTCGGCGATGTAACCGAGTCTGCGGTGTATATAGCCAGCACTGGTCCTTATCGCGGATTTTGGGTTGCTTCCTGTGCACAAGATCTGTGCGATTTTACAGGTGAATATGCAGTTCTATACAAGATAATGAATAAGCGCTTACTCAGACACAGTATCACTTGACTATTTTTTCAACAAGGCCAACATTCTGGAAGAGGACTATCCAAGTCGTAGTAAGTAGCTGACACAAATATTGACTTGAAGTTTACTCTGTTCATCTAGCCCCTCGTCCTGTGCTCCACATCCGGCAAAGCGCCCCGACTTATCAACCTGAACAACGTGGTACTCCTGGTTTCCTCGACGTGAGATCGCAGTATCCTCGTGAGTAAAATCCATCAATCACGGTCGATATTTGGGTTTCAGGACTCATCCAGTCACCCAGTTGTATTGCCTCGATATGATCCTCCGTCTTCTATGGGGCTTTCCGTAGATGACTTGATTCGAAGGCTTGACACTTGGCCTAGACCTGGGATACCAGTGGAGCAGTTTTTGGAACTCTATGCGGTATGCAAGTGTGGTATGGCGGTGTCTCGGAGGTATTTCGACTCGCACGAATGTATCGCACCACGCTCGTAATATACTTTCAACTCAAGGATCATGAATTTACGCTAACTAAACATATCGGAGACAGACAGCGTCCTGCCAGCTAATTTATAACATGAAGACAGAAGGAATAAGTAGTCCCTCGCTGGAGAGGAGAAAACAAGCCACTGATAAAGGTACAATATCTAAGAATCAGATTACACTGTGTCCTTTTCGGTGCTTTCCTCCTCGTCGTCACTGTCTAGATTATTTATAAGTATCTTCCAAGTAAATATGAGATTAGCGACAAAGTTGGACAAACCTTCCAGCAGAATCAAGCCATCTCTCCCAATTGCGAGCTTGTACAAGTCTACTTCGAGCTGTGCACGCTGTAGTCGATGTGCCATGAGTACTTGCGAATAATACTGATTTGCGATATCGGAGGAAGTTGTAGATGAGGCGATCGTATCGACAAGGAGGTGCTCTACTCGCTGGGTCTCGAGGAGTTGGAAGAAGTCCTTTTTATTGACATTATTTGCGAGAGTACAAGGAATCATGATAGTCGCCTGAGGCTTAAGTGTGAATTTATGCTCTTTTGATAGGTGGCACTCAACCTTACGGGATTTGTGCCATGAAGTACAAAATCTTGACCAACTCCTTCGATTTGACGCCCAGTAGTGATTTTCCAGCTGTCGACGTGGGACGCACGTAGGCTGGATTCGAGCTCTTTGCTTGCCTTTCTCCCGTTGTGTAAAGCCCTCTGGATGGAGTGGGTATTTGCAGAGTAATATAATTTCTTCGGTTTTTGCAATGCAATGACGGGGCTTGAAGACATGATGGGGTACAAGGCTTGGTGTGAAATGAACGGCTAACACTCTATAAAGCTCGGGTGATACCGTTTGTCTGAAAATAGGAGTGTTAACTCGCACGATTCATCGCACCTAAAAAGCACAAGGTTTGCATCCAAAAAGCGGCTCATCGCATCAGATCAGAGTCAAGAAGTCTTAGCTTCCGAGAAACCCCTGTCAGATCATAATCGATTGGATTGCGATAGCTTTTTGTCACGGTAGCGGCTATTGACTCGGGGAGATGCAAAAGATGTTATCATCTTGAGGTAGATCAAGCTCTGCTTCGACTCCTAAACTGATGGTTCTTATTTTCAGACACGTACTTGAACCTCCCTTCCACAGCTGTTATCGATTCTGAGACGAACGTTTGGGTTTAGACTACTAATTTGACAGCCTCAGAGGAAAGAACATGCACAATTAGTCGCAAATGGTGCTACTTTGATCGGTCCGACATCGGTCACCCACGGGATAAAGACAAGCTTCAAAAGTTCAACTCCTGGCCTAAGCTCATTCAACGCATCCAGCCATCACTTGCTCCCTAGACTCAGCTGTACCGATTATGCCTGCCAACTTCGACGATCAACATGAACATCATGCTAACTACGACAGTTATACCACTGTTCCGAACATACTTGGCGGATCCCAGGATTTCAATTCTCAGATGCTCGATCAGAATTTGAAAGTTCCGGGTATGGTGGTTCAAGATGATCTTGATGTCTGGACAGCACTGGCTGCACATTTGCCCAATGACGAGTCACAGACCGTCGTCTCTGCATTCTTCATTGACTCCACTGGTATTATACTTCCTGTAGGGCAACCGGTGAGTAACCTGTTACGAGCAACAAGTCTATATATGCTGACTTTCCGCACTCAAGTTTTCACCAGATGGCGATCTGGTGTGTATATATATATTTATATTGGCAACAATACTGAGATATTGTTTGACGAGGCTTCAACATTTGAATTTGAGAATACGCTACAGTTCCTTGGATTCCTCGTTTGGCAAAGAACCACTCTACCTTTTTTTGTAAGTGTTTCTTTTCTGCTGTGTAGACTACACTATTGATGTTATATTTATGTAAGACTGACGAGGCCAACCTCTTTCGAGTACGACTGATACATATTAAATAAAATATAAAATATTAATCTTTATGCAGTCTTTGCTTACCCAAGCTCGCATTTCGCTTGCTGGGCTTGTCCAAAAGCCACCCCTTCCGTGGATGATACCTGTATACTGCGATTCTTCTGACATTGTAAATCCCTTGGGCGCCTACACAACTTAAACTTACATTTCTTCAGGCTTCCCTTCGAGAAACATTATCTGCACAATCTGTTCAACAAACTTACATCTCTGCTGGTAGAAATTTCGAAAGTGCTGCCCGCGTATACACGGTGAGTATATATTTTGCATATTATTTATCTCAGCTAAGTGTTTATTTACAGCTCAGCACTGATGACACCTATTTCCAGCCCTGGACCTTAGGCAGCCGCTCCAGTAAGTTAATATCAATATTTTCGGGCCCCATTGCTGCCGGCAAACATAATTATTTTCCAGTTTTATACCCGTCAAATGATCCAGTTCTCGCATTCCCCTCAAACCATCCGACTCCTTTCGAAGCACCACGTTTCCCCGATAGTCATTTATTGCCAGCTCCATTGGATAATTCAAGTCCCCCCAACGCATCATCGTCAACCATCAACCCAGCACTTCTTAGCACGCCGCTTCAACTACTGCCGCCTCCGCCGCCATTGCCACCGATGCCCGAAAGTTTGCAGAGTGCGCTGACGTTAAAACGTGAGTGCTGGGGAAGTGGAACCAGAGTCCTTAATGAAGAAAAGCAAAAGACTCACCACTAGTCTCACTGTAACAGATCTGAGAACTCTGTTCCCGCCGCTGCTCCCCCGAGTTTTGTGGGCAAAAAGTTTCTACCGTGCATATACCTTGATTAGACAGCCGTATGCACTTAGAGCACAGAGACTGTCGCTGGCAGAGGAGGCGCACACTTTTGCAGTTAGCCGGGAAAAGACCTTGGTAGTCGTAGACAATCCTCCAGAGCACCATGCGATAATTACACTGGTGAGTTCATCACATCAAAGTATAGTTACAATTCATTTTTGGATATCTTAGATTACCTGCGAGCACAGCACATTTCGAACCAATTCTATTGACCGGGCTAAGGAAATCGTCAACAAAGAGTTCCCGGCAAAAGGTCCCGAGGCTGTAACAACTCAACGCATTGCGAGTTTGCTCCAGATTCTTTGTGTGGCTGAAAATTTTTCCGATACTTCCTTAGACGATATAGCCGACAACATCTTTGCTCTTCGCACTGGCACAGACTTGGTTTGTGTGGCTAAATTCGGCCATCTGGTTACGTGCTTACATCTTCTTGTTCAGCATGTCAGTCATCCCTTCGCACACACCATGGTTCTCGATCTCCTCCTCCTTCTATTCCGGCAGACAATCAAGCATTGCAATATCACAGTTTGTGAGATGCTTAAAAATGAATTTTCCAATGGCGAGCCACTTGGAGTGAAAACGATCGTCTATGCTCTATCACTGGTACGTTTTTGTCTTTGAATCGGGTTTGGGATCTATAAAATTATTTATTACTCTCCAGCTCACTGACGGCATAGTCAACTCTTTCCGTCAGAGTCTCACGCAAATGCCAGTTGAACAACTTAAATTTTTGGGCAAACTGTCACCTACGATCCTTAACAAAGACAAAGACGTGGACTCACTCAAGTTCGATTTTCTACTGGTGTTGTGGGAGAGGCTGGAGGATTCGGACAAGTGGGGTGAGAAGATGCGGGAGACAAAGCGACATTACGCAGATGTTATCTTCAACCGTTCTTAAGTATCAACTGAGCACTACAGAAATCTAGTAATTACTTTGTATTGTATGTTCCAATAAAGACATTGATCTGTGATAGTGCACTCGCCAGAAACTGTTCGTCGACCGTCTACATTTGAGAACGTGAGCTCACGTTCTCCTGCGGACTCCGGTGACCACCGACCATGTACCAAATCGGGCCATGGGTGGCATGGAGTTGGAAAATAATCTCTAGGGGTCGGTGGGTGAAGCGCTAAGAAAATGTAAGACCGCAGAAGCATTATTGACAATACGAAATGATTTATCCCGGTCCAAAACATAATCGGACGACTGGAATGAGAGTATGGGGAATTTATTCGTCACACGGACCCAATAGCCACAAGCAAGGACTAGGAAATTATATACGCCGAATGTGGGGTACAAACTGCGATTGATGTGACCAAGACGTGTAAACGACAGCGTAGCGACTCGGATGATGAAGCTAACAAAGAGAATTTGCCGACACCTTCACTTCGCAAGATGAAAAGGTCTCGAAGAGAGTATGAAGCCGTCGCTTTCCTACGAGATGCAGTTGCCCAATCACAGGAAGCTACAAGGTTATTACGGTATGCAATTGAGTTGTTGGAAGAGAACAGGGCTTAGAACGATTTTAGAAAGGTTAGAGGATATCATTCGAGGTGCTGAGGACGACGAAGGGGCCATATATAGTAGAGGCGGATGAAGAATTCATGTTATATATGGCTTCGGTTGTGATTAACATATAGGTTATCCTAGAGGTTCAACAATGCAGCCCGCAAGTCCAAAACCGTTCTACAGCATCTGTCTGCAGCGCCAAGGACAGACCTCTATATCTTCCAACTAGTCTCGATAGCACTAACACCGGTCGTAACTCTGCCCTGTAAACTCCGGCTGGTCATACCAGCGCCTCGCCGATTTCCTGATGGCCTTAGCAATCCTTTTACATATCTATATAAT
>Ga0193716_1001151_pt1 | contig 15658 bp, 20 predicted proteins | sample U2c1metaG_FD_145901 | JGI IMG/M metagenome (GOLD analysis project Ga0193716, IMG submission 145901) | Soil microbial communities from a riparian zone of the East river system, Colorado, United States - U2c1 | ecosystem: Environmental > Terrestrial > Soil > Riparian zone | place: USA: East River...
CACAGACAGCTTTTCCGGCAGCTTCAAAACTCCGATCGTCTCAATTCGGTTTTTTTCTCGCAGGGAGTGCACCATGGAAGAAGTCACCCGATCCCAGCAGCCCGTGAGCTCGAAGCCTCATCGGCATAGTACGCACCAATCAGCGCTATTCCACGTTCCACTGTCTGCGGCGAGCGCGACGCGCTCGGCAAAAAACATCGCGGAATGGAATTCGTACTTGCCGACGGCATGCGTGAGGGAAATGGTCAGAATGGGTTGGGACTATACGACCTGATCTGGCGCGGCTTAATTGATCTCGAACTTGACAGCGTGGATCTTTCGGTCTGTAATATCTGTCATGACAGAAATAACAGATACAACAGGTTTGCCAGGCAACGTTCCTGATGCGGTGCGTCGCTTTGTCTTGGAGTGGGGGAACCTCGGCGAGCGCTGGGGGGTGAACCGGTCGGTGAGCCAGATCCACGCATTGCTGTACGCCTCCAAACACCCGTTGGCGGCGGAGGATATCGCGGACACGCTCGGAATCGCCCGCTCCAATGTATCGAATTCGCTGCGCGAACTTCAGACCTGGAACATCATTCGTTCGGTTCCCATTCTCGGTGACCGGCGTACCTTCTACACGGCCGAAACGGACCTGTGGAATTTGGTGTCGCGAATTGCGGCGGGGCGCAAGGCGCGCGAGCTCGACCCCGCGGCCGAAGCACTGCGCGAATGCGTCGAGATGTCGCGGGACGACAAGTCCGTGGATCCTGTCGTACAACTACGTCTCAGAGAAATGCTCGATTTTGTCGAACGCCTCAGCCGTTGGTACGATCAGATGATTGCTCTGCCCCGCTCGACCATCATAACGCTCATGAAATTGGGCGGCGGAATTGCGCGGTTACTCGACCGCAGCTCGAGAAAGAGTCGAGATCTCAGTTAAGGATACGGCAATCGCCTCACGCGACTCATGCGGGGGAACAGTGACCGTCTATGAATTATGAATAATCAATCCAGTAACAGGATCGTGGCTCCCTCTGCCGTTGCAACCGGTTATGACTTTAGGATGACGCCTTATCTGGAGTCGCTATTGCAAGGACGGTCGGCGGATGACCCACTGAGTCTGCAATTCCTGCCGCAGGAGCAGGAACTGACGGCGCTTGCACACGAGACCTCTGACCCGATTGGGGATATGCCCTTCACGCCGGTTGCAGGAGTCGTGCACCGTCACTCTGATCGCGTTCTCCTCAAGGTGGCGCATTCGTGCCCGGTGTATTGCAGGTTTTGCTTTCGTCGCGACATGATCGGCAGCAAAGGAGAGCCTTTGCAAGGACCCACGCTGCAGGCCGCGATTGCCTACATACGCGCGCATCCTGAGATTTGGGAGGTCATTTTGACGGGCGGCGATCCGCTGTCGCTTTCCAGCAGACGATTGCGCGAGGTCTTGAGCGAGCTGGCGGCCATCCCGCATGTCAGCGTCTTGAGAATTCACTCGCGCGTGCCGATTCTGGCGCCGCACTCCATTGATGATTCTTATATACGAGCATTGGAGCAGCCATTACCGGTCTATCTCGCGGTGCATGTGAATCATCCGGACGAGATCACCGACGCGGTCGTTACGACTGTGCGGCGACTGTCGGAGGCCGGAATTGTTCTCTTGAGTCAGACCGTGCTGCTCAAGGGCGTCAACGATAACGAGGCCGTACTCGAAACCTTGTTCCGGCAACTGGTGCGTCTGAAGGTTCGGCCCTACTATTTGCACCACCCGGATCTGGCGCCCGGCACATCGCATTTCCGAGTTCCCATTGAAGTGGGACAGCACCTGATGCGCTCCTTACGCAGAACGGTTTCCGGATTGTGTCTGCCGACCTACGTGCTCGACATACCGGGAGGCTTCGGCAAGGTGCCAATTGGGCCGATGTATGTCGGTGCAAGAGATGCGTCAGGGTGTAGGCAGGTCCAAGACTCTTCAGGGACTTCGCATTCTTATCCCGAATGAGATCCGACATGATCTGCGACGCGCTAGAATCGCACGTTATGCGACGGCTAGCGGTTCCTCTCTTATTGATGGCGTCGGTGATGGCGCACGCGGCGGCCACGCCGCCGAACGACAAGCAGCAAGTGCTGTGGGATCACTTGCGGGATGGCATCGTCGATGTCGAGCAGGGGCTCGACGGAGTTCTGGGTGTCGCCATCCTGGACCTGACCTCTGGCCAACAACTTCTCATCCACCCGGACGAGGTATTTCCGCAGGCGAGTTCGATCAAGATCGCCGTGCTCGCGGAGCTCTATCATCAGGCGGAGCAGTCGGCGCACGGCGTCAGCGGTAAGGCCACGTTGAAGGATCGCTATGTGGTGCGAGCGGCGGATGTCGTTGCCGACAGTGCCATTCTGGGTGGCCTCACGCCGGGTGTTACCGCTCTCACGAACCGCGACCTCGCGACGATGATGGTTGCAGTCAGCGATAATTCAGCCACGAATGTGCTCATCGATCGCGTCGGCATGGACCAGGTGGTGCGTTTGACGGAAACACTGGGGCTTGCCCACACGCAGCTGCGCCGCAAGATGATGGATCTGAAGGCGGCGGCGGAGGGACGGGAAAATATTTCCACGCCGCGCGAAATGCTGGCGCTCTTGGAGCAGCTCTATCGAGGCAAGGTGATCGGGCCGCCGCTGCTCGATGATTTCTTCACGGTGTTGGCAACGCACAAAGAAAGTTGGATACCCCGCGATCTGCCGGCGGATCTGAAGATTGCGAACAAGCCGGGGGAACTGGAAGGGGTACGCAATGACTCCGGCATCGTGTTTCTCAAGAATCGCCCTTACGTGATCTGCGTCATGACCACGTATCTTCAGAACGAGCGTGCCGGCGAGGAGGCGATCACTCGGATTTCGAGCTTGGCCTACGGTGTATTCGACCGTGTCAGTCGGGCCTCCGATCTGGGCAGGGTGATTTCGCCCGGTAATGGCGGCGCGCGGTAAGCCGGGATCTAAAAGTATCCCAGCTCCCGCGCATTGCGACCTAACCTAACTATCGACGTCGACCATCGTCCCTGTCATGGTGGCCTCGATAATTGTCGTGACGTCCGCGATCGACATGGCGATCACCCCAATGTCCTCGACCGTAGTAGACCGTTGGCGGCGCGTAGTAGCGAGGCGGTTCATACACCACCGGCGGGGGCGGTCCCCACCAACCGAATGGGTTGATATCGACTCTGACGCGTGCATCGGCGTAGGCTGCGGCGCTTGCGGTGAGCGCCAGCGCGACCAAGCCCAGTGACGGGATTGTATTTTTCATAAGTAGTTCCTCGTAGCCGCCATGCGATCGATATGGTCGCGGTGGCAAGCTGCAATTATCGACTGGCGACCTTCTTTGCTTCATGGCTGCGATGACTGAATATTGAGTCCGCTTCCTTTTTCTGGTCGTCGGACATCATGGAATACAGTCCAGAAAAGGATTTCGCGAGCTTCTTGACGCCAGTCGCATGCGCTTGCGCAATGTCCGCATAGGAATTCAAATCGTCGATCGCCGTTGCGCTCCCATGCGATGCGTCACGCTTGTCAATGGCCTTGTCGAGATTCTTTGCGTTGTCGCGCATCGTTTCCGCGACCTCCTTCCACTGCGACTCCTCGGCAGCCGTGATCTTGAGCTTGGCGTGCAAGTCCGCGATATGACGCTCCACCGCTTCATCGCGTTTTGCGTCGGACTTCATCATCGCTGAGGCGGGTACGTCTGCCGCAGCATTGGAGCTTGTGGATGGGTTTGGCGCCTGTGCAATTGCACTGCCAAACGCAAACGTGGATGCAACTACCGCAATAATCAATTTCATAAGATTTCTCCGTAGGGGAAAGGCGCTGTCCGGCCAGCAGGGAACGGTAACGCAAGATTTCGAGTGACACAGTCAGACGTAGGCGCGATCGCTTACGTCGATGCACCTACACGGTACGCAGATGTCGTTCGGTGCCGCTAGCCGGGGGATTTCAAGCGCCGGCCAGGCCCGAGCAGCGCGCGGCCTGGGAACACGCCCGTCACGATCTTGCCTTCGTCGACAACAACGGTCCCCTGTACCAGCAAAAAGCGCACGCCCACGCTCGGTTCCATCGGTTTCTCATAAGTGGATCGATCGCTGATCGTTCCAGCATCGAACACCGCGATGTCGGCGTCGGCTCCCTCCCGCAATCGGCCTTTTTGTCGCGCCGCCGGGGTCGAACGCTCGAGCATTTGCGCCGGCATCAGGCTCATCTTGCGCAGCGCCTCCATGAGGCTGAGCGTTTTCTTTTCGCGCACATATTGCGCCAAGATGCGCGAGTAGGTTCCGGCATTGCGGGGATGTCCTTCGGCGCCATCGCTGGCGATCATCACCAGCGGGTGCGTGATCACTTGATCCACGATTTCCTGCGTATTGGTGAACAGCACCACAAGGTGTGTGGTGCTGGAGTTATGCAACTCATCGAAGCGCTCCTGGGTGAGGCGCTCGCCGGTTTCGGGCAGCAGCAGACTGTCATAGCTGATGCCGAACTTCTCTTTCCAGCCTGGATTAAAGAGCGCGGAGTTGATGGCGGTCATGCCGGCGATGTAAGGATAAGCCTCGGTGGTGACATCTAGGCCGCGGGCGCGCGCTCCTTCGATCATGGACAGACACTCCAACGAGTCGCGCGCGCACGAGCTGTTGATGTGCACAATGTGCAAAGATGCGCCGCTGATCGCGGCGGCGCCGATGACTTCGCTGATGGACTCGACAGAGGAGCCGGGCTCGAGGCGGCCGCTGCTGCGCACATGCGTGTAGACCGGCAACTTTCGCTCGGCAGCCAGACGAAACATGTCAATCACTTCCAGGCGCGTGGCGCCCGGCGCGTACTGGATACCCATGCCTATGCCTAAGCCGCCCGCGTCCAGTTCCCCGCGGAGCCGCCGCCGCATGCTGTCAATTTGTTCGGGTGTGGCGGGCTGATTGGTTGCAGGGCCGCTCTTCGGCAGGATGGCATCGCTTGCCAGCGGCGCGCCAAAGCTCAAGGCCCGCGCTGCCACGTGACTGGCTGCGGTGCCGTAGTGAATCAGCGAGTGGCCCTCTTTTGACTTCAAAAACTGCGCGACGTCGGGTACGCCGATTTCCATTTCCAGAGCGCTGGTGACACCATCCAGAGCCTTGACGCGCTGGCTCGCGAGGTCTTGGCCATGCTGATGCAGGTCAATGAATCCCGGCGCAACAATGAGTCCGCCGGCATGAACTACACGCCGTCCGCTCAACGCCTCGGACGAGATGCGGGCAATCTTGCCGTCGCGGATGCCGACGTTGCGCACGGCGTCGACGCCGGTTTCCGGATCCATGACGTGGCCGCCCTCGAGCACGACGTCGTATTGTTGCGCGGAGGCAGTGACAGTCCAGAGCATCAGAAGAAGGAGAGAGGCAATCAACTTTCCCATGGCTGCTCCGATGTATCGAAGGCGCTGGCACCAATTGCTAAGCTCGCCATCAAGACTAGCGTGCGCATGAAGTTTAGCACCGTGCCTAGGAGATCTTCATCCCGACGCGACGCCAATCGGGCCAATGCGGAAAATCCCAATTCAGCCAAATGCGAACCGCGTGCCCAACGAGGTATTGCTCCGGAACAAAGCCGACCATGCCGAATCGGCTGTCCTCACTATCATTGCGATTGTCGCCCATGAAGAAATACTGGCCTGCCGGCACAATGGCATCGTAGTCAGTGGACGGAAGATTGGCAGCCAACATGATCACATGCTCACGACCGCCAATGGTTTCGAGCTCAAGTTCAGAGCCCGTGAAGGCGCTGCCCACAAAGTTCCCATCGGGTTTGAGCGCTAGCGGTGAGTCATTGATGTAGACCTGGTTGTCGCGCACAGCCACATGGTCGCCCGGCAAGCCAATCAGGCGCTTGATGAAATGCACTGATGGCTTCGCCGGCAGCCGGAACACAATCACGTCGCCACGCCGGGGCTGACCTGTGGTCAGCACTTTTGTATTGACGATAGGAAGCCTCAGGCTATAGGCGAATTTGCTCACAAATATAAAATCACCATCGATTAGGCCGGGCATCATCGACTCCGATGGGATCCGGAACGGCTCGAAGATGAACGTGCGGATGATCAACACGATCAAGATCACGGGAAAGAGAGACTTCGCATATTGCACGATCTGTGGCTCGAAGACGCTGGTGCCGGGAGCGGCACGATTGCGACTGGCCTTATAGAACGCCGTACCGACCAGCCAAGTGAAGCCCGCGAGCGTGAGCAGCAGCGCCACAGCGGAGGAGATATCCATCAGCAACCGGAGCGCATCAAGCAGGGGCTCTGGGAATCACCGCCAGCAACACCATCAATTCCAATTGCCCAAGTGCTCACGTTTTCGCATATCTTCTACAATAGTGAGTTATAGGGATTTGGCAAGCGCTGCGCCGGCGTGCCTATTGCATGAGCGTCTCAAGCAGCCGGCTGAATTAATCCAGGATCGTCAGGTACGGTGGAGTTAATGCGCGGACTGATCGGGTAGGCTTGCATGCTCTGCGGGCTGTACGGACGGAGCGCCGCTTTCGCCTCGACCGGCGTCCCTTTTAGCCAGGTTTGATAATCCTTGCGTCGCAAGATGGCAGGCATGCGCCCGTCCGTGTTGGCGACGGCTATCATGAGTTCATTCGGCGGCACGCAAACGATTGAGCAACTTTCGATCACATCGTCATCCTCGCTCACCGATCGATCCCAAATCGCCGCCAAGCCAAAAACCGAACGATCCAACAATCGAATGAAGAAGGGCTGCCTGTAGCGCGCGTTGGTCAGTTGCCATGCATAGAATCCGGCGATGGGTAGAATGCAGCGCTGGCTGTTGAGCCAGGGTCCCCGGCACATCGGCGAGTCCAGGATCCCCTCCAGGTCGACGGTGAGGGGTGCTTGGGTTGCGCGACCTTCTGCCGACGCGGGTATCAAACCCCATCGCATCATCGCCGCTTCGGATTGCCCATCGTGCCAGCGAATGGCCGGTACGTACTGCTGAGCAGCCACATTGAACCTGGGCGTGAAATTCCACCACGCTCGCGCCGGCAGGAATTCCCGCTCCGCGGTGGCCTGGTCCGGAAGCACGTAGCGCTCACACATAGCCCCGGACATTACGGGAGCGCTCGTGACAAAAGTGTGACGGAGCTTTGGTTTGCAATAGCTGCAGTGCGGTGAGGCTGAAGCGCTGATCCAGCGCTGAGGATTGGCCGCTCCATGGTTATGTGGTGTCTAATCTTGCCGGGCGAGCCTCGATGAGTGCAAGATCTCGACCTTCCGAAAGACTAGAGGGCCAGGTAATGTGCGAACAAGACGATCTGCAAGATTTTGCGCGACGCGCGAGTGAGCTCACACGACGACAATTCGGTGCAATGGCATTGGGTGCGGGACTCGTGGCCTCCTTGCCGAAGCTGGCCAATGCCGCTGAGACTCAAGGAGCGGATGTTGAAATAAAAACGCCGGACGGCACCGCAGACGCGTACTTCGTGCATCCCGCCAAGGGCAAGCACCCTGGTGTGCTCATTTGGCCCGATATTTTCGGATTGCGCCCGGCCTTTAAGCAAATGGCGACCCGCTTGGCCGAGTCCGGCTATTCAGTTCTCGTCATCAATCCCTTCTATCGCACGAAAAAAGCGCCGACGGCCGCGGATCACGCCGATTTCAACGATCCCGCAACCCGTCAGGCCCTCATGACCCTGGCAGGCACGTTAAGTCCCGCCACCGCCGCGACCGATGCCAAGGCCTTCGTCACGTATCTCGATGCCCAGGCCGCCGTCGACAAGAAGCGCAAAATCGGTACCACCGGATACTGCATGGGCGGCCCCTTTGTGTTTCGCACGGCAGCGAGCTTTCCGAACCGCGTCGGCGCAGCCGCCACGTTTCACGGCGGAGGTCTCGTGACCGACAAGCCGGAGAGCCCGCACTTGTTGATCCCGGAAATGAAGGCGCACTTTCTCATCGCGATCGCTGAGAATGACGACAAGCGCCAACCCGAAGCCAAGGATGTGCTGCACGACAGTTTCGGCAAGGCCAAATTGCCCGCGGAAATTGAGGTGTACGCCGGTACGTTGCACGGCTGGTGCCCGCCGGATGCGCAAGTGTACAACCATGACCAAGCCGAGAAGGCATGGGGCCGGATGATGGCGCTGTTCAGCAGCGCGCTGGCTTAAAGTCACCGGCCCGCACGCATGCATTATTTGCTGTTCTATGAGTTCGTCACCGACTACGTTGCGCGTCGCGCACCGTTTCGATCTGCGCACCTATTGGCGGCCTGGAAAGCACAGGAGCGGGGCGAACTCATTCTTGCCGGTGCCTATGGGAATCCGGTAGATGGCGCGGCGTTTCTGTTTCGATGCGATTCAGCGACGGTTCCGGAGCGTTTCGTCGCGTCGGATCCTTATGTGGTGGCGGGCCTGGTGACGCGATGGCATGTGCGCGAGTGGACCACGGTGGTGGGCGAGGATGCGACAACGCCGGTGAGGCCGGGCACGTCTTAGAGCTGGCAAATCTAAGGAAAGGCTTGGCCAAATCCCACAAAGGCATTGCGCTGCTCATCCCATAGACGATGGGTGAGGCATTTGAGACTCGTCAACAGTGTGAGCGGCTTGATGGTCTCGAAGAACGGATCCGCATCATGGCAGCGCTGAAGATGGTAGTTCGGAATTCGCGGGCTCAAGTGATGAATATGGTGAAACCCAATGTTGCCGGTAAACCATTGTAGGATTCGGGGCAGCTTATAGAACGAACTGCCTTGCAAGGCTGCGGCCGTGTAATTCCAATCCACGGAACGCGCCCAATAGGCACCCTCGAATTGATGCTGTACGTAGAACAGCCACAGACCGAGCGCGCCGGCGAATGCGGACACGGTGAGCTGAATCAACAACAATGCTTTCAGTCCGATGACCACGCTCATCACGAGCACCGCGGCCAGCAGCGCCCAGTTCGTCAGGTGAACCGACCGGCGCTCGCGTTTGGGTGCTGTGGCCGAGGCAAAACGATGCTGTACGACAAAGACATACAGCGGTGCGATGACAAAAAGCACGATGGGGTTGCGCGCGAGCCGATAGGCAAGTCGCCGCGAGCGGGTACTCTGCAGATATTCCTGCACCGTGAGCGTCCAAATGTCGCCCGAGCCGCGCCGATCCAAATCCCCCGCGGTGCCATGATGTAAGGAGTGCTGCCAGCGCCAGTGTCGGTACGGCGTCAACAGCACCAAGCCCGCCAGGGCACCGGTCGCGTTGTTGGCTCGCTTGGATCTAAAGAACGAGCCGTGGCCGCAGTCGTGAAAAATGATGAAGATGCGGACCAGGAAACCGGCCGCAAGAATGGCGATCGGAAGCATCAACCAATAAGAAACGAGCAGCGCGCGATCCATCGCAAACCACAAAAACACGTAGGGAACCAAGGAGTTGATCAATTGCCAGCGGGCTCTCCACAGCGACGCCACCTGGAACCTTGCCACGTTATCTTTTGAGATGTTCGCCATTGAATAGCTCTACGCGCTGAGGTGTCTTCGGTCTGTGCGATAGCGAACACTCAACCCTATAATCCTGCCAATGATCGTTCATCTCATCGACGGCACCTACGAACTCTTTCGCCACTTTTATGGCTTGCGTCGATTCACCAAAGTAGACCGGCCGTTCGGCGCCGTGGCGGGTGTGCTCAACGGCGTCCTGGAAATGTTGGAGCAGGGTGCTACCCATGTCGGGGTGGCCACTGATCATGTAATCGAGTCCTTTCGCAATGAGATCTGGAGCGGCTATAAGACCGGCGAGGGGATTGAGCCCGCACTCCGGGCCCAGTTTCAGCCGCTCGAAAATGCGCTGGACGCGATGGGGGTCGTCGTATGGCCGATGATCGAACTCGAGGCCGACGATGCCTTGGCCTCGGCGGCTGCGATCGCGGCCGCCGATGGGCGTGTCGAGAAGGTGTGCATTTGGACGCCGGACAAGGATCTTGCGCAGTGCGTGCGCGGCGATCGTGTCGTCCAGGTGGATCGGAAGAGCAAGGCCATTCGCGACGCCGATGCCGTGCATAAGAAGTTCGGGGTGATTCCCGAATTGATCCCGGACTATCTCGCGCTGGTGGGCGATAGCGCGGATGGATATCCGGGGATTGACGGGATTGGACCGAAAGGGGCGGCCGGGCTGCTGTCGCGCTTCGGCCCGATCGAGAGCTTTCCCGAACACATTCTCGGCGAGAGGCTCAAACTCGCGCTGCTGTTCAAGAAATTGGCGACCCTGAAGGCTGATGCGCCGCTGTTCACCGATGTCAAAGCGCTCAAGTGGCGCGGCCCCACCGAGCGATTCTCCGGCCTGACCGCACAGCTCGGTGAGCGTCTGATTGCGCGCGCCGACAAGGCGGCGTCCAGCGCCGGTTCGTGACTGCCGTCGCAGCGGCCGCCGGCCGGCACGGCGCAAAATGCCTGCACTTCGCTGCTAAGGATTGGACGATGGCAAGACGCCAAGGCGCCTTCACCGAATTGTTGGATCTCTCCTACAAGCTACCGTGGCAGGTGGGCGTTGGGCTTGCGGTGGCGTCCGCTCTGGGCTTTCACATGGCGGCGGTCGCATTCTCCGTGACCCCGAAAGTGACGACGATAGCCGATCTCGGATCCAACATCGTCCAGCAGGGCATCCATATTTTTGCTTACGTTTTTCAGTTCATCGTGCCGCTGGCCTTCGTCATTGGGGCGACAGCCTCGGCGCTGAAACGCTCCCATTCGGGGGCGTTGCTCGAGGTTCGCGCCCATCCCAGGGTCGCGATTGTCTCGACGAGCTGGCGGGACTTCGAGCGGCTGATGGGTGAGACGTTTCGTCGGCAAGGATTCAAGGTCACCGGCTTCGGTGGCAACGGCCGCGACGGGAGCGTGGACTTGGGGCTTTCAAAGAACGGCCGGCGATACTTGGTTCAGTGCAAACACTGGCGCAAGCACCAGGTTGGGGTCACTGTCGTTCGCGAACTGAATGGCGTAATTGCGGCACAGCGCGCCCACGGTGGATTTGTCGTCACCGGCGGTCAGTTCACGCGCGAAGCACGCGAATTTGCCGATTCATGCGCCATCGAGCTCATCGACGGGCATGCATTGGACGAACTGATAGGCGATAGGCCCCTGGTCCGCTCCACGCCCTTGTGTCCGCATTGCGGCACCTCGATGGTCGAGCGCAAAGCCAAGCAAGGACGGTTCGCAGGCCAGGTGTTTTGGGGTTGCCAGCACGACCCGAAGTGCACCGAGATACTGAAAATCGCCTGAGGGAACCCGGTGCCCTGCGCCGTCTGCCGACGAAGGGCAGGCGCAAAACCTGGCTGTGCCGGGTCCCCAATTTGGTCGTGGTCGAATGGCCGGTATTGACTCGACCGGCAAGCGCCGCCCTGCAGCAAGGTGCGCCGCCCCCATCGTGGTATAAAACGCCTTAAGAATTATTTTTCACAAATGGCGGGGGAGTAGTCATGGCGGAAAATGTATATAAGGTCATTGAACTCGTCGGAACCAGCACGGAGTCTTGGGAGAAGGCGACGGCCGCGGCCATCACGCGCGCCAGTAAGACCTTGAGAGACCTGAGGGTCGCCGAAGTGGTCAAACTCGACGTGCAACTCAAGAACGGCAAGGTCGAGGCGTACCGATCGCGCATCAGCGTGTCGTTTAAGTACGAGAGCAAAGGCTGACGGTCGGGAACGGAACCCAGGATCGCTGTCCGGACCGCCGTGAAGCAGATCCCTGGCAGCTGCGATCAGCGATACGGAGTGAGATAGCTTCGATACAGCCTCAGGATCAGCTGGAGGAGACTCATCGAGCGGATGCGTTAGCTTGGATTGATTCCGGCGCGCCGCTTTTTCGTACCGGGAAGCCAGCGACGCCGCCGAAACATCTGGTCTCATACTTTTCCGTCGTTGACGGAGACTATATTCTTCTCGTTGATCACAGAAGCGCACAGCTCTGGCTGCCGCCTGGCGGCCATGTGGAGCCGGGGGAGCACCCTCGAGAAACCGTGGCGCGTGAGCTCTTTGAGGAACTCAAGGTCGTTCCGAGGCATGAGATCACGGAGCCTTTGATGATCACATGCACGATGACGGTCGGGCTCACCGCCGGTCATGTTGATGTGTCGCTGTGGTACGTCGTCACCGCAGATAGGAGTCAAAGCATCCAGTTCGATGAGCAGGAATTCGCGGGGGTTAGGTGGTTTAGGTATTCGGATGTGCCGGTACATCGCAGCGATCCGCACTTGGGACGATTTCTGGCGAAACTGACTTCGTTTACTCGGTTCGAGCGGGCCGGCGAGGACGTGTAGGAGTCGTCGGGCAAGGGGTTGTTCGGGCACCAAGATTCGTCGTCGCCAAGGGGCAGGTATCATCCAACGTATGAGCGCGCAGAAACCAAAAAAGCCGTTTTCGATGATTCGTGAGTTTCATCTCGCGGACTGGTTCACTCTCAGCAATGCCATTTGCGGCACAGCGGCCATATTTTCGACGATCAGCTACGTGCAAATGGGTGCCGTACGGCACATCTATTTTGCGTGCGCGTTGGTGTTCGCGGCGTTGGTGTTTGACATTGTGGATGGCCGCGTCGCGAGATGGCGAGAAAAGTCCTCAGTGATGGGCCGGGAATTGGATTCTCTCGCGGATGTCATTTCCTTCGGCGTCGCTCCAGCCATGTTCGGTTATGGTCTCGGCATGCAAGGATTGTACGATCGGATCGTGTTGGTGTATTTCGTCGCCTGCGGCGTTTCGCGACTGGCTCGATACAACGTCACGGCTGAGGCGCTTGCCGGCGGCGCCGGAAAAGTGGCCTTCTTCGAAGGGACACCGATTCCAACGTCATTCCTCTTGGTGTGCCTTCTGACCGTTGCGGCCTACCTCGGTGCGATTGGCGAACAGTTGTGGTTCGGCGAACTCAAACTCGGCGGATACATACTGCATCCGTTGACGCTCTTGTTTGGGTTGTCGGGGTCTCTGATGATTAGCCGAATCCGCATGCCAAAACTGTAAGGCTGCCCGACAGCATTAGCGCCGCGCGCGGCGAAAAGTGAGATTCACGCGCTGGCTTCCCAGCATGTGGTGATGGCCGTCCTTTAAGGGGAGTACGCCATGGTGAAAGAGTCGTGCGGGTCCGCCCCAGATCACGACATCTCCATGCTGGAGCGGTATTCGACGTTGCTTGTCCTTCCGGGCGATGCCGCCGAATAAGAAAACGGCGGAAAGTCCCAAGGAAACGGAAACGATCGGCGCGCTAAAATCATTCTCGTCCTTGTCTTGATGCAGGGTGAGTCGCGCGCCGGGCAGGTAGCGATTGATGAGGCAGGCATCGGGTTTGAAGTCTTCGAATCCGGCTGCTTTGGCCGCGCCTTCGGCAAGCGTCGAAAAGACCGCAGGCATCCGTGGCCAGGGCTGACCGCTCAAAGGATCGTGAGTGGTGTAGCGGTAACCGCGGCGATCGCTCGACCAACCAAGCGCGCCGCAGTTGGTCATTGCCACGGACATGCGAAAGCCGCCGGGAGTTTCCAGGTGACGGAACGCGGCCTCGGTTTCAATGTGCTCGATTTCGGCGAGCAGCGCCGTAACATTGCCGAGCGCGAATCCCCGCAGGAGGTATGCACCGCTCGCGATTTGCTCACGAGAAGGGCGGGTATCTGGAAGGTCGAGATTCTCGTTTGATCGCATGTTCAAGGGAACGCAACGAAAGCTGGGATGAGAGTTGGGTTGGAACGACGCGGATTTCAAGGCAGCGCTCGAAAATTCCAGGGCAACGTTCCAGCCAGTAAATCAAGACTGCAGCACCGCGGCTGTGTTTATGTACAGTATGCGATGCGATCAAGAGTGGGCGCGGGAACATCAATTTTTGGTGGAGGAGGGGGAGAGGCCATAAGCGGCTCAGACGTCCTATCAGACGATGGCCGTGGCTGCCTCAATCGAGTCATAGATTGTTGCAAGATCCTCGTTCGTCACGCAGTAAGGGGGCAGCACATAAATCGTGTTGCCCAGTGGCCGCAAGAGAAGGCCGGCATCGCGAAAGTGAACCTGGAGCTTAGGCCCGACCTGCGCCAGGTACCCGGAGTCTGAGGTCTTAAGGTCCATGGCGGTGATCGTGCCGGTCTGACGAACATTCTGGAAGCGTGTGTCATCGCAGAAACGCTCCAAATGCTTGCCCTGCAGCGCCACGAGGGTGGCGACGCGTTCGCGGACGGGCTCAGTTTCCCAAATATCGAGATTGGCGAGCGCGGCAGCGCAGGCGATCGGATTCGCGGTGAAGGAGCTGGAGTGAAAGAAAGTACGACGGCGATCGGTGGCATAGTGCGCTTGGAAGATCTCGCGCCGACACAGCGTGACGGCGAGAGGCAGTGAGCCGCCGGTGAGTCCCTTGGAATAGCAGACGATGTCGGGCGTAACCCGTGCTTGTTCGCAGGCAAACATGGTGCCGGTGCGGCCCCAGCCCGTCATGACTTCATCGGCGATGAATAGGACACCGTGCGCGGTGCAGATTTCCTTGAGAGCGGCTAGGCATCGGGGCGAATACATGAGCATGCCGCCGGCGCCGAGCACGAGGGGTTCGACGATGAGCGCGCCGATGCGCCCGTGACGACAGAGACTGTCGAATGCTTCGAGCGTGGTGGCCTCGTGTCCCTGCGCGGGGAAGGGAATGCGCTCGACATCAAAGAGCAGCGGTTCATAGCTGTCGGTGAAAGGGCCGCGCGCACCGACGGACATGGTGCCGATGGTGTCGCCGTGGTAGCTGCCGTCCATCACGACGATGCGATGGCGGGCATCACCGGTATGGCGCCAGAAGCCCAGCGCCATTTTGAGGGCGACCTCGACGCTGGTCGATCCGCTGTCGGAGAAGAACACGTGTTCGAGACCTGGCGGAGAGAGGGCGATGAGCTTTGCGGCGAGCTGCTCGGCGGGTGCGTGGGTGTATTCGGCAAAGATCACTTGGTCGAGATCTTCGGCTTGAGCTTTGATGGCGGCGATGATCTTGGGGTGGCAGTGGCCGTGCGTAATCACCCACCACGAGGAGATGGCATCGAGAATGCGCCGGCCGTCATTTAACGTGAGATACGCACCGTCGGCCCGAGCAACAGTGGGCAACGTCGGGCGCAGCGCGTGCTGCGTGAAGGGATGCCAGATCGGCGAGGGCGGCGCGCTCATGGCGCGGCGGTCGCTACAAAGGATTCGCGCGCGAACGCGACCGAGAATGCCGCGGCCAAGCTTTGCGGCGTCAAGGGATCGAGGCGGGGCAGGATTCCTAAGATGGGTACGCGGCCCATTTCTCTTAAAGTGCGTTCGTTGTCCGCGTGCGCATCGCCGATCAAGGCGACCCCTAGGGTCGGAATGCCGCGACGCTGCAAGGCTTCAAGGGAGAGCAGCGTGTGATTCAAGGTGCCGAGTGCGGTGCGGGCGCAGAGCACCACGGGTGCGCCCCAGGTGGCGAACACGTCAATGTAGAGTACATCACGGGTGAGTGGCACCATGAGGCCGCCCGCTCCCTCGATGATGAGCGGGCGATCAAGTGCAGGCAACGTGAGCGCCGGAGGATTGATGATGACGCCGTCGCGCTCGGCGGCGAGATGCGGGGAGGCGGGGGTGGTGAGCCGCCAAACCTCCGGCAGGCAGCGCCACGCGGGAAGCGCCGATAACCGCTGCACGACGGCGGTGTCGGTTTCCTCTCCGAGGCCTGCTTGG
>Ga0193716_1001152_pt1 | contig 15645 bp, 6 predicted proteins | sample U2c1metaG_FD_145901 | JGI IMG/M metagenome (GOLD analysis project Ga0193716, IMG submission 145901) | Soil microbial communities from a riparian zone of the East river system, Colorado, United States - U2c1 | ecosystem: Environmental > Terrestrial > Soil > Riparian zone | place: USA: East River...
AGCTGTTCCCGTCCGTGGTCGCGTAGCTGCCTCCCTGACCGAAATCCGGGAACGGAAGCACCTGGGGCTGACCGGATGCGATTAGTTGGGTGACGTTGTTCGAGTTGGGAAACACTTCCAGATGGCGCCCCAGCGAGGTCACATAACCGGCCTGGAACGACATCGAATTCGTCAGCTGGTATTGCAAGGTAAAGTTGCCACCCATCGAGTACGGAGTGATGTAGTCGAACTGAATTCCGCGCAAGGCAAGGCCGCTGGCATTGACCAGGAGAGGATCGAGCGGCGTACAAGAGAATCCGGTCTCGAGAGTCGCGCTTCCAATCGGAGTGGCTGCCGGACTGGTACACCCGGTGTAAGTGATCGGGTGATTGTCATCAGCCGACTTGAACTGGAAGTTGAACTGGAACGGATAGTTTTCGCCGAGGTTGGGCGAGAAACCGCGGTTCTCAAATCCGTTGTAGAAGATACCAAATCCGCCCCGAGCCACAAGTTTGGGAGTGACCTGGTAAGCGAAGCCGACACGGGGCGCGAAATTGTTCGACTGCGAATTGCCCAGTCCCTTGCCGTATTTATTGCCCACCTGCAGGCCGATACCATCTTGGGCCAGCAACGTAAGGAAGCTCGTAGACAGGTTTCCGGAGTTCGGGCCATCCGGGATCAGGTACAACGGGCTGCCGGTTGGCGGTCCGCTAGGCACAAAGTTCGCCTGGTTGCCGTGGTGCTCAAACACCAGACCGAAATAGTCCCAACGCAAGCCCAGGTTGACGGTCAGCTTGGGAGTGACCTTCCAGTCGTCGTTAATGTAGGTGCCGTAGTAGTTCTTCCCGTTGTCGGTCAGCGAGATATTCGAAACGTATACGGCGTTGCCGCCGTTCTGTGCGGCCGGGCCTCCAACGTAGTCAGGTCCCCCTACGGTCGACGCAATTGGCGTCAACAACATTTGCGCGATGCCTGTGTTCTGGGACGAAGGGCTGGCACCCGGGATATTGGTGTACACACCAGAGAAGTCGAATTCTCCGCGCGACCAGGGTGGCTGCAGCGTCGAGAACTTTACATGCTGGTACTCGAAGCCCATCTTGAAAGTGTGCTTGCCGTAAATCTTGGTCAAGTCATCCGTGACCTGGAAGGTCGAACTGACTTCATCCGAGGGCAGGAAGGCATTGCTTCCCAAGGTTTGCAGGCCAGTGATTCCGAAGGCTGGGAGCCCGCCGTTGAGGTCTTGCTGGGGAATGCCCTGAATGCCAAACTGTCCCGGCAGATCGCTCAGATCATTAGCGGCTGGAGAAACCCGCGAGGTGTGCAGATAGTTAAGTCCCGCCCGGGCTACGTTTACCAGTGTCGGCGAAAACACATGAGTCCAAGCCAGCGCGCTCTGTTGCGCCAACGCGGTCTGAGGACCCTCTTGGAAGCCGCCGCCATCAGCTACGCCACCAAAAATACCCGGAATGAATTGGGGGTCATCCACATAGCTGAAGCGATAAAAGAGTTGGTTCTTGTCACTGAGGTTGAGGTCCATCCGGGTGTCAAAGGCGTTGCGATTTTCGCTGACAGCCGGCGAAGTGGTGAAATTCGAGGCCAGCGAACCGCTGGTCGGTGTCGGATAGAGATTCAACAACGCGATAGCATTCGCGTCCAGCCGACCGGCGGGGAGAATGTTCAGGTTGCAACCGGCTAGGGTGAAGTTGGCCGTGCTGGCCGGGCAGGTACCGAACGGATCGCGGACAAATCCACCTGCAACCGCACGCGTGGTCGAAGGATCCAGAATCGTTCCGTTGGGCATCGTCCGGCCCAACAGGTCTGTTTGTGTGCCCGAATTTCCGGTAATCAACTCTGTGAAATTGGTAAAGCCGCTGCTACGCTCCAAGTTGGTAGGAACGGTACCAGTGTGCGGTGCTCCCTGGCGGCGGCGCAAGCCTTCATAGTCTCCAAAGATGAAGATCTTGTTCTTGAGCACTGGCCCGCCGACGGCCACACCGAACTGATTCAAATTCAGTTGTCCCTTGCGAGTAGTAGTCGAGCCGTCGCTGGCTACGGTCCGTTCGAAGTAGTCGGCGGCATCCAGTTTGTCGTTGCGGAAAAACTCCCAACCGGTGCCGTGCCATGAGTTCGTACCGGACTTGATCGTGGCATTCAGAACGGCAGCGCCGGAGCGGCCGAATTCCGCGCTGAAGTTCGTGGTCTGCACCTTGAATTCCTGAATGGCGTCTACTGGGGGGAGGACCACAAAGTTCGTGCCATTCAGGAAGTCAACCGTGTCGGAATTGTTGTCGATACCATCCAGCAGATAGTTGTTCTGTGCGGGACGGAGGCCATTGGCCGCGAAAGCTCCCGAAGCCGCGTTGCCCCGCGTGTCCGCCTGCGGCGAGTTCACGCCGGCGGCCAACTGGGCCAGGAAGGTGAAATTGCGGCCGTTCAAGGGAAGATTGTTAACGCTGCGCGTGTCGACCACCTGGCCCACCGCCGCGCTTTGAGATTCAAGCACCGGAGTCGTAGTCGTGACTTCCACCGTCTCGGTCACCTGACCAGGCTTGAGGGTAAAATTCACTACCACGCTCGAACCCACGTTCACTGCGACGTTGCGCTGGGTCGTAGTCTGGAACCCGGCATAGGTCGCGGTCAGCGTGTAGGAGCCGATTCTGACCGGCGTGAACTTGTAGGAACCGTCGGTTTCCGCCGTGGTCGACAGTTTGGAGTTCGTGCCCTCGTTGGTCAGAGTGACGGTAGTTCCGCCAATGACCGCTCCAGAGGCGTCAGTGATCGTCCCTAGGATGCTGCCCGTATCTACTTGAGCGAGGAGGGGTCGAGGGATGAACAGCATTGCGCCGACTGCGATCGCCAGCGATGTTAGAAGCATCCGAGTGAAAAGGGCCTGTAGTTTCATGACCTTTCCTCCTAAGCCGTCGTGGGCACCACTCAAGCCGCTTAATGTAAACGTGTACATTAGCGAAACCGGGACAACCTTAGAACAGGTTCTGAGAACTTGTCAAGAATAAAACTAGTACCTTTGTATTAGTACCTCGGGAGCCTGTCTGGCAGCGATTCAGCGGGGCGCCCGCTGGCAGGCCGGGCCGGTATGCGGCCCCAATCCCTACGGAAGATAGTTCCTGATTCTCGCTTTTGGGTTCCTTTGCGTTCTTTGCGGAATCCTTTGCGAACTTTGCAGTTTAGGACTTTGTCCTTTCAGATGGCAGCGAAGATCAAAGTCTTTAACCGCAAAGTTCGCCAAGGATTCCGCAAAGAACGCAAAGTCTAAATCAGGACACTACTCGACGGAATCAAGTTTGGATTAACACTCATTCGAGTGCTAACATGCGCCTCGGCGAACCCCAACAGGGCCACACATTGTTTTCACGTCGAACCTTCTTAAGGGGTATACGGTGGGCACCTGTACTCTTCCTACCGTCGCCCCTCGTTGCATCACCCTTCCGGCTATTGCGGCCCGACACTTCGCTGGACAGTTTCCCGTCATCCCGCTTTGCTGATCTTCACTTCGAAGATCTCCGGCTGAACCCTCACTACCCTGCAAAATCTCCGCTGGATAGCATTCTGCTCAAGGTTGTTCCCGGTGCGGACGAATACATCACGGAGAAGTACGCATTTGAAATCATGCAACTTCTAGGCCGCTGGAGCCGGCAACTCAAAACGGCTGCGCCTGCGCTCAAGGAGTTGGCAACATTCGTCGACGCCGCCATCGAAACTACGTCGCTTCGTCCAACCCGAGAAATTCCGCGGCGCTCCGGAAATGGGATCGAAGTCTTTCTAAGACGGTTCCCGCTGGATTTCGCGGCGGGCCGCGAGCATTTTCTGCGCGAAATGGAAAGCTATCTGGCTCCGATCTCGAAAATTGAAACAGCCGAATTCGAAATTGTAGGAATCGGACAGAGTGGAAGTTCCGCGTCCAGCTTCGACATCGACATTCGCTATGACCTGGTCGGCACGCGCAAAGACATGGCACGTGAGCAGCGCGTCGGACATTGGCAGACCCGCTGGATCCGCGATGAAACCAACGGCTGGCACGTGATCCGCTGGCAAGCACTGGAAGAAACTCTCGCTCGCGCCCGCACGCCAGTCTTCATCGACGTCACTTTACAAGCTCTCGGCCAGACGGCGTCGTACAGGAATCAGATGCTGCGCGGCGTCGACCACTGGCGCACGGTGATGGACGGAGCATCCGGCATTGATGTTTACGGAAATAACGGCCTCGCCGTGGGAGATTTCGACAACGACGGATTCGATGATCTCTATGTCTGCCAGCCCGCCGGGCTGCCCAACCGCCTTTATCGCAATCGTGGCGATGGAACCTTTGAAGATGTGACGGAGCAATCCGGTGTGGGAGTGCTCGACGATACGGCCTGCGCCCTTTTCGCCGATTTCGAGAACAAGGGAGTGCAGGACCTTCTGGTGGTTTGCGGCGGCGGACCGCTGCTTTTTCTGAATCAGGGCAACGGGAAGTTTTCGCTCAAGCCCGATGCCTTCAAGTTTGCCCGCCCTCCGCAGGGCACGTTCACTCACGCTGCCATCGCGGACTACGATCGCGACGGACGTCTCGACATTTATTTCTGTCTGTACAGCTACTACGTGGGCCTGGACCAGTATCACTATCCTGTTCCTTATTTTGACGCGCGTAACGGGCCTCCGAATTTTCTGCTGCACAACGAAGGCAACGCCACTTTTACCGACCAGACTGAAGCAGCGGGGCTCAACGCGGACAACGATCGCTACAGCTTTGCCTGCGCCTGGGGCGATCTCAATTCCGACGGGTCGCCCGACCTGTACGTGGCCAATGACTTCGGCCGCAGCAATTTGTATCGCAATAACGGTGATGGAACTTTCACCGCTGTCTCAAGCCAAGCCGGCGTAGAGGACCCCGGGGCCGGCATGAGCGCGGCCTGGTTCGACTTCGACAACGATGGAAATCAGGACATCTATGTGGCCAACATGTGGTCCGCCGCCGGGCAGCGAGTGTCTCAACAAAAAATCTTCCACGAGCAGGACCCCGAGAATATTCGTTCGCTCTACCAGAGGCATGCGCGGGGCAATTCTCTGTATCGAAACCAGGGCAATGGAAAGTTTCACAACATCAGTGACGCGGCGGGCATCGAGATGGGCCGCTGGGCCTGGTCTTCGGACGCGTGGGATTTCGACCACGACGGCTTCTCCGACCTGTACATCGCCAATGGCTATATCTCCGGCGCCGACCCACGCGATCTGTCCAGCTTTTTCTGGCGGCAAGTGGTGGGAAAATCGCCGCAGAATTCCAATCCGTCCTCTAACTACGAGCAGGGATGGAACGCCATCAACGAACTGATCCGTTCGGACTCTTCGTGGGCAGGTCCCGAGAGAAATGTCTTCTATGCCAACAACCGCGACGGCACATTTTCTGACATCTCCGGCGTAGTGGGTCTGGATTTCCCGGATGACAGCCGCTCGTTTGTCCTGGCCGATATCGATCATGACGGACGTCTCGAAGTCATCCTCAAGAACCGGAACGCGCCGCAACTTCGAATCTTGCGTAACGCGATGAAGGACATCGGTCACTCCATTGCATTCCGCCTGCGCGGACAGAAAAGCAATCGCGATGCCATCGGCGCCGCGGTGACAGTCGAAGTGGGGAACCATCGCCAGACCAAGTATCTTCAGGCTGGCTCGGGATTTTTGTCGCAGCACGGCAAGGAGCTCTTCTTTGGCGTCGGAGAAGCAACGGGCGGGGTGCGTGCCACGGTTCGCTGGCCCAGCGGCCTGACGCAAACGTTCGCGAATTTGCCGGTAGACCGTCGCATCGAGATTCAGGAAGGCTCTCAAGAGTTTCTGGCGAAGTCTTTTGACCTCCCGCCGTCCTCTTATGCACGCGCCGGGGATTCGGCGAAGCTGGATCCGTTGCCGGCGCCGACTGAGACCTGGCTGATCGAACCATTGATCGCGCCAGACTTCTCGCTGCCTGACCTCGCAGGCAAGTCGTGGACCCTGCAGTCCTTGCGTGGCAGTTTCGCCTTGCTCAACTTTTGGTCCACGGCGTCGCCCGCCTGCGGAGAGCAGATGCGCCTTTTCCGGCAGTCACGGTCGTCCCTGGCCTCCAGCGGTGTTCGCATCGTTGGCTTGAATGTGGATGATCCCCGCGATGTGCAGGCGGTGCAGACATTCGTGGCCAAGAGCGCATTCCCCTTCCCTACTTTGCTTGCCACGCCGGATGTCGCGGGTGTCTACAACATTGTCTATCGCTACCTCTTCGACCGCCGCCGCGACCTTCCACTTCCTGCTTCTTTCCTCGTTAATAAGGAGGGCCTGATCATCAAGGCGTACCAGGGGCCGGTGAATCCCCAGCAGCTCGCGGAGGATGTGAAGGTAGTTCAGGACAATCCTCAGGATCGCATTCCAAGAGCACTGCCGTTTGCCGGAACCCTTTTCCAGAGCGCGTTCCAGCGCAACGACTTCACTTACGGCGTGGCTTTTTTCCAGCATGGCTACCTGGAGCAGGCGGAGGCGTCATTCCGGCAAGTGATCATCGCCAAGCCGGACAACCCCGAAGCGCACTACAACCTGGGGACGCTCTTTCTGAGAAGAACCGCTTTCAAGGACGCTCGCCAATATCTGGAGCAGACGGTGAAATTGCGGCCGGAGTACCCAGAGGCCTGGAACAATCTCGGCATGATCGCGGCCCACGAGAATCAGCCGGACGAAGCTGTTCGCAACTTTCAGCAGGCGCTGCAACAGCGTCCCACTTACACCATCGCGCTTCTGAATCTGGGAAACCTTTACCGGCGGCAGGGAAACTTCGCCGAAGCGGAACAGTCTCTCAGTCGCGCGCATGACCTGGAGCCCGACGATCCCGAGGTCAACTACAACCTTGGAATGCTCTATGCCCGTCAAGACCAATCGCAGAAAGCACTGCAATATCTGGAGCGGGCTGTGAGCTTGCGGCCGGACTATCCCGATGCGCTCAACAATCTGGGCGTCCTGCTGGTTCATCAGCAGCGCTATCCGGAAGCGGAGCAGCAATTCAAGACGTGCATCCAGGTCGCGCCACAATTCGACCAGGCATATCTCAACCTGGCCCGCCTTTACGTCATCTCGAATGAGAAGGACAAAGCGCGAGAGGTTTTGCTCGTGCTGCTGCGCCAACAACCGGACCACAAGATGGCTCAGCAGGCACTGGAAATGCTACATTGACCCTTTGACACACGTAATCAACCTGCCTGTGGAGATGTACCGGGAGATGGCCACCCGCGGCTCATTGCAGCATTTACTCAAGATCGCGCGCCGCTGGCGCGGAGTGAGCCAAATCCGCATTCTCATCGTCGTCCTTGTTCTTGCAACAGCATCGGCGGCGCAGCAGCCTTCTGCGCCTCGAAGCAATCCGCGTGCCTCTGCGAAGGCTTCTTCGCCGTTTCTCGAGGCCGAAACTCTGCTGCGCCAGGGTTCGATCGCCGAAGCCAAACAGAAAATAGAAGAACAGCTCAAACTGAATCCCTCCAGCGTAGAGGGCTACAACCTGCTGGGGATCGTCTACAGCAGCCAGAAAGATTACGACCATGCTCTCGAAGCCTTTCAGCATGCCTTGACAATCGACCCCAACTCCACTCGGACGCACAATAATCTCGGCAACGTATATGTAACCCAGGAAAACTTCGATCTCGCGGAGAAAGAGTTTGGCAAGGTCTTGCGCCTTGATCCCTCCAACCGCGAAGCCAATTACAACCTCGGACTGGTCCTGATGGCGAAGCGTTCGCCCGCCGAAGCGATTCCTCACCTGCAGCGGGTGCAACCGGCGGACATCCCCACCCGGTTCAATCTCGTGCGCGCTTACCTTCAGGCCGGACGTAACGCTGAAGGCTTAAAGCTCGCGCGGGCGCTTTCCGCCCAGAACAAAGACAACGTCCAGATGCATTTCACCCTGGGCGTATTGCTGGCTGCTGAAAAGCAGTATCCGGCGGCCCAACTGGAACTGGAGAAGGCGAGCGCGCTACAGCCTGAAACTTTCGAAATTCTCTACAATCTCGGGCAGGTCTATCTCCAGAGCGCCGAATACAAGAAAGCCGAAGTGGTCTTGAACCGGGCGCTAAAGCTGAAACCCGATTCGGCTGAAACTCTTTATCTGATGGCGCGGGTCTACTCCGAACAAACCAGAGCGGTTGACGCTTTGGATCTGCTGGTGCGAGCTCACAAGCTTGCTCCGGAAAATACGGACGTCATTTTTCTGCTGGCCCGCGTAAGCATGTCGCAAAATTATTTTGAGGACGCCATCCCACTGCTTGAATCCGGTGTGAAAATCGCGCCCAAGAGAGCCGATCTCCACGCCGCACTGGGCGAAAGCTACTTCATGTCGGGAAAGGCGGAAAGGGCGATAGACGAGTTCAAGGCGCTTATCGAACTGGACCCCTCCGCACGATCCTATGTATTCATGGGACTCTCCTACCGGCATCTGGGACGGTTCGATGAAGCCAGAAAATATTTCCAGGAAGGCCTGAAGCTGGATCCTAAGAACGCCTCCTGCTTGTTCAACATGGGCTACATCGAGGGACGCCAGGGAAATCAAGCCGCCGCGGAAAAGTTCTTTCAGGCGGCATTGCGTTCGAATCCCGATTTTCCCGAGGCCCTGCTGGAACTGGCCAATCTCCGCATCGCCGACAAGAAACTCGAAGAGGCGGCGACTCTGCTGCGCAGATATGTGAAAGTAGGTCGCGATCCGGCGTCGGGATACTACAAGCTGGCCATGGTCGAAAGAAGCCTGCACCAGACCGAAGCCGCGCAGCGCGACTTGAGTGTATTTCAAACCTTATCAAAGGACGCGTCCGCCGGGCCTTACCCTTATCAGCATCTCTTCGACTACCTGGATAACCGCTCCAACCTCGCTCCGAAAGAGCGCACGCAACTGGACCTGACCGAACTGAGAGCGCAGATCCAGAAACACCCCGACCGCCCTCAGGATCTCTACCTGCTGGCGGAAGCTTATTTGAAGCTGGGGAAACTCGAGGAAGCCCGGCAGACCATCACACAGCTTGACCAGATGAGTTCGGGCGACTATCGCACCCAGACGGGAGTTGGGGTTTTACTGGCCCGCTTCCATTTGTACGACGACGCTATCACGCATTTTCAGACGGCCCTGCGCGCCAATCCGGACTCTGACGACGTCAGGTTCAACCTGGCCGATGCTTACTTCCGCAAGGGCGCCTATGCGCAGGCGCTTGAAGCAGCTCAGCAGGTATCGGCGGCAGGACAGCAGGATGCCGCCTTTCTGGCACTGCTCGGAGACATCTACGCCCATCTTGGTGAGGCAGCCACTGCGGAGAAAATCTTTCGCGATGCCATCGCGAAGAATCCTGACAACGATCAGTACTACCTGTCGCTCACGCTGGTCCAGCTTCGCGAAAGAGATGTGGCAGGCGCGAAGGAGACATTGCAGAAAGGTCTGGCCCGAATTCCGGGCTCCGGCAAAATTCTCTGGGGCATGGGAATTGTGTCGGTCCTCGAAGGCAACACAGCACAAGCTGCCGAACGCCTGGAGCGGGCCGTGGATCTGTTGCCAGAGTGGCCCGGAAGCTACTCTACGCTTGGCGTCTTTTACTACCAGACTGGACAAATTGCCAAAGCTCGCGAAGTGCTCAATCGTTTCAAAGGCAGCAGCGCCGGCGGGCTGGATGTGAATCGGATTGAAGAAGTTCTGTCCCGGGCCCCGGCAAAATCTCCTTCCGCCCAGGAACCGTTGTCGATGACAGCCCGGCAGCAGCTTCTTCAACTCGCGTTGTCACTGGCGGACAGAACCCTCTGAGATCATCGACGGGGACCGGAACAAGAATGCGGCAGGAAACGAAAACGGGTAAAGGTCTGGGCCTCGATAGGCGGGGAAGGGCGATCCTGGGTTTAGGCGCCTTAGTCGGAATGGCCGTCACCGTGATGGGCTTCGCGCAGGCTCCGAAAAAACCAGACGACCGCATTCCCGTCCGCTACACCGACGTGCGACAAGCCGCCGGAATTACTTTCCTTCAGGACGCTACCGCCACCGAAGAAAAATACTATCTCGAAACCATGGGCACCGGGGTTGCATGGCTCGACTACGACCAGGACGGACTCATGGACCTGTACTTCGTCCAATCGGCGGCTACTGATATTTACAAGCCGCCTCAGCCGCTGCGCAGCGCGCTTTATCACAATAACGGTGACGGAACTTTTACTGACGTCACCGACAAAGCCGGCGTTGGCGGTAAAGGCCACTACGGACAGGGCGTTGCGGTCGGCGATTTCGACAATGATGGGTATCCGGATCTTTATGTGACCGGCTATGGCAGCGCCATCCTCTATCACAACAATGGTGACGGAACTTTTACCGACGTCACGACAAAAGCCGGCGTTGTGGATGAAGGCGGATGGTCGGCCAGCGCAGGATGGTTTGACTACGACAAAGACGGATGGCTCGACCTGCTCGTCACGAACTACATCGAGTGGTCATCGAAGAACAACCTGTGGTGCGGCGAACGCCGCCCTGGCTACCGCTCCTACTGCCATCCCGGTAACTACAAGGGGCAGAAAACCAAGCTTTATCACAACAATCACGACGGCACTTTCACCGACGTTAGTGATGCATCCGGAGTCGGCAAGCCCGAATCGAAGGGCATGGGCGTGGTCCTGGCGGACTTCAACAACGACGGATGGCCCGATATCGCCATCGCCAACGACAGCTGGCCCAATTTTCTGTTCATCAACAAACGCAACGGAACGTTTGAGGATGTATCGCTTATCTCCGGTATGGCGGCCAGCGAGGATGGCCGCTACGAAGCAGGAATGGGCATTGACGCCGCCGATGTCGATGGCGACGGCTGGCAGGACGTCTACGTCACTCACCTGGATTTCGAACTAAATCGCCTCTACCATAACAATCAGGACGGAACTTTCCTTGACGATACATTCCGCTCCGGTATCGGAAACAAAGCTGTCCTTCTGAGCGGCGTGGCCATGAAATTCGTGGACTACGACAACGACGGTTGGACCGACATTCTGCAACTGAACGGCGCCATGCTGGACAATATCCATCTCTATCACAGCGAAGTGTCCTATAAGGAACCGCTGCTCATGTTCCGCAATCTGGGTAAAGGGCAGTTTGAAAAGGCGTCGGAGTCGCTGGGTCCGGACTTCATGCGCCCCATCGCCGGGCGTGGCATCGCGACTTCGGACTTCGACAACGATGGCGACATCGACATCGCAATTAACAACCGCGGCGACTACCCCTCGCTCCTGCGTAACGACGGCGGAAATGCCAACCACTGGCTGGAAGTCCTGTTGATCGGCACCCGCTCCAACCGCGACGGCATCGGCGCATCGCTGAAGGTGACCGCCGAAGGGTTCGTGCATGTAGAACAGGCAAAGGGCGGCATGAGTTATATGTCAGCCAGCGACCCGCGAATTCTGTTCGGGCTGGGCAAGCATACAAAAATCGATTCTCTGGAAATCACCTGGCCGAGCGGACAAGTCGACCGCCTGACGAATGTTCCCATCGACCAGATCATCGCAATCAAGGAAGGCAGCGGCATCGTGCCTCGTAAATTTCCCAAGGTGCCTGCAAAATGAAGAAGACCACAATGGGTGCCCTACCCTCGTCTTTCCCGTTTTTTGGGAAAGACAGGGTGGGGAATTGGTATACGGAGTCGAAACGCAAGGTCCCTCGACTTCGCTTCGCTCCGCTCGGGATGACAATCCTATTGAGTTTTCGGGGCTGACGACTGACGACCGAAGACTGATGACTGTTCCTCTATGAACATTCCGCGACGCCATTTTCTGGGCTCGTCCCTGATCGTCCTTGGCAGCACGCTGCTGGACGCGCTCACCACTCCGCTTTGGAGATGGAGAAACTCGGCAGTCCTCCAGGCAGGGGCCGCAAATCCCGCGACTAAGTCTCCGGTGACCTTCGTGGACGTGGCCCGAGAAGCCGGCCTGAACGCCCCTAACGTCTGGGGAGCGGTCGATCACAAGCGTTACATCATCGAAGCCAAAGGCAGTGGCCTGGCTTTTTTCGATTACGACAACGACGGCTGGCTCGACATTTATTTGACCAACGGCACCCAGCTCGATGCCAAATGGCCCGCCGGCAAGTCCCCCATTTCGCATCTCTACAAAAACAACCGCGACGGCACCTTTACCGATGTCACCGAAAAATCTGGCCTCGGGCGCACTGGATGGCAGACCGGCATCTGCGTAGGCGACTACGACAACGACGGTTGGGACGACCTGTTCTGCTGCTTCTGGGGACACAATATCCTGTTTCACAACAATGGCGACGGCACTTTTACGGACGTCACCCGCAAGGCTGGCGTTTACGACGAACAGTTCCGCTGGGGAGCCGGATGCACCTGGCTCGACTACGATCGCGACGGTCACCTCGACCTTTTTGTCTGTAACTACATCAAGCTCGATCCGGCAAAAGCGCCTTCCGCCAACGATCCGCTTTGCCAGTGGAAAGGGATTCCGGTGATGTGCGGCCCGCGCGGCCTCACCGGCGACACCAACGTTCTTTATCACAACAACGGCGACGGGACTTTCACCGACGTCTCCGAGAAATCAGGCATCCTGAAACCCGGTCCGCGATATTCAATCACGGCAGTCTCTTACGATTTCGATAACGACGGCTGGCCGGATATTTATGTCGCGGTAGACTCGCAACCCAGCATGCTTTTCCGCAACAATCACGACGGCACGTTCACGGATATCGCCGTCCTGGCTGGATGCGCCTATAGTGACAATGGTCACGAGCAGGCCGGCATGGGCGTGGCGGTGGGCGATTACGATTGCGACGGCTGGTTCGACATTTTCAAGACCAATTTCGCCGACGACACCTGCAACCTCTATCACAACAACGGAGACGGAACTTTTACCGACGTCACGTTTTCGTCCGGCATTGGAATCAACAACCGTTATGTCGCCTGGGGCTGCGGTTTCCTCGACTACGACAACGATGGCTGGCCCGACCTGATGCAGATCAATGGCCACGTCTATCCGGAGATTGAAGGCCGCGATATCGGCCAGACTTTCAAGAATCCGCGCCTGCTCTACAAGAATTTGGGTAACGGGCGATTCAAAGATATCTCATCCGAGGCGGGGCCCGGCATCAACGAACTCTTCTCCAGCCGGGGCGCAGCGTTCGGCGATTATGACAACGATGGCGATGTCGACGTGGTCATCTTGAACATGAACGAGCTGCCTTCCCTGTTGCGCAATGATGGCGGCAACCTGCAGAACTGGATCAAGATCAAGCTGATCGGCACCAAATGCAATCGCACCGCGATCGGCGCCCGCGTGCGCGTCGTCACCGGCACCCATGCCCAGATGGACGAAGTGCACAGTGGCTCCAGCGTAATGTCACAATGCGATCTGCGCCTTCACTTTGGCCTGGGAAAGGCGCAAACCGTGGACCTGGTCGAGGTCAAGTGGCCAACCACGCAGAAGATCGAACGATTCACGCAAGTGAAGGCCAATCAGATCATCACCATCCGCGAAGGCAGCGGGATCGTCGAGGTCCCCAAGAGCAAGTAACCCACACAACCACGGAGGACACAGGGGACACGGAGGAAATCTCTTCTTGAGTTCCTCTGTGTCCCCTGTGTCCTCTGTGGTTAAAGCTTTTTGAGGCAGATTAAAGCGGAATGTACTTCGGCAGGATCGGACTCACCAGCCCCGCAAAAGAGAGCAGTCGCCGTTCTGCGTCCTCGGGCTTCTCTCCGGGTTGCAGCTGAGTGTTCATTCGGATCAGTGAATTGTCGCTGCGGTTCAAGCGTAGCGAATCAATCGCCATATAAACATTCATCCAGTCTTCGTTGGCCACGCGCCGGCCGCGCGCCGTGTACCAGAACAGGACGAGTTGGCGGTCATCGCCCTTCGCAATCAGGTATCGATTGGCAGGAAAAGGAGTATCGCCGGGAAAAGCGAGAGTGGTTGTGCTCGACTCCACCGGCGACCAACCGGAACCTTCCAGACAATCCTGCGGCAGGTGGTGAACCAGCTTTTGCTGGCTCTCAAGGTAGGCCACGTAAAGATCGACATAAGGGCCTTTGCCGGTCCGGTCCTGGTATGTCCGCTGCAGGAATTCGCCAGTGCCGAGGCTCTTGAGAATCTCGCCGGGGATGGGAACGTCATTCCCCACCCAGTTTTTCAATTCGAGTGGAAAAGATGAAAGCGTGGTTCGCGGCAGAACAAATTCATTCCGGGCGCGGGCCTCGAGGAACAATGCCGTGCCAGTCAGCAAAAGAACAACGGTTGCGAAACGAGCGTTCCAGGAGATCATGCGTACTCCTCCAGCATTCGCTTTTCTTCCTCGGTACGAAACAGAACCTGAAACAACCGGTGAAGCAGAAAGACCAGCGCCAGTGAACCGGCAAAAATGAGCCATCCCGAAAGCAGGTACAGCGTACCTTCCGCGCCTGCGATACCCCAATGTTCCACGACCACGCCCGTAATCGCGATGCGCAGAGCGTTGGCCAGGACCGAAACCGGGACCGCCAGCAGCACCAGCAGTACTCGCACTCTGATTTTTGTTTCTGCCATGTATCCGTAGATGACCGTCAGGGTAATCAGCGAGAACAGCGACCGGATGCCGCTGCACGCCTCCGCCACTTCCAGGCGCGCGCTGGGAAGCAGAATGATGTTGCCTTCCCGCACCGCCGGTATTCCCAGCAGCAACAAGAAGAAACTGGCGGTCTTGGACGCAATCAACTGCAAGGGAAATGTGATCTGGTCCAGCAGGGTTCCGGAGGGAATCATCAGCACCAGAAACGCCAGGGGAAAGGCAACCGCTGCCAGGTGTTTCCATCCGGCGAGGAACACAACCAATCCTGCCACAAACAACAGCAGTGATATACGGGAGAGATAGAAGCGGGTATCGATCGTACCCAGAACCAACGCCAGCAGCGCCGCCGCCAGAATGACCAGGCCTGACCAGGACGGCTGGATGCGAAGCGCGGCCAGCCTTGCGCGCCGCTCCCAAATCAGAAACAACGAGAACAGCGGAACGAAGAAACCATGGGTGTAGTTAGGATCCTGCCACCAAAGGGTCACCACGCGAGTCGCGAGTGGGGCGTAGAGCCACGCCGCCAGCAGGAGAAGGACCCCGCCCTGTACGTAAACCCACGCTCTGGGTTTGAAAGAAGCAGGACTCAAGGGGCCGGGAGTTCTCACCTAGCGCTTGCGCCTCGACTTGCGAGACCTCCAGTACACCCCCAGAAGGCCGCTCGAACACAACAGCATGGTTCCAGGTTCAGGGGCCACCGCCAGCGGAGTATGCGACGAGCCACCACCGCCGGCAGCGGGCAAACCAAAAACCGGCAGAAGGAAAAGTGGGAGCGATCGTTTGCCCTTGACGGGCTGCAGCGCATTTCCCTGGACCGGAGCCACGGTCGGAATGACCGCCGCATACGGCTCGGGCTGCGGCTCGGCTTCGCGGGTCACCATATCGTTGGAGAACAGGGGCTGATTGAAATCCGATTCCAGAGGATCCACGATCGCCGGCGGACCCAGCGCGGCCATCGCGATGCGATTTCCGCAGCGCGTTCGCGCCACGATTTTTCCGTCGCTGATCAGCGTTTCACCCGGATGCAGCGCGACCTTCTTGCGTGTCCAGTAGACTTTGTCCCCCATGCGAAAGGCGACATGCATTGCCTGATTCTC
>Ga0193716_1001153_pt1 | contig 15643 bp, 1 predicted proteins | sample U2c1metaG_FD_145901 | JGI IMG/M metagenome (GOLD analysis project Ga0193716, IMG submission 145901) | Soil microbial communities from a riparian zone of the East river system, Colorado, United States - U2c1 | ecosystem: Environmental > Terrestrial > Soil > Riparian zone | place: USA: East River...
CAGGGTGACCAGCGACGACGAGCACGCGGTGTCCACGGTCATCGCCGGGCCCTCGAACCCGAAGGTGTAGGAGACGCGGCCCGCCAGGACGCTGCCGGAGGTGCCGGTGCCGATGAAGCCCTCGACGCCGTCGGGCAGAACGCTCATCGTGGTGGCGTAGTCGTGGTACATGAGCCCGGCGAACACACCGGTGCGGCTGCCGCGCAGGCCGGTCGGGTCGAGCCCGGCGCGTTCGAGGGCCTCCCAGGACGCCTCCAGCATGAGCCGCTGCTGCGGGTCCATCGCCAGGGCTTCGCGCGGGGAGATGTTGAAGGGCGCGGGGTCGAACTCGTCGGCGTCGTGGACGAAGCCGCCTTCGACCACATAGGACTTTCCGGCGCTGTCGGGGTCGGGGTCGTAGAGGCCGTCGATCTGCCAGCCGCGGTTGACCGGCAGCGGGGAGACCGCGTCGGTGCCGCTGGCGACGAGCTGCCACAAGGCTTCTGGGCTGTCGACGCCGCCGGGGTAGCGGCAGCTCATGCCGATGATGGCGATGGGCTCGTCGGACGCCGTCGTGGCGGTGGCCGGCCTTGCGGTGCGGTCGACGCCGAGGAGGCGCTCGCGTAGCTGGGTGCCGAGCACCTCGGGGTTCGGGTAGTCGAAAACGAGGGTGGCCGGCAGGCGCAGGCCGGTGGAGCCGGCGAGCCGGTTGCGGAGTTCGACGGCGGTCAGCGAGTCGAAGCCCAGCTCCTTGAAGGGGCGACGGGGCTCGACCGCGTCGGCCGACGGGTGGCCGAGCACGGTGGCTGCCTCGGTCCTGACCAGCTCGACCAGGACGCGTAGCTGCTCGTCGTCGGCGAGGGTGGCGATCCGCGCGCCGAGGCCGGTCGGGACCGGAGCACTGCCCGCGCGGCGGACGCGGGGGCGGACCAGGCCGCGCAGGAGCGCTGGGACCTCGCCATCGTGGTCGCGGTCGTGGCGGGCGCGCAGGAGATCGACGTCGATCGGCATGGCCACGACGTGCGGCTGACCTGCGCCGAGGGCCCGGTCGAGCAGGGCGAGGGCGTCGCCGGTGGTCAACGCGCCGCCCGCCTGGGTGATGCGGGCGCGGTCGGCGGCGTCGAGGTGCGCGGTGATGCCGCTGGCCAGCTCCCACAGCCCCCAGCCGACCGACAGTGCGGGCAGGCCGTCCTCGGCGCGGAGCCTGGCGAGGCCGTCGAGGAAGCCGTTCGCGGCGGCGTAGTTGGCCTGGCCCGCCGCGCCGAAGGTGGCCGACGCGGAGGAGAACAGGGCGAACAGGGCCAGGTCGGCGGTGGCGGTCAGCTCGTGGAGCATGGCGGCGGCGGTCGCCTTGGGGGCGAGGACGGCATCCACGCGCTCCGGGGTCAGGGTCTCGGCGATGCCGTCGTCGACGGTCCCGGCGGCGTGGACGACGCCGGTCAGCGGGTGCTCGGCGGGGATCGCGGCCAGGACCGCGGCGAGCGCGTCCCGGTCTGACACGTCGGCGGCGACGACCGTGATCGTGGCCTGGTCGGCGAGGTCGGCCAGCGCGGCGGCGCCAGGGGCGACGGCGCCACCTCGGCTGGCCAGCACGAGGTGCCGGACCCCGTGGCTGGCGACCAGGTGGCGGGCGACGGCGGCGCCAAGCGCGCCGGTGCCGCCGGTGATCAGGACGGTGCCGTCGGGGTTCAGCGCGGGTGCCTCGTCGCCGCCCGAGGTGCGGGCCAGGCGCGGCACGAGGACCTTGCCGTCGCGGATCCGCAGGTGCGGCTCGGCGTTGGCGAGCGCGGCGGCGGGCGCCAGGGTGCCATCGGTGTCGACAACGGTGAAGCGGTCGGGGTGCTCGGTCTGGGCGGCACGGACCAGGCCCGCGACGGCGTCGGCGGCCGGGCCGCCGGTCGTGATCAGCGCGAGGTCGGTGTCGTCGGCGACGGCCCGCTGGACGGCCGCGAGAGCGGCGTGCGTGGCCGAGCGGGTCGCGGCGACCATGGCGTCGGCGGTGGCGGCCGAGGCGGTCGGGATCTCGACCAGCGTGACGCCGGTCCGGGTCACCCCCGGCGGGCCGGCGGGGACCCAGTCCACAGTGAACAGCCAAGGGCGGGCACCGGGCTGTGCCACGGTCGGGTCCGCGGGGCGCAGCACGAGCCGCTCGACGGTGGCGACGGGCGTGCCTGCCGAGTCGGCGACGGCGATGGTGACGGCGTCGGGGCCGTCGGTGGTGATCTTGACGCGCAGGGCGGACGCCCCGGCCGCGTGCAGGTGGACGCCGGTCCAGGCGAACGGGAGCCGGACGCCGCCGGTGACCAGACCGCCGACGCCCGCGGCATGCAGTGCCGAGTCGAGCAGGGCGGGGTGCAGGCCGAACCGGTCGGCGGGGGTGTCCTCGGGGAGGGAAACCTCGGCGTAGACGGTGTCACCGTCGGCCCAGGCGGCGGTGAGGCCCTGGAAGGCAGGTCCGTAGTCGAGCCCGGCCAGCGCGGCGGCGGTGTACCAGTCGTCAACGGGGAGCGCGGTGGCGGCGGGCGGCCAGGCGGCGAAGTCGGCGGTGGGGGCAGCGGTGGTGGCGGAGAGGACGCCATCGGCGTGGCGGGTCCACTCGCCGTCGGCGTCCGCTCCGGCACCGGAGAAGATCCCCACGGCGCGCCTGCCGTCGGCGTCGGGGGCGCCGACGGCGATCTGGACAGTGACGCCGCCGGCCGCGGGGAGGCTCAGCGGGGCGCTGAGGGTCAGCTCGTCGACGACGGGGCAGCCGACGAACTCGCCCGCCCGCAGAGCCAGCTCCACGAAGGCGGTGCCGGGCACGAGGACCGAGCCGAGGATGACGTGCTCGGCCAGCCACGGCTGGGTGGCGGTCGACAGGGTGCCGGTGAGCAGCGCGCCGTCGCCGGTGGCGAGGGTGACCGCGGCGCCGAGCAGCGGGTGGTCGGCGCCCGTGAGTCCGGCGGCGGCCACGTCGGCGGCGGGGGCGTGCGCTGGCCAGTAACGCTGGCGCTGGAAGGCGTAGGTGGGCAACGGGATCGCGCGTCCCGGCACGACGGCGGCCCAGTCGGCGTCGACGCCACGCACCCAGGCCGCGCCGAGGCCGGTCATGAGGGCGCGGACCTCGTCGCGGTTCCGGCGTTGCAGCGGCACGGCGTCCTCGACGTGGGCCGAAAGGGCGGCATCAGGCCCCAACTCCACGAAGTTGGTCACACCCTCCTCACGCAACTTCGCGACCCCGTCAGCGAACCGAACAGTCCGACGAACCTGACCAACCCAGTAGGCGGGATCGGTGACCTCGCCGAGCATGCGGATCGCGGGCTGGTGGTAGGTCAACGACTCGGCCACGGTCGCGAACTCGGCCAGCATCGGCTCCATCAGCTTCGAGTGGAACGCGTGCGACACAGCCAACCGCTTCACCCGACAGCCCGCCGACCGCCAACGCTCTTCCAGAGCCGAGATCTCCTCCACAGTCCCCGACACCACAACAGAACCCGGACCATTGACAGCCGCGACATCGACACCAGCCGGAACGTCCACTTCGGACACTTCCGCCGCGAGCATCGCCCCACCAGCAGGCAACGCCGCCATCAGACGACCCCGCGCCGACACCAACGTGCAGGCATCGTCCAAAGACAACACACCAGCCACCTGAGCAGCGGCGATCTCGCCGATGGAATGGCCCATCAGGTAATCGGGGGTGACACCCCAGGACTCCAGCAAGCGGAACAGAGCCACCTCGAACGCGAACAACGCCGCCTGTGCGTACCTCGTCTGGTCAAGCCGCTCCTGGTCATCCCACGGAATCCCGCCCAACCGAGCCGAAATCTCATCGACCACCTCGGCGAACACCGGGAACGCGGCACTCAGCTCCCGGCCCATCCCCACCCGCTGCGAACCCTGACCGGTGAACAGGAAGGCGAGCAGGCCGGGCTCGGCGCGACCGGAAAGGTACTTGTGGTCGGCAAGGCCGGTGCGCACCTCGTCCACAGTGGACGCGACGAGGACGGCGCGGTGCTCGAAGGCGGCGCGGGTGGTCGCCAGGGAATGGGCGAGGTCGGCAAGGCGGGTGTCCGGGGTGGCGGCCTCGGCCACGCGGTCGGTCTGAGCGAGCAGCGCGGCCTCGGTGCGGGCCGACACCAGTACCGGGACGATCGGTGGGGCGTCGGCGACGGGGCGCTCGGCACGCTCGGGTGCGCTCTCCAGGATGAGGTGGGCGTTGGTGCCGCTGATGCCGAAGGAGGAGATGCCGATTCGGCGCGGCTCGTCGCCGGCGGGCAGCGGCTGGGCGGTGGTGAGCAGCTCGATCGACCCGGCGGACCAGTCCACGTGCTGCGTGGGCTCGTCCGCGTGCAGGGTGCGGGGCAGGACGCCGTTGTTCAGCACCAGGACGGACTTGATGACGCTGGCGACGCCGGCGGCGGACTGGGTGTGGCCGATGTTGGACTTCAGCGAGCCAAGCCACAGCGGCCGGTCGCGCTCGCCGCCGTAGACCGCGAGCAGGGCCTGGGCCTCGATCGGGTCGCCGAGGCGGGTGCCGGTGCCGTGCGCCTCGACGGCGTCGACCTGCTCCGGGGAGAGCCGGGCGCTGGCCAGCGCGGCGGTGATGACCCGCTGCTGGGACGGCCCGTTCGGCGCGGTGAGGCCGTTGGAGCCGCCGTCGGAGTTGACCGCGGAGCCGCGGATCACCGCGAGCACCGGCAGGTTCTCCGCCAGCGCCCGCGACAGCGTGGTGACGAGCACCATCGCGGCGCCCTCCGCCATGCCCATGCCGTCGGCGGCCGAGGAGAACGCCTTGCAGCGGCCGTCGGAGGCCAGCCCGCCCTGCCGGTCGAACTCGTGGAACATCGTCGGGTGCGGCATGACGGTCACGCCGCCGACGAGGGCGTGCGTGCAGTCGCCGGCTCGCAGGGCGTGGCCGGCCACGTGCAGCGCGGTCAGCGAGGACGAGCACGCCGTGTCGACGGTGACGGCGGGGCCTTCCAGTCCGAGGGTGTAGGCGATGCGGCCGGACACCACCGAGGTGGCGCTGCCGGTCATGACGTAGCCCTCCGAGCCGGCCGCGGCTGCGCCGACGGACACGTCGTAGCCCTGGCCGTTGGCGCCGACGAACACGCCGGTGCGGCTGCCGCGCAGCGTGTGCGGGTCGATGCCCGCCCGCTCCACGGCCTCCCACGCGATCTCCAGCGCGAGTCGCTGCTGCGGGTCCATCGCCACGGCCTCGCGCGGGTTGATCTCGAAGAAGGCGGGGTCGAACCGCGCGGCGTCGTGCAGGAAGCCGCCGTGGGCCCGGCCCGCGAGGTGCTCCGGCACCCAGCCGCGGTCGGCCGGGAAGCCGGTGACCGCGTCGCCACCGTGCTCGAGCAGCCGCCACAGGTCCTCTGGGGAACTCACCCCGCCGGGGAGACGGCAGCTCATCGCGACGACGGCGACCGGCTCCTGCTCGCCGGACTCGGCGGTGCGCAGGCGCTGGCGGGTCTCGTGCAGCTCGGCGATAACCCGGCCCAGGTAGTCCCGGAGTTTCTTTTCGTCAGCCATCGTGTCCAGTCGCTCCTTCATCACCGGCGAAAGATCAGTTGACCCCGAGGTCCCGGTCCACCAGGTTGAACAGCTCGTCGTTGGAGGCGGCGCCAAGGCGGACAAGCAGGTCGTCGGCCACGGTCCTGCGCTGCTTGGCCAGCAGCGCCTCCAGCCGCACCACCACCCGAACGCGGGCGACGTCGTCGCCGGCCAGCGCGGACAGGGCCGCGTCGAGCCGGTCGAGCTCGTCTGGCGTCGGGAGGTCCTGGCCGGTCACGGTGGGCTCCGGCGCCAGCCGGTCCAGCAGGTACCTGGCGAGGACCGCCGGGGTGGGGTGGTCGAACACCAGCGTCACGGGCAGCCGCAGCCCGGTGGCCGCGGCAAGGCGGTCGCGCAACTCGACCGCGGTCAGCGAGTCGAAGCCCGCCTCGCGGAAGGGCCTGCCCGCCGCGACGTCATCGGCGCTGTCATGGCGCAGCACGGCCGCGGCGCTGGCGCGGACCATCCCGACCAGCGTGCGCTCGCGCTCGGCCGGGGTCTGCCCGGCCAGCGTCGCGGCCAGCCCTGCGTCGGCCGCGGTCTCCTCGGCGCGGGCCGGGGTCGCGGCGGTGACCAGCTTGACCTCGGCCAGCTCGCCGATCAGCGGGCTGGGCCGCATGACGGTGAACGCCGGGGTGAAGCGGTACCAGTCGACCTCGGCGGCCGCGACGAAGGTGTCGTCGTGGTCAAGTGCCTGCTGGAGGGCTCGGACGGCGGGCTCTGGCTCGATCAGCGGGACGCCGCGGCGCAGCATCGGCTCGACCTCGGTGGCGGCGACCATACCGCCGCCGTCCCACGGGCCCCAGGCCACCGACAGCGCGGGCACGCCGTCGGCACGGGAGCGTTGCGCGAGGGCGTCGAGATAGGCGTTGCCCGCGGCGTAGCCGCCGTGCCTGCCAACACCCCACACGCCCGCGATGGACGAGAAGTGCACGATCGCGTCCACTTCGGCCGGGTCGAGCAGCTCCGTGAGGTTCCGCGCCCCGGCGACCTTTCCGCCCATCAGGTCGGCCAGGTCGGCGACCCCGGTGTGCTCAAGGCGCTCCAGTGTGCTGGCGCCGGCCGTGTGCATGACGGTGCGGACGGCAAGGCCCTGGTCACGCAGGTCGTCGAGCAGGACGGCGACGGCGCCGCGGTCGGCGACGTCGCAGGCGGCGAAGGTGACCGCGGCGCCCCGGGAGGCCAGCTCCCTGGCGAGTTCCGCGGCGCCGGGGGCGTCCGCGCCGCGCCTGCTGACCAGGACCAGGTCCTCCGCGCCGTTGTCGGCCAGCCAGCGGGCGACGTGCCCGCCGATGGCGCCGGTGCCGCCGGTGACCAGCACCGCGCCGCGCGGGCGCCAGGTGCGGACCGGACCGCCGCCGGTGGCACGGACGAGCCTGCGGGCCAGGAGCCCGGCGGGGCGCACGGCCAACTGGTCCTCGCCGTCGCCACGGGTGACCGCGGCGACCAGGCGGGCAGCGGCGCGGGCGTCGACGTTCTCGGGGAGGTCAACGAGACCGCCCCAGTGCCGGGGGTGCTCCAGCGCGGCGACCCGGCCGAGGCCCCACACCTGGGCCTGCTCGGGGCTGGTCGGCGCGTCCTGGGCGGCGGCGACCGCGCCCTGGGTCGCGCACCACAGCGGGGCGCCGGGGTCGGCGTCGAGCAGGGCGTGCAGGAGGGTCAGGGTGGCGGCCAGTCCTGAGGGGAGGACGGGGTGCGCCGGGTGGGCGGCCGTGTCAAGGGCCAGTAGCGAGAGGACGCCGGTCCAGCCGCCGTCGCGCAGGCGCTCCGACAGGTCGGCGGCGTCGGCGGTGGCCGGGTCGACCACCACGGTGTCCACAGTGGCCAGTCGCTCGCGCAGCGCGGCGGTGACGCGGGCGGCGACCGGGTGGTCGGCGTCCGGCGTGACAACCAGCCAGCGGCCGGTGAGGATCGGCGTTTCTGGCTCGGCGACCGGTTGCCAGGTGACCGTGTAGCGCCAGGCGTCCACGGCGGCCCGCTCACGCAGGCCGCGTCGCCAGGCCGACAGGGCCGGGAGCAGCGGGGCCAGTGCGCCGCCGGAGGCCAGGTCGAGGACGTCGGCGGCCTCGGCGGCGTCGCCAGACGCCACGGCGGACCAGAAGCGGTCCTCGGCCGCGGTGCTCACCGGGGGCGGCTGCGCCGTCCACTGGTGCGGCGTTGGCCAGTAACGCTTGCGCTGGAAGGCGTAGGTGGGCAGGTCGACAAGGGCGCCGTCGGGGAAGACGGTGGTGAAGTCTGGGCGGGCGCCGTGCACGTGGGCCTCGGCGAGGCTGGTGTGGAAGCGGCGCGGGCCGTCTTCGTCGCGGCGCAGCGTGCCGATGACGCGTGCGTCGGTGTCGGTGTCGGCGGCGGTCTCCCGCACGGCCATCGCCAGGACGGGGTGCGGACCGACCTCGATGAACAGCCGGTGCCCGTGGTCGAGCAGGGCGGTGGTGGCCGCGTCGAAGCGGACGGTCTCGCGGAGGTTGGTGTACCAGTACTCCGAGTCCAGCCCGGCGGTGTCGATCTGCTCGCCGGTGACGGCGGAGTAGAACGGGATGTCCGACGACCGGGGGGCGATGCCGGCGAGGTCGCGGCGCAGGCGGTCGCGGATCGCGGCCACCTGGGCGGAGTGCGAGGCGTAGTCAACGGGGATGTGCTTGGCACGCGCGCCTTCCGCGGTGAACGTGGCGACCAGGTCGGCCAGCCCAGCGGGCGTGCCGGAGACGACGACGGACGCGGGGCCGTTGACCGCCGCCAGCTCGACCGAGCCGTGCCAGTGCGGGAGGCGGGCGCGGACCGTGTCGGCCGGCAGCGCGACCGAGACCATGCCGCCTCGGCCGGACAGCTCGTCGGCGATGGCCAGGCTGCGCAGGGCGACCACCTTCGCCGCATCGGCGAGCGACAGCGCGCCACACACCACGGCCGCGGCCACCTCACCCTGAGAATGTCCCACCACAGCAACGGGTTCGACACCACACGAACGCCACAACGCAGCCAGGGACACCATCACCGCGAACAACAACGGCTGGACGACCTCGACCCGGTCAAGCCACGCGTCGTCACCACGCAGCACCGAGGACGGGACGAAGTCGACATGCGGGGCCAAGGCGTGCTCGCAGGACTCGAAGGCCGCCAGGAACACCGGGGACGCGTCGAGCAGGTCGACGGCCATGCCCGCCCACTGCGAGCCCTGGCCGGGGAAGACGAACACCGGCTTGGTCTCCGCGCCATCGGAGTTGATGGCGGAGCCGCTGACCACCGCGGCCGACGGGGTGCCCGCTGCCAGCGCGGCGAGGCCGTCGAGCAGCTCGGCACGGTCGCCGACCACGGCGCCGCGGTGCGCCAGCCCGGCGCGGGCGGCCAGGGTGGCGCCCAGGTCGGCGGTCGGGAGGTCGGGGTGGGCGGCGAGGTGGGCGCGCAGGCGGGCGGCCTGTGCGCGCAGCGCCTGCTCGCTGCTCGCGGAGAGCACCAGCGGGACCGGCGCGACCGGCGCATCGATCGCCCCGGCCCGCGGCGCGGGGGCCTCGGCGGACTCCTCGATGATCACGTGTGCGTTGGTGCCGCTGGCGCCGAAGGACGACACGCCCGCGCGGCGCGGCCGGTCGCCTCGGACCCAGGGGCGGGACTCGGTGAGCAGCTCGACGGACCCGGCGGACCAGTCGACGTGCGTGGTCGGCGCGTCGACGTGCAGGGTCTTGGGGAGCAGTCCGTTGCGCAGGGCCAGCACGACCTTCATGACCCCGGCGACACCCGAGGCGGCCTGCGTGTGGCCGAGGTTGGACTTCACCGAGCCAAGCCACAGCGGCGTCGTCCGGTCCTGGCCGTAGGTGGCGAGCAGGGCCTGTGCCTCGATCGGGTCGCCGAGGGTGGTGCCGGTGCCGTGCGCCTCGACGGCGTCCACCTCGGACGGCGCAAGGCCCGCGCTGTCGAGCGCGGCCCGGATGACCCGCTGCTGCGCGGGGCCGTTCGGGGCGGTGAGACCGTTGGAGGCGCCGTCGGAGTTGACGGCGGAGGCGCGGATCACGGCGAGGACGGGGTGTCCGTTGCGGCGGGCGTCGGAGAGGCGCTCGACCAGCAGCACGCCGGCGCCCTCGCCCCAGCCGGTGCCGTCGGCGGCGTCGGCGAACGCCCGGCAGCGGCCGTCCTCGCTGAGTCCGGACAGGGTGCTGAACTCGACGAACGGACCGGGGGTCGACATCACGGTGACGCCGGCAGCCAGCGCCATCGTGCACTCCCCCGCCCGCAGCGCCGACGCGGCCATGTGCAGTGCGACCAACGATGACGAGCACGCGGTGTCGACGGTGACGGCCGGGCCCTCGAGGCCGAAGGTGTAGGCGAGCCTGCCGGAGAGGATGCCCGCCGTGGTGCCGCCGACCAGCTGGCCGGCGACATCCTCGGCAGAGGACGTCAGCACGTAGCCGTAGTCCTGGGCGTTGCTGCCGACGAACACGCCGGTGCGGCTGCCAGCCAGCGAGCGCGGGTCGACGCCGGCCAGCTCGAAGGCCTCCCAGCTGGTCTCCAGCAGCAGGCGCTGCTGGGGGTCCATGGCGACGGCCTCGCGGGGGCTGATGCCGAAGAACGCGGCGTCGAAGTCGGCGGCGCCTGCCAGGAAGCCGCCCGCACGCACGTAGGACGCGCCGGGCTCGCGGCCGAACAGCTCGTCGGTGTTCCAGCCGCGGTCGGCCGGGAACGGCGAGAGCGCCTCGCCACCGTTCGCCAGCAGCTCCCACAGCATCTCGGGGGTGGCGATGCCGCCCGGGTACCGGCAGGCCATGCCGATGATCGCGATCGCGTCGGTGTCTTCTTCGGCGTCCTGGGTGACGGTGGCACCGGTGACCGGGACGCCTTCCGGGGCGGCGTCGGCGACCAGTTCGGTGAGCAGGTGCGCGGCCAGCGCGCTGGGCTTGGGGTAGTCGAAGGCGAGGCTGGCCGGCAGACGCAGGCCGGTGGCGGCGGTGAGCCGGTCGCGTAACTCGACGGCGGTCAGCGAGTCGATGCCGAGGTCGGAGAACGGCAGGCCGGGGGCGACGTCGGTGGGGCCGCGGTGGCCAAGCACGGCGGCGACCTCGGTGCGGACCAGGTCGAGGACGAGGTCGGCGCGCTCGGCGGCGGGCAGCGTCGTGAGCCGGCCTGCCCACCGGGTGCGGGCGTCGGTCCGGTCCTCGACCCGGCCGGTCCCGGCGAGCACGGCGGCCGCCTCGGGAACGGCGGCGATGAGCGGGCTTGGCCGGGAGGTGCAGAAGATCGGCGCGAACACCGGCCAGTCCACAGCGGACACCACGAGCGCGGTCTCGTCGGCGTCGAGCGCCTGGCCGAGCGCGATCAGGCCCAGTTCGGGAGCCATCGGGGCCAGGCCCCACTTGGCGATGTGCTCGGCGGTCTCCCCCGCCGCCATGCCCTCGCCAGCCCACGGGCCCCAGGCGACGGCGGTGGCGGACCGGCCGCGGGCGCGGCGGTTCTCGGCGAGCGCGTCGAGGTAGGCGTTGGCGGCGCCGTAGGCGGCAGCGTTGCCGCTGCCCCAGATGCCGCCGATGGACGAGAACAGCACGAACGCCTCGGCGTCGGGCAGCAGCTCGTCCAGGTTGCGCGCGCCGCCGACCTTGGCCTTCAGCACGTCGGCGAACTCGGCGAGGGTGCTGTCGGTCAGCGAGGCGGACTCTGCGACACCCGCGGTGTGCATGACGGCGGTGACCGGGTGGCCGGCCAGCACGCTGGCCAGCGCGTCCCGGTCGGTGACATCGCAGGCCACCACGGTGGCGGTGACGCCGAGTTCTGCCAGTTCGGTGACCAGTTCGGCGGCGCCCGTTGCCGACGGGCCAGAGCGGCTGGTGACGACCAGGTCGGTCGCGCCGCGCCCGGCGAGCCAGCGGGCCACGCGGCGGCCGAGGGCCCCGGTGCCGCCGGTGATCAGGACGGGACCGGTGGGCCGCCAGTGGCGGTCCGGCGCGGCGGCGGGGGCGCGGTGCAGGCGACGGCCGAAGGCGCCGGTGGCGCGCACGGCCACCTGGTCCTCACCGCTGCCGCCAGCCAGGACGGCGGCCAGCGCGACGCTGGCCCGGTTGTCGAGGATCTCTGGCAGGTCGACCAGACCGCCCCAGCGGCCGGGCAACTCCAGCGCGGCGACCCGCCCCGCGCCCCAGAGCTGGGCGAGCATGGGGTCGGGGGCGGCGTCGGCGCGGCCGACGGCGACCGCGCCCCGGGTGGCGATCCACAGTGGCGCGTCGACGGCCGCGACGCCGAGTGCTTGCAGCAGCACGACAGTGGCGGCCAGGCCGGTGGCGGTCGGCCCGTACTCGGGATGCGGCTGGCGGCCGCCGAGCAGAGAGAGCACGCCGTCCACGCCGCCTGCCTCGGTGACCGCGTCGAGCACGAGCTCGGCGACCTCCCAGCGGTCGTCCTCGGCGGGCAGCGCCAGCTCGACGACGTTGGCGCCGTGGTCGCGCAGGGCCTCTGCGGCAGGATCGGTGGCGCCCGAGGGGGTGACGACGAGCCAGGTGCCGAGGGCGCGCGGGGCCGGCAGGTCGGTCAGGGGCGCCCAGGTGACGCGGTAGCGCCAGGAGTCGACAGTGGTGGTGTCCCGGCGGCCCTTGCGCCAGCGGTGCAGGGCGGGCAGCACGGTAGCCAGGCCGTTGCCAGGGTCGAGCCCGAGGGTCGTGGCGACGGCCGCGGTGTCCTGGACCTCCACCGAGCGCCAGAACCGTTCCTCTGCCGGGTCGGCGTGCGCGGTGGACGCGCGCTCCGGCAACCAGTAGCGGTCACCCTCGAACGGGTAGGTGGGCAGGTCGGTCAGGCGCCCGCCCCACGGGGCGAACACGGCGGTCCAGTCGACGCGGACCCCGGCGACGTGGGCGGCCGCGAGCCCGCCGAGCACGCCGGGGACCTCGTCGCGGTTCCGGCGCTGCAGCGGCACGGCACCCTCGACGTGGACGGACAGGGCGTTGTCCGGGCCCAGTTCGACAAAGGAGGTCACGCCGTCCTGGCGGAGCGTGGCGACGGCGTCGGCGAACCGGACGGTCCCGCGGACCTGACGGACCCAGTAGGCGGGGTCGGTGACCTCACCGGGCAGGCGGATCGCGGGCTGGTGGTAGGTCAACGACTCGGCGACCGTGGCGAACTCGGCCAGCATCGGCTCCATCAACTTCGAGTGGAACGCATGCGACACAGCCAACCGCTTCACCCGACGGCCCTCAGACCGCCAACGCTCTTCCAGAGCCGAGATCTCCTCCACAGTCCCCGACACCACAAGCGAAGTGGGACCGTTCACCGCCGCGACATCAACACCAGCCGGAACGTCCACTTCGGACACTTCCGCCGCCAACATCGCACCACCAGCAGGCAACGCCTCCATCAAACGACCCCGCGCCGACACCAACGTGCAGGCATCGTCCAAAGACAACACACCAGCCACATGAGCGGCGGCGAGCTCGCCGATGGAGTGCCCGAGGACGTAGTCGGGAGTCAGGCCCCACGACTCGGTGAGCCGGAACAACGCCACCTCGAACGCGAACAACGCCGCCTGCGCGTACCGCGTCCGGTCCAACCGCTCCTGGTCATCCCACGGAATCCCGCCCAACCGGGCCGAAAGGTCATCGACCACCTCGGCGAACACCGGGAACGCGGCACTCAGCTCGCGGCCCATCCCGGCACGCTGGGAACCCTGGCCGGTGAACAGGAAGGCCAGGCGGCCCTCGGTGGCGGTGCCGAGGACCTGGCCGCCGCCGGCAGCGAGCTCGCGCAGGCCACGCAGGAGGTCGACGCGGTTGCCGGCGAGCACGGCCGCGCGGTGCGGCAGTGCGGCGCGGGAGGTGGCGAGCGAGCGGGCGACGTCGAGGACGCCGAGGCGGGGCTTGCCGTCCAGGTGGGCGACAAGCCGCTCGGCCTGCGCCCGCAGCGCGGACACGGAGCGGGCCGACACCAGGCACGGGACCGGCGTGGCCGGCTCGGCCTGGGTTTCCTGAGTGTGGACTGCCGGAGCCTGCTCGATGATCGCGTGGGCGTTGGTGCCGCTCATGCCGAAGGCCGACACCGCGGCACGGCGGGGGCGGCCGGTGGCGGGCCACACCTGGGTCTCGGTGAGCAGCTCGATGTTGCCCTCGGTCCAGTCGATGTGGCTGGCGGGCTCGTCAACGTGCAGGGTTGGCGGGAGCAGCCCTCGGCGCAGCGCCAGCACGGTCTTGATCACGCCGGCCACACCGGCCGCGGCCTGGGTGTGGCCGATGTTCGACTTGACCGACCCAAGCCACAGCGGCCGCTCGCGATCCTGCCCGTAGGTCTCGATGAGCGCCTGCGCCTCGATCGGGTCGCCGAGCCGGGTGCCGGTGCCGTGTGCTTCCACGGCGTCCACCTCGGACGGCGCCAGCCCGGCGGCGGCGAGGGCGGCGGTGATGACCTTGCGCTGGGACGGCCCGTTGGGGGCGGTGAGTCCGCTGGAGGCGCCGTCGGAGTTGATCGCGGAGCCGCGGATCACCGCGTGCACCCGGCGACCGTCGCGCAGCGCGTCGGAGAGGCGGGCCAGCAGGAGGACGCCGGCGCCCTCGCCCCAGCCGGTGCCGTCGGCGGCGTCGGAGAACGCCTTGCAGCGCCCGTCGCCAGCCAGGGCGCCCTGCTTGCCGAACTCGCTGAACAGCCCGAGCCCGGCCAGGACGGACACGCCGCCGGCCAGGGCCGTCTCGCTCTCGCCTGCGCGCAGGGACTGGCAGGCCAGGTGGATGGCGACCAGGGAGGAGGAGCACGCGGTGTCGACCGTGATGGCCGGACCCTTGAGACCGAAGACGTAGGCGACGCGGCCGGACACGACGCTGGCGGCGCTGCCGGTGAGCAGGTGGCCCTCTGCGGTGTCGGGCAGGTCGGCCGCGGTGGCGTAGGCGGAGGAGCCCGCGCCGAGGAACACGCCGGTCTGGTGGCCGCGCAGCGACAGCGGGTCAATCCTGGCGTCCTCCAGCGCGGACCACGCCGTCTCCAGCGCCAGCCGCTGCTGCGGGTCCATGGTCAGCGCCTCGCGGGGGCTGATGCCGAACAGGGCGGCGTCGAAGCGATCGGCGTCAGCGACGAACCCGCCGCGCAGACCCATCGCGTCGGCAGCGGCGGTGTCCCAGCCACGCCCCTCCGGCAGGCCGGTGACGGCGTCGCCGCCGTCGGCGACCAGCCGCCACAGCGCCTCCGGGTCGGCGACCCCGCCGGGGAGGCGGCAGCCCATGCCGATCACGGCGATCGGCTCGGCCGCCGCGCCGCGCGCGTCGTCAAGCTCCTTGCGGGTCTCGGCGAGGTCGGCCGTGACCTTCTTCAAATACCGCAGCAACTTCTCTTCGTTGGTCACGACACACCAAGCTCTCTGTCGATGTAGTCGAAGACGTCGTCGACCGAGGCGGCCTCGAGTCGCTCGGCGACGCCATCGCCGGTCGCGGCAGGGCGGGTGAACCGCCGCAGCCGCTCGGCCAGCGCGGCCGGGTCCAGCCCGCCGGCCAGCAGCGCGTCGAGTTCGGTGGTGAGCCGGTCCAGCGGGTCCGTCTGGACCGGGACCAGGCGCTCGAGCAGCCGCTCGGCGAGGTCGGCCGGGGTGGGGTGGTCGAACACGAGCGTCGCGGGCAGCCGCACCCCGGTGGCGTCGGCGAGCCGGTTGCGCAGTTCGACCGCGGTGAGCGAGTCGAACCCGAGGTTCTTGAAGGACTGGTCCGCGCCGATCGCCTCTGCGGTGCGGTGACCGAGGACGGCGGCGGCCTGCGAACGCACCCGGTCGAGCAGGGTGCGCCGGCGCTCGGCCGCCGGCAGCCGGGCCAGGTGGTCGGCGAGCGACACCTCCACCGCGCCAGCCGCCGCGCCGGTCATCGTGGCGGCGACCCGGCGGGACCGCGGGGCGACGAGCCCGCGCAGCAGGGCGGGGACCGGGTCGGTGCGGCGCATGGCGGCCAGGTCAAGGTGCATCGGGACCAGGTGCGTGTCCTGCCTGGCGATCGCGGCGTCGAAGAGGGCCATGCCGTCCTCGGCGACGATCAGCTCGCCGGCCCTGGTCCGGTCGCGGTCGGACAGGTGCCCGGTCATCGCGCTCGCCTGCTCCCACAGGCCCCAGCCGAGTGAGACGGCCGGCAGACCGATGGCTCCGCGATGTGCGGCCAGGGAGTCCAGATACGTGTTGGCGGCGGCGTAG
>Ga0193716_1001155_pt1 | contig 15636 bp, 25 predicted proteins | sample U2c1metaG_FD_145901 | JGI IMG/M metagenome (GOLD analysis project Ga0193716, IMG submission 145901) | Soil microbial communities from a riparian zone of the East river system, Colorado, United States - U2c1 | ecosystem: Environmental > Terrestrial > Soil > Riparian zone | place: USA: East River...
ATCGGGAGCCCGGGCCCCGTTGGGGGTATCCCCCCAGGGTCGTCACTCTCCGTCACGCACACGCGCAACGCTCAGCGTCTTGCCCAGCCTCCAGGCTGGTCACGTGCTGTCCGTTGCGCGTGGTGTGCATGACACAGCGCCCTGAGGTTGGTCACGTCATACCCACGTGGACCCTTGGGCCCTAGTCCGTCTATGTGGTCTACATCCGTGGCTGGTAGCCCACAGCCCACGTGCACACACCACAGGTGAGTGCGTAGGTAGCTGCGCCTGAGGCGCTCCCAGCGCGTGCCGTACCCACGTTGCTGGGCGGTGCCTCGTCGTTGCTCGGCCACGGTGGCGCATCGGTCGCAGCGGGTGCCTGGTGGTACCAGGTCGAGGCAGCCGGTACCTGAGCAGACCTTCAGCGCGCGGGGCATCGGTGCGACTGCGGCGAGTGCCGCGTCTCCCGCTCAACGTCGAACAGATCACCCAGCCGGTATAGCGGTTGGCGCCCATTGTGGTCGACAGGCTTGAGCCTGCCGCTCTTACGCCAGTAGTTGATCAGCTGACGCGAAACGCCCACCATCGCGGCGGCGAGGTGGGCGGGAAGCCTCGCGTCGAGGTCGTACATCACGCCTCCCTCGGGGATTGCGCGGTGTGACCTGTTTTTGGGCGCGATGAACTGCTCAGGTCGAGTAAAGCCGATCTTCACCTGGACCGCAAGTAGCTGATCCGTCACGGTCCCTCCGTAGATCCACCGGCAATGGCTCGTCACCTTCGCCGGGCACAAGCTCACCAGGAGTCTCTTCCGATCGCGCAGGCTTCCATGTCACCGCTATCTCGCGCCCTACTCGCGGGGCCACGCCGATCGTCACGCTGCCCTCGCCACGACGAGCCCGACCCATTGCCGGTACTCGTCCTCCGTCATCCGCCGTCCACACGCCCCGCACTCCACCCGGTCCTCTCCGGGTAGCCGGTGCAGCGCCCTCGCGTCGCACCGTGCGCATGGCGCGTCCAGCCGCTCGGGCCGTGGATCAACCCGCCCGAGCGTCCGCCGCAGCGTCGCCCTGAGCGTGAACACCTCATCGGCGAACTCATCAACAGCCGGATGGTGGTCACAGGCGGTGTCGAGCCAGGTCCCGAGCCATCGGGTGAGCTGATACACGATCGGCAAGCCCCGAAACGGCGCGGCAGCGAGCGTATCCGTCCAGTCCCGCACCCACGAGTCCAGCACCGCGGCCGCAGGCGACTCCCCGACCTGATCTCCGAACGTGTCGTGAACCACAGTCCAGACCTGCCGTCCAGTCGGTGCCGGCATCGTCAGATCCAGGGGGTCGACCCGCAGCGGCAACGATGCCTCCCGTGATCCGGACACCCGCTGGCCGCTGGCCTGGCCTGGCGCCAACCAGCCGCGGACATCGCGGTGCAGGTCCGGGATCTCGTCCAGCACGCGGTCGAGCCGGCCCCGGTCCGGGTCGCACACCATGCCGGTGCGAGGCTGGCGGCATGAGCAGATCACGCAAACGGCGGGCTGGGTAATCTTCATCGATCCGGCCTCTCGTCGTGCTCGCCGTCGGCGGCTCTACGCAGCATGGCCACGAGTTGCACCTCGCCGATCACCCACCACGACATCTCACGGGCGGTCATGGGGTATCCAGATCGCGTACAGGCGGCAGCCGGAATACCGGACCTGTCGATGCGTCAACCCCATCTCGGTGGCCCACTCATGCCGGCTGGCATAGCCCACCGGCCCCGGGGTGTGGGCAGCCAGGTTCGGGCACGCCTCGGGCTGTGGCTTGCGTTTCACGCTCGTCACCTCGTCACGGTCTTGGGTTCGGCGAAGGCTTTGGTGCGCAGGCATCCCCGGCAGGTGACCGCGCCGCGGCTGGCGGTGCTGGTGATGAACTGGCCACCCCACCGGTGGCCGACGCCGCACGCGTAGCGCCCGATGGGGTAGCGGCGGCCGAGGCGGTAGTGGATCACCGGCTGGCCTCCGCGGCGCGGGCTGCGGTGCTCATGGGCGTGCCTCCCGTTCGCTGGTGGTTGTGGTCTACGTCGGTAGCGTCCCGTGTCCGTCCTCCCGTGTCTCGTCAGATCCTCGGCCATCTCCCGCGCGCTCTCCAACGCGCCCACGTCCCGACCCGTGGTCATGCCTCCTCCATCCGGCGCCACCACCACTGGCGGGTCCAGCGGAGGACCACGCACGGCAGTAGGCAGACGTAGAGGTGCCGGCCGGCGACGTAGACGCCCACCCATACGTCCCGGGGTTCCAGGTAGATGGCGAGCCGGCCACGGGACAGGCTCAGGCGCCGATTTTCGCGCCACGTCGCGCGAATCAGGTACTCATCGCCTACGTGGAGTGGCGCCAGGCCGTCAACGGTCCCCGCGACGCGCCACAACATCAGTCCGTCCCCCCTCTCCCCCGTGATTTCCAGCGAGACGCCCGGCGCCAGAATGCCGTTAATCGTGATTTTCGATTCTTTCATCTCGTACCCTTTCCAGGATTGTCGGGATTTTGCTTGTTTTCGCCGCAGACCATCCGTAGCAACGAAGGTTCACCACGGCGCCATCAAATCGCCAACCCGCGCCATCCGTGCGCGTCCACCACGCACTACCGCGCTCCCCGGGCCGTCGGAAGTAGACGCCAACCGTCTCCAGCACGTGCGCGCGTTTCGCTAGCTCCCCGTTGGCCCTGTACCGATCGGGATGCACGGCCAACGCGACGCCGGTACGCACCCACCAACCCGCCTCACGTGCCGCCTGAGCCAATTTCAGCGCCCCCGGTACGTGGGGTAGGGGGCGCGGGTCCCGAGACGTGAAAATCACGCTGACAGGCTCAGAGGCTTGTTCGGTAGCCTCACGACCGCCCGCGCGCGGCTTACTCATCGCACGCGCCCCGCCCAGACGCGAATGTGGACACCCTTACGCCCCAACGGCCCCACGGCGAACTTGTCGGACAACAAGCGGACTACTTGCACGTCATCCGCATACGCGCCCCCGGTTTTGAGCGCGTCCAGGATGTTGCGTTCCAGCTTGTCGAGATCTCCCGCCCGCGTGGCAATCGCGCTAGCGACGGGTAGGCCGAATATGAGCGCCACCGTGACCTCACCCGCGACCGCGGCGCCCCCGCGGCGCCCGATGTCGGCCCGCGCCGCGTAGGCGACCAGCTGCGCCCATTCCGTCGAGCCCTTGACGTTCTGTACCGCCCGCCCGCCCGGCAGGCGCCCCTTGCATCGCGAGCAACACCTACAGAGCGCGCCGGTCGGCTGGAAATCCATCGAGCCCTTGGTTTTCGGCGCGCCGGGCACGAACACGTCGAGCAACAGCGCCGATGACGTCGCTAGCGCCGTGGTCATGCCTCAGCCCAGCTACGCACATTCGCAAGCGCGTAACGCTTGACCACAAACGGCGTTTGAGTCGTCATCGGCGCATCGCGATACAGGGTCAGTACGCCGTGGTTGTCTGTCCCGACCGACCGCACGTCGCGAATCACTTCGCTGGTTCCGTCGGGAAACGTCACGCGTACGGCGCTGCGTAGGTCACTCATGGTTTGCGCCATTCCGGGGTTCGCGGGTCGATGCGTTGCGACGCCATGGCGACGGTAATCGCGTTGCTGACCTCACCCGACCGCATGTCGTCGGTCACGATCACGGCGTACCGCGCAGCTAGGTCGCGTTGCGTGTCGCTCGGGCGCTTGGCGCGCCAGGATCGATCCTTAAGCGCCGTAGTGCGCTCGGTCGGGGTCACCTCGCGCTCAGCCCACGCCATCGCGTAACTCAGGTCAGCGACGCCCGTAGCGCCCTCCACCCAGCGCCCCGTGCCCGCCTGGTAGCGGTGCATGGATGTGACGTCGTACCCGTCGACCCCGCGCACGATCGCGATGTAGCGGTCGCCAGCGGGTAGGAACCAGACCCCACCGTACGTGCGCAACCATAGCGACGTCGAGCCATGGAATAGGTCCACCTCGTGCGCGACCAGGGGACCATTCGCCCCCGGGTCGACGTCGCGCCCGCCGAACATGTCGCCAACGCTCGCCCACTCGTCGATCTCGTCGTTCAGGTCGTCAAGATCATCCCCCTCGAGCTTTTCGCCCTTGATCTCGACCGACTCACCAAACAGCTCGACGCGCGTGAGCAGGTCGTGACGCGCGCTAGCGCCCACGACGTCAAGCACCAGCGCGCCGCTCTTGCCCGGGTACGGGCGGAGCACTCTGCCAACCATTTGCTGGTACAAGCCAGCGTTCAGCGTCGGGCGAGCGATCACGCACGTCTCGGCGCGCGGTAGGTCGGTCCCCTCAGTGAAAATCCCACAGTTGCTCAAGAATTGAATCTCGCCCGCGGTAAACCGCTCGATCGTCGCCTTGCGCTCATCCTTCGAAGTCCCCCCGTGAACCAGCGCGGTCGGAAACCCCGCATCGTTCACTGCTTCACCGATGATGCGCGCCGACTCGACCCCGGGGGCGAACACGAACCCCGGGGCGTCGGGCGCATGCTCACCGATGGCCTTCGCGATCGCCTCGGGCGCAAGCGAGTCGGTGATCGCGTCATCTAGGTCGCCGTCCCGGTAGTCGCCCCCGCTTTTGCGCACCTTCGTGAGATCCAAGTCATCGACCTGAACGCGCAGCCCGCGCGGGCGTTCCAGGTACCCGGCACCGATCATTTCGCCGATCGAGCGCGAGTACACGACGTCCTGCCAGACGTCGCCGAGCGCCGACCCGTCGCCGCGGACCATGGTCGCCGTAAAACCGACCGCGACGGCGTGCCCGCTCGCCGCCGGACGCTGGTCGCCTAGCGCGCCGTAGTGGGTCAGGATCGAGAGGTACGTGTTAGCGGTCGCGTGGTGACACTCGTCAACGACGATGAGCCCGACGTCGCGCAGCATCAGGCGCCGATTCTCACTCGCTAGCGTCTGCACACTCGCGACGATCACGGGCGCTAGCGTTTCGTTGCGCTCGGCCTTCACGATGCCGACCTTCAGGCCCGGCGCGACAGCGCGCACTTTGCCCGCAGCCTGCTCAATGAGTTCAGTGCGATGCGCGAGCACCAGTACGCGGCGCCCGGGATTCTCGCGCATCCACTCGACGATCAAATGCGCGAATACGACGGTCTTGCCCGCGCCAGTCGGCAGGACGGTCGCAGGGCGACGCATACCGCCCGCGAGCGCGCTCCTGATCGCGTCAACACACTCGCGCTGGTAGTCGCGTAGCGGCAGGATCCCAACGCTCACGACTGCCCCAAACCGAGGCGCCACTGGTGCGCGGCCTCCACCCGGTCGACGTGGCCGCGCTTGGTCCGCGAGGTGGTCATGCTGCGGCCTTCGCGAGCTCGGCGCGGTACTCGTCAACAGTGATCCAGCCGAGCGCGTCAACCACCTCGTCTACAGACATCGGCCCCCGCTGCGGCCGGCCCTTGAGTAGGGTGACTGCGCGCGGCATCCGGTTGCCGTACGTCTTGCGCACGGCAACCGCGAAGTCGCTAGCCCGCCCGTCGTGCCAGCCGTGACAGCGAGTCGCAGCGTGCCTGAGCCACGCCTTGATCGACGTAGAGCCGCCTATCTCATGCTGACCCCGGTGGTCGAGTGGGCGCCGGCACTCCGTAATGCCATACCGGCCGGGGTCGCGGCACTCGTCACGGTCGCACTGCGGGATGGTCGCGTGGTAGCCCGTTGACGTGGTGACGATGTAGTCGTGCCGGCCGGCCGCGTTGCGTTCGACTCGCACCGTGACATCAACAGCGCTCACAGCGCATCCACCCGACCGTTCGGCGTGTCCGGCCAATCTGTGATGAATGTGAAGTGGATGTTCTCGCGCTGGGCGTACCGCGCGACCGCGTGGACCGGGTACCCGGCCGTGACATCAACGGCGCTCATGACTGCGGCTCTGCGCGGATGTCGCCGAGCACACAGTCAAGCATGATCCGACGCGTGCTCGGCGACATCCTGCCGAACGTCGCCAGCATGGTCAGTCGCGAGAGCCGCAACGCGATAGCGCGCTCTATCTCGGTAGCGATGTCGTCACGGCCGTGTGCATACGCGATGGCGTAGTTCTGGACCAGGACGCGCATTGCGTCGCTAGCGCGTGGGTACGGCGTGACGGCTGGCCCGGTGCTGGCCTCATGTGGGGATGTGGTGGGCATGGCCGGAATTCTAGGTGTACGGCTAGTTGGGAGTCAACTAGCCAGCGCGTCCGGCGCTCGAATCTCGCACTACTTGCTAGCGAGAGAAATCAAGATTTGAGACACCAGAATCCGGTCCGTGTGTGACGTCCCCCCCCCTCTAAGAGGGTGGGGGTGTCACGGTCGCTGTCACACTAGGGTTTTGTGACAGCGGAATTTACCGCTGTCACGCCCCCTGACCTGCGAGTCTTTCGCGGAGCGTGACAGCGGCGCGTCCACTTTGTCCGCTGTCACGGTCGCTGTCACAAAAACCGCTGTCACAGGCCGCTGTCACACCCTAGTTTGATGTCTTTAGTGCGTTTTCGCTTAGAATCCAACCGCTTGGTGCCAGCATGTCTGGATTTTTGTCTAGCGGATCGAGATCTTCCAGCGGTATGAACTTGTACCGCGCGGTACCGCGCGTCTTGCATATCCGCCCGTTCATCTCAAGCCTGCCCCATGACCGCCCCCATTGCTTGCGAGCCGCTGCGGGTGCCATCTCACGAATGGCCGGATGGTCGAGCCATATCCGCCTGATGTCCGCGATGGTCCCGCCGTTACCCTCGCGGAAGTCGTCGATCAGCACGGCCACCAGTGCTAGCGCACACTCGGCAGACCTGTCCTGCGTGCGTACCGGCGACAGGAACGGGCTAGCCGGGTCGGCCGACTCGCCATCCCGTACGAGCACCACGGAGCGCCCCGTAGGCACCATGTCGAGTTCTAGCGGCTCGCTCTGAGCATCATCCTTCGACTTGCCGTTGCGTACCGTGATGCGCTCGCGTACGCGCGTCACGTCGTGCTCGACGTCCATCGCGCCCTTGACCGCGCTCGCCCCGCGCGCCTGCTCACCTGTGAGCCCGCGATGGTGGACCAGAAGCACGCACGCGCCGGTGACCATGCGTAGCTCGTCAAGCCGCGCGACGACCTCGGACATGTCTGAATTGTCGTTTTCGTTTCGACCCGCGGTCGAGCGTGCTTGCGTGTCAAGAATGATCAGCCCCGGCTTGGCGCGTCTCATCGCCTCCACGAACGCGGGCCACTCCGGACCCATGACCTGTATAGCCCGAGGCAGGAACAGGACGCCGTGGTCGACCCCGTGCCGCTCTGACCACGCCTGAGCACGCTTGGCCATGCCCGCGACGCCCTCCGCGAGCCCGTACACCACCCTGGCCTGCCGCACGGGCCGGCCGTGCCAGGGGAGCCCCGTCGACACGCACGCCGCCATGTCGAGCACCACGAAGCTCTTGCCGTGCCCGCTAGGCCCATACACGCGCGCTAGCGTGTTGCGCGACAGCCAGCCCTCGATCAGCGGCTCCGGCTCTGGCAGTGAGGCCAGCCCGGCGCCGTCGAGTAGCTCGGCCAGGATCGCATCGGCACCCACGCTCGGGTCTGGCGCGCTCTCAGCCTCGATCCGCTCGCGCGCGGTCGCACGTACCCGCTGCACCCACATCTCGCGCGAGACGTGGGTCTCGAACGGGTTGACAGCCGCGGGCGCCGCGCTGATCGCGCCCGGGTTACTGAACGGGCGCGACATCGGCGCCGCGGTTGCCAGACCCTGCCCGGCGCCGGAGAAATCCGCGACCCCGGGCGGTAGCTGGTCCCACGTTAGCGGCGTGCCCAGGTGCTCGGGGTCGGGCAGCTCGGCCGCGCGCCCGCCCACGTGCCGAACGGCTTTCGCTAGCACTTCGAGCGCCTCGCTGACTGGGACCACGGTCTCACTGTCCAGCTTGGACCATGATGCGTTGACCAGCTCGGCCAGTCGGCACCCGACCCGAAACGCGGTGTCGTTCCGCTCGCCGGACATCGCGTCGCCCAACTCGGCCAGCGCGCCATGGGCTGCTGCGCGAGCGTATGCGGCGCCCCGATCACTGCCGCCGCCCGGCGTGCCGTACTCGAATGCCGGGCGGTCACCGCGGGGGACTGAGTCCACGGCGATGACGGGCTGGATCATGTCGAGTAGCCAGGCTGGCGCGGGAGCGATCGGGGCGCCGTGCCCGACACGATACGCCCCCTTGCTGGACACGCTAGGCGGGGCGACGACCTGCCCGCCCGACCCGCGCACGTCCAGCCCGATCGGCAGGCGCCCGCGCGAGTTGGTCACGTCCCAGTCGGGAAGCGACCAGTAGTAGTGCATCCCGCCCGAGCCTGTCGTGACGGTGTATGTCTCGGGCAGCACGCCGTACGCCGCGACCAGCGCGGCGAGTTTCGCGTGACCCCCGTTGTCGGGGTCGACGTCGAGCACCCATAGACCCGAGCGCGCGCCGGTCACGATGCCGACATTCGCCCCCGGTCTACTCGCCCACGCCTCGCGTATCGCATGCTCTGTCGTGAGCGGATTCTCCTGCCATGCGTTGTGGAGTGGATGCTTGCCGCCCTGCTTCCGCACGTGGACCGGGTCGGCCGACCCGCAGGAGCACGCCCCTGCGCTCACGTCGTGCAGCTGGATTACCGCCCACCCGCGGCGTACGTAATCGATTGCGATCGATGCCGTGTCGGTCGTCATGCCTAGTCGTCGGTGTCTGCGCGCGCGCGCTGGTAGTTGCCCTCAACCAACGGCAGGCCAGCGCCGATCGCGTCGCGCAGCACGGTCGTCTGGCTGTAGCCGTACTCGTCGACCAGCGCCATGATGCGCTCGGCCGTCGCCTTGTCGGTCAGGATCACGAATTGTTCCGTGAATCGGCGCGCGGGGCGCTTCGGCTTGCCCGACCACGGTGTCGCGGGCGTGGGCTGATCTGGCGTCTTCGGCATGCTCTATCCCTCTCGGGTGCTCGGGTAGTTGACAGCTAACTGGTCGCAGCCTAGCGTAAGCGTCGCTCGGTCCCCTGGATATCCCGCGGAGGTTACAGAGAATGTCACACGCGAAGGTCGCACCAAGGATCGCGGAGGATGACCCGCGCGTGGTCGCGATCCTCGCCGTCGACCCGAAGGTCAGCATGGCGAGCGTGCGTCGCGTGTTGTCCGCACTGGACGAGGGGTATGACCCGTCGCCCGACGTCGCCGGAAAGACGATCGAGCTCGATGGCTCGCCCGGCATGCCGGTCACGTGGGGCGCATTGGAGGACACGCATATCATGGTCGGACGCAACGTCGCAGACTCGATCGTCGCGATTGGGCTGCCGGACAATGCCGTGATCGCAGATGCGTGGGCGCGGTACGCGCGATGATCGGGCCAGAGAATCCGGCGCCCGTCGAGTGGGCCAAGATCGGCCGCGCGATAGCGAACGCGGAAGCGCACTACGTCCACCACTCCGTCGAGCGCTTGTACGGTGACGCCTACTACGCCGCCGTCGCCAAGCGCGCGCTCGGGGGAGACAAGCAGGACCGGCTGTCGTACGAGACCGTAAGCCCGTCGCTCGGCCTGGTCTCCATGGCTCAACACGATTGGACACTGAGCGGGCATCTCACCATGGAGCGCCTGCGCGCCGAACGCGCGGAGCGCGAGGTTTCAGAGTTGCGCGCAGAGGTCAAGCGAATCCGGCGCGACGCATGGCGCGATGCGGCGAAGAACCTGCGCGAGTGGTGCAACGAGCGCCGCATTCCAGCGCGATACCGCCGTGAGGGGTGGCTCATGGCTGCCGACCAGATCGACCCCGACGTCCCGCGCAACAAGTACGGCGAGGCTGTCAGGTGATCGTCACGACGCGCCCCTGGTTCACGATCGAGGCGGGGGCAATCGTGCTCGATCGGCACGGCGACCAGCGCACCGTGCTAGCGCGCCCTACTGCCGAGCTCGCCGTATTGGGCGGAGCGACGCTCAGCGTGGTCGACGTGATCCCGACCGACTACGCGCCCGTGATCGAGCCCGACGAGAACGACGCGCTCACCGTGCTCTACGTCACCTTCCCCGGCATCGCCATCATCGGCGGGGAGCCCGCGTGAAGGTCGATGTCGATCTGCCCACCACAGGCCGCGCATGCGTGGCAACCACTATCTGAACGGAGCGCCCACCCCATGGCCGTTGACGCTGAACTCATCGGGCTCGCACAACAGCGACATCGCGATCAGACGCACGCGCTGATCGACGCAGCGGGCAGCGATCCCGCGCTCGCTCAGCGCGTGCTCATGACGCTAGCCGAGGCGTTGAGCGCCGAGGCGGCCGCGATCACCTCGGCCAAGCGCAAGGGTCACGTCGGCATCGCTCGCGACTGGACCGACGCTGCGGTGCGCGTGCGCGGGGTGGCCGTGCGGCTCGACTCGTACGTGCGCCTGGCGACTCCCGTCACCGAGCGTATCGACGCGCCCCCCGTGATCGCGTACCCGACACCCGACGCAACGGTGCGCTCGATCATCGGTGACCCGGCGTCCGCCGTGCTCGCGCCGGACGAACCGGCCGCGTCGGGTCACTACGCCCCAGGCATGAAGCACAGCTGCCAGGGTTGCGGCACCGACGTGCCACACGGAACGGTCGCGTGCGCAGAGTGTGACGATCGGCACCGCGTCGACACCGACGCGAACGACATCCTGCACGCCGCGGGGTTGCTTGACGCACCCGAACCACTCACCAGTGAGGCAGTCATGCACCCGTTCGACCCGTTCACGTCGCCCGACCCCGTGGCGCCGGAGCCCGCCCCGGGCGAGTCGCCCTTCACCTCCCCGGCACCCTCGGTCGAGCGCCTGTCATGGGCAACGTTCATCGACCGGTCATCGACGCTCGCGCCCGCGCCGGAATCGAGCCACAGTCAGGCCGACGCGCTCGCTACATGCGGCATGCGGTACCAGCTGGGCAGGCTGGCCCGGCACGGCCACGCGGCGCCTGAGCGCCCGGGGTGGGCGCTCATCGGCGGCAAAGCCGTGCACGCCGCAATCAACGAGATCGAACTCGTTGCGTACGCGGGTCTGCCAACCGCGGGCATGGACCCCGGGCCGATATGGGATCGCGTATTTCAGGCCGAGATCACCGCGGCGCGCGAGTCGAGCGCGAGCGAGCCCGCGACGTGGCACGCGAGCGGACGCGGTAAGGAGGGTTACGACTTCTGGCGGGTCGAGGGGCGCGCGATGGTTGGCCGTTGGATCACGCTACAGACCGACGCGCGGCGAGCACGCACGCGCATCGCCAAGATCAACGACGCGCCCGCGGTCGAGCTGGAGTACCGCATGTCGATCAGCCACCCCGGTACCACGGACCCGTCCGGCGTGGTGAGTCACGGACGCATCGATAGCGTGTGGATTGATCTTGAGACCTACGGGCTCGCGATCGTCGATTTCAAGAGCGGGGCGAACGCGCCGACCGAGACGACGCAGCTAGGCGAGTATGCGTGGGCACTGGTTGACGCTTTCGGGGTCGACCCGACCCGCAACCCGATCAGCGCGGCGTACTGGCTGGCGCGCACGGGTGAGTTCACCGCGCCATTCGATCCACTCGCGCGCCACCCTCGCGAGGAGATCTCGTACCGCCACGTGAGCGCGACGCGCCAGAAGCAGGCCGGCATCTTCCTGCCGAATCAGTCGAACTTTTGCGCGTCGTGCGGGTTCGCGGCTCAGTGCCCGGCGCGGGGGCGATGATAGTGCCCGGCAAAGGGGCGATGACCATGTCCGACCACCTCAATCCGGCACCCGCGCTCACGCTGGAGTGGCGACTCTGGCACGTCATGCGCGGCGATATCGCGACCGCGCGAGCGACGCGCCTAGCCGCGTCCGGCGACCACGCCCCGGCCGACACGTGGGCGCATATCGCGACCGCCCACTACGCGGCGGCCAACGTGTGCGCCGGACCCGAGCCCGGCGAGCGCACGTGCGAGGGACGCTAGCGCGTGGCATGCATGTCATGACACGCTAGCGATAATGCACGGCAAACCGCACTTCGAGTACCGGGAGGTCCTCCGTGACCGAAATTGCCACAGCCACGTACCCGCTCGGCCTGGCCCGCCTGCACGACGATCAACCGCCCCGAACAGGACGTCATCGGGGATGTGGGGCAGTCCAGCGCAGGCAACACGATCATCCGCACAGGCGTAGTAACGCAGGGCCGGCCCGGCTGGGCGCGGTCCGGTCACATCGTCCTCACCCCGGATGAGCGGGAGCGCCTGGTAGCCGACCTGGCCGGGCAGCGACCCGATCAGGAGACCCCGGCCGACGCGCCGGGGCGTTCGAACTGCTAGCTCAGCTCGAACGAGCGCGCGGCCACCGATCGGTGGCCGCGCGCTTTTTTGCGTGCATTAACGGATTACCGGTAATCGCAATTCGACAATCCGGGGCGCTCGGGCAATCTCGCCCCGGGCTCGCGGACATACCAGGCGATCAGCGCGCGCACCAGGGCCGACCGATCAGTTTCCGCGCGCGCCGCCGCCGCGCCGAACCGTATCCACAGAGCCTCAGGCACGCGCAGCGTCTGGCGAGGCGTGCCACGGCCGCTGCGCGTGCTCATGTATCCAGCGTGCGCTAGCGCCCATGGGCTAGCGCGTGGCGAGCGTGTCATGACACGCTACTGAGTGACACAGGCGAGCCCCGGCCGCGCTCGCCGCGCGCCTGGGGCTCTAGATCGAGAGGAAACCTCGACCATGACCCCAAATCTATCGGCGCCCAAATCTCCCGACCCGGTACGGCGCGCCGTGCTCCAGCTGCGCGCCTGGGGGGGCGAAGACCTCAATCAGGGCCAGGTTCGGCGCATCCTGCCCACCTGGCGCCACTATGGCGTGTTGTCGCCCGATGAGATGCTCGCCGTGGTGGGGTCGTTCCCGCCCGGCGAGGATCCCGACCAGTCCGGGGTCATGCAGCGAGGCGGCTGGATCTCCGGCTCGGCGCAGACGGGCGGCGCCGACGATGACCGGACCTAAGTCGCTACATCACGAGCGCCAACAGGCCGACCCAGGGTCGCGTCCTGCTGCCCTCCCGGCCACCGACCGGCAGCGCAAGCTACTGGCGAGCGTCAAGGCCCGCGCGTCGCATGTCCAAGATCAGCTCTTGATCCTGCCCGTCGAGGCGGGCCGGATCGGTGCGTCGGAGGCTGACGTGCGCGCGGTCCGCGAGCGTCTGCTCGACGGTCACGTACGCGAGTGCCGCGACTTCGGTGATCGACTTCGGTGATCGACTTCGGTGATCGACCGGCAAGATCATCCCGGCCCGGCGCCCACCAGCGCCGGGCCACCCCTGTTTCGGAGTGTGCACGCTAAAGCACGCGGACCCAGGTGCGCTTGCCTTAGCGGCTAGTCGCATTTACGCTGGTCAGCATGCGTAAACGACCAGCAAGAGCGGCCGCGACCCTGCGCGCGCTTCTGTACAAGCGCCAGAGTCGCGACAAGAGGACATCGATCGAAGACCAGGACCGACTAGGGCGTGCGGCGTGCGGCGCGCACGACTGGGCACTGATCGAGGTGATCGAGGACGGCACGAGCGCGTCGGACTACGCGCGCAAGGCCCGCAAGGGCTACCCCGGGGTGGTCGTCGCGATCCGGGAGGGCCTGGTGGATGTGCTGATCCTCTGGGAGGTATCGCGCGCCGATCGTCGCCTGACCTCCTTCAGCGCGCTACTCGACCTGTGTCGCGAGCACGGCGTCAAGATCTACGTACTCAAGCACGCACGCCAATACGACCCAGCCGACGCGCGCGACTGGGAGTCGCTCGCCACCGATGGCGTCAAGGCGCAGGCGTACAGTGCCAACCTCTCGCTCGACGTCGCGCGCGGGCTCGAGGGTCAGGCGATGAGCGGCCGCCCGCACTCGCAGACGACGTACGGCTACCGGCGCCGGTACGACCCGGACACGCGCGAGTTCGTCGACCAGGTTGAGCATCCCGAGCACGCGCCGATCGTGCGGGAGATCGTGCGCCGCGTCGGCAACGGCGACCCGCTGCGCACGATCTCGACGGATCTCACCGCGCGCGGTGTGCCCACGCCACAGCTCGCCCCGAGGTGGTCAGCCACCACCGTGCGCAACATCGCGAACGCGCCCGCGTACATCGGTGTGCGCGTTCACCGACCGCTCACCGGCGGACGTACGGAGCACGCCGCGGTGTGGCCTCGACTGGTGACCGACGCCGAGCATTACGCCGCTCGCCGGGTCCTGAGCGCCCCTGAGCGCCAGAAATCGGTTGGCATCCGTCCCGGCAAGGCGATCACGCTACTCGGCTGGCTGGCCGCGTGTGGCGCTTGCGGGCAGCCAGCCCGCACCGCGAACTGGCGGGGGCAGCGCTACTACCGGTGCCACGGCTATGTGCGCATCGACCAGCTTGATGAGCTGGTGACTGAAGTGATCATTGCCCGACTGTCCGACCCCGCGGTGTACGGTCGGCTACGCCATGCGACCGATGGCGACGACCGAACGGCCGTCGAGGCGCTCGCGCTGGCCGACCAGCTGACGGCAGAGCTGGCCGACTGGCGCGACTCGGCGGCGCGCGGAGAGACCACACGCGCCAGCCTCGCAGTGGTCGAGGCCGGGTTGGCCGGACGTATCGCGGACGCGCGTGCGTCAGCACAACGCGCTAGCGTCCCCCCGTCATTGCGCGCACTTCTGGGGCCAGGGCAGGATGTCCGTGCGCGCTGGCACGCCGCGCCACTCGCCGCGCGTCGCGATGTCGTGCGATCCCTACTGACTGTAGGGATTCACGGACGTCACGGGCGTGGGCCGGAGATCACCGACCGCGTTGAGTTGACCTGGCGAACATAGCGGCCGGTTCGCTTGCGCGATCACCCGTGTCATGACAGAGTCACCACCACTACCCCAACAGCATGCAACACAAGGCGCCCCGGGACTTTTGGGCGGGACCGTGGACACCTCTGGCGGAGAGTGTCCGGTCAACTATTCCTAGAGCGGGTAGAGCGCGCTAGCGCAACCGGAGTGCCCGTCAGGCTGGCCGGAGGATTCAAACATTGGATCTTTCGGCTATGCCTGACACCAATACCATCATGTCCGCACGCGGGCGCGGCAGCTACCTCGCCGCGGGTTCAACCACCGCCGAGCGCAACGCGGAGATGAGCAGGCGAGCTAAGGCGCGCCACTCGCTCGATGCATACATAAGGTCGATCGTGCGCCGCGCGCCCGACCTTACCCCCGATCAGGTCCAGCGCCTGCGTGACGCACTGCCACCCGTCACAGCGACTGACGTAGCGGCGTAAGTCGTGTCCATGTCGGCATGGCTCGTCGCCGATGAGCCCGATGGCCTCGGCCTGCGCCGGGTTGACCGGGGCACGCCGCAAGATCGCGTGGTGGTGCATCGCGCGCCCCCCACCGCGGTCATGGCCGAATCCATGGCGGCGTATCTGTTGTCTGGTCACGGTTTCGGCGTGGCCGTCGAGCCGGGCCAGCGACGCATCACGTTCGGTACCCCCGGGGAGGGGCGCGGCGTGGTGGCCTACGAGATCACGCACCCGTGGCGCGCGCAGTGTCTCATCAAGCGCATCCGCTGACCCAGCTCCCTCTCAGTAGTTGACACTTAACTACTGAGAGGGCTAGCGTCTTGCATGCAACGCCAACGACTGAAGGGATGTACGCAATGAACGAGAACGAGCCCGTGCAGTTTGACGACGAGACCGCCCCCGAGGTGGCCGACGTCGACCACGAGAACCCAATCG
>Ga0193716_1001156_pt1 | contig 15626 bp, 11 predicted proteins | sample U2c1metaG_FD_145901 | JGI IMG/M metagenome (GOLD analysis project Ga0193716, IMG submission 145901) | Soil microbial communities from a riparian zone of the East river system, Colorado, United States - U2c1 | ecosystem: Environmental > Terrestrial > Soil > Riparian zone | place: USA: East River...
ACATCTTTTTCCTGGCCGCGCCGCAGATCCAGGCGACGTTCCATATTCCCGAAAACCAGATCGCGCTGACCGTCGCCTATTTCCGCCTGGCCGCGGTTTTCGCCATGCTGATCTGCGCCAGCGCCGACCTGGTGGGACGCAGGCGCCTGCTGCTGGTCACCATCTTTGGCCAGGCCATATTCACCTTGGCGACTGCGTTCGCCACTGGCTACGACTCCTTTGTCTGGGCGCAGTTCTTCACGCGCGTCTTCGGCTATGCCGAGGAGATGCTCTGTTTTGTGGTGATCACGGAAGAAATCACGGCCCGCGCGCGCGGTTGGGCCAACGGCACCATAACGTCGATGGACTTCACCGGCGCAGGCATCGCCAGCCTGGTGTTCGCGGGCATCAACGTGCTGCCCTATGGCTGGCGCGCGCTCTATTTCATCGGCGCAATACCGCTGTTCCTGGTGGCGTTTCTGCGCCGGCGCCTGCCGGAAACCCAGCGTTTCGCAGCCAAGGAAGATGTCATCAAGGCAAAATCCAAGACGGCGGAGACCATGACGATGCTGCGCGACATGGTGCGGCAATACCCGGGACGGCTGGCGACCATCTTCATCGCGGTCTCGGCCTGGGGTTTCGCCATTTCAGCCGCGACCTTGCTGGCCTCAAAGGTCCTGCAGTCCGACTATCACTACCTGCCCTGGCAGACGACGGCGCTGTTCGTGCCTGGCGGGTTGATCGGACTGGGGCTGGCGATCGCCGCGGGACGGCTGTCCGACCGGGTCGGGCGCAAGCCCATGGCCTTCGCGATCGTGGCGCTGTGCGGCATCTGCTTCTATCTCTTCTACAGCGGCGCGCCGGCCTGGGCGATGCCGGTACTCTGGACCCTGGCCTTCTTCGGCTTTTTCTCGGGCGACGTGCTGGTCGCGGGCTTTGCACTGGAGATCGTGCCCACCCATTATCGCGCCACTGTTTCGGGCCTGCGCTATCTGGTGGAAATCAGCATGGGCGCCCTGGCCTTGCTGCTGGAGGGACATCTTTACGATCATTTTCACGCCCACGGCCCCGCGATCCAGTGGCTGCTGGCGACAATCCCGATTACGCTGGTCGCCATCCTGTTCCTGCCGGAGCCGGCGGGAAAGACCTTGGAGGAGATGAGCGGTGCTTAAGGCGCTGGCCCTAATCATCCTGTTGTTTCCCCTTGCTGCGTCCGCAGCGGAAATCACCTGCAAGCGCAGCCCGGCCCTGACGGGCACGTGCCATGTGGTTAAGGGCAGCCTTGGGCTGAACCCCGGCTTGGGCGTGACCCTGCTGTCTGAAGATGGCACGCGGATCGCCATCAAACCGCCGCCGGACAGCAATGCCGATATCGCTCCCGTGGTGATGCAGAACTGGCTCTACTGGCAAAGCAAGACCGGCGCGATGAGCACCCGCATTACCGGGGCTTTCCAGTTGTGCCCCCTGCCCCCAGAGCCCAATGCCGCCGGCATTAAGGATTTCGGCTGTATCAATGCCGGATCCCATATCGCTGAGGACAAATCCACAGCGGCGGCGAAATGACCGCCAAAGCGCGCTTGCGGGCCGCCTGACCACACTCTATAAGCCGGGCTTTAATGACATCTCCGAACGCCGCACCGATCCTGGGCTCCAAGCATCTGCTGGGAATCGACGGGCTTTCCCCCTCCATCGTTACCGAACTGCTCGACCTGGCCGAGACCTATGTCGTGCAGGGCCGCGCCACCGACAAGAAGACCGCCCTGCTCCGCGGCCGCACCCTGATCAACCTGTTGTTCGAATCCAGCACCCGCACCCAGTCCTCCTTCGAGCTGGCGGGCAAGCGGCTGGGCGCGGATGTGATGAACATGTCGGTCAAGGGCTCTTCGGTTTCCAAGGGCGAGACCCTGGTCGATACCGCCAGCACCTTGAACGCCATGCGTCCGGACATATTGGTCGTGCGCCACCAGGATGCGGGCGCGGCCGAGCTGCTGTCGCGCAAGCTGGATTGCAGCGTGATCAACGCCGGTGACGGCGCCCATGAACATCCCACCCAGGCGCTGCTGGATGCGCTGACCATCCGCCGCCATCGCGGCAGCTTCGAAGGCCTGGTGGTGGCGATCTGCGGCGACGTGCTGCACTCGCGGGTGGCGCGCTCCAACCTCAAGCTGCTCGCCATGATGGGCGCGCGGGTGCGGCTGGTGGCGCCGCGCACCTTGCTGCCCGCCCAGGCCGAACGTTTCGGCGTGGAGGTCTATACCGACATGAAAAGTGGCCTGGCCGGCGCCGACATCGTGATGATGCTGCGGCTGCAGCTGGAGCGCATGGCCGGCGCCTTCGTGCCTTCGACCCGGGAATATTTCCGCTTCTATGGCCTGGACCGCGAAAAGCTGGCCATGGCCAAGCCCGGCGCGCTGGTGATGCATCCCGGCCCGATGAACCGCGGCGTGGAAATCGCCAGCGACATTGCCGATGATGTGCAGGTCAGCCTGATCGCCGAACAGGTTGAGATGGGCGTCGCCTTGCGGATGGCTATTCTCGACGCGCTGGCGCGGGGGATGACATGAAGCGCATCGCCTTTCGCAACGCGCGCCTGGTTGATCCCGCTTCCGGCCTGGACGCCAAGGGCGGTTTGCTGGTCGAAAATGGCCGCATCGCCGATATCGGGCCGCGCCTGTTCAACGATGCGGAAGCCGGCGATCCCGAAGTCATAGACTGCCGTGGCCTGGTGCTGGCACCCGGCCTGATCGATTGCCGCGTCTTCACCGGCGAACCGGGCGCGGAGCATCGCGAAAGCCTGGAATCGGCCAGCGCTGCGGCCGCGGCCGGCGGCGTCACCTCCATGATCGTGATGCCGAACACCGATCCGGTGATTGACGAACCTTCGCTGGTGGATTTCCTTCTGCGCCGGGCCCAGGCAACTGCCAAGGTACGGGTGCTGCCCTGCGCCGCCCTGACCAAAGGCCTGAACGGCGAGACCATGACCGAAATGGGCTTGCTCCAGGAAGCCGGCGCCGTCGCCTTCACCGATGGCGACCGCACCGTGGCCAATGCGCGGGTGCTGCGCCGCGCGCTCGATTATGCCGCCACTTTCCATGCGCTGGTGATCGCCCATGCCGAAGACCCTGAACTGGTGAAGGGCGCCAGCGCCACCGAAGGCGAATTCGCCACGCGGCTGGGCCTGCCCGCCGCGCCAGCCATTGCCGAAGCCATGATGGTGGAACGCGACATCCGGCTGGTCGAACTGACCGGCGCATGCACCCATTTCGGCCAGATCTCTACCCGCGCCAGCCTGGAGGTGATCGCGGCCGCCAAGGCGCGCGGCCTGCCGGTGACTTGCGGCGTCGCCGCCCATCACCTGGCGCTGAACGAACTCGATGTCGGCGCCTATTACACTTTCCGCAAGGTGCGCCCGCCGCTACGCTGCGAGGAAGACCGCGCTGCCATGGTCGAAGGCGTGGCCAGCGGCGTGATCGATGTGATCGTTTCCAGCCATGAGCCGCAAGGCGCCGATACCAAGCGCCAGCCTTTCGCCAGCGCCGCCGCCGGCAGCGTGGGACTGGAGACCTTGCTGCCGGTCGCCTTGTCTCTGGTCCATAACGGAGACGCCAGCCTGCTGCATGTGCTGGGCGCCTTGACCGCTGCCCCGGCCCGCATCTTCGGCCTGCCGACAGGCACCCTGGCCAAGGGCGCGCCCGCCGACCTGGTGCTGCTGGATGAAGGCGAGCCCTTTGTGGTGGACGCCGAAAAACTGCACTCCCGCGCCCGCAACACCGCCTTCGAGGGCCGCAAATTCCAGGGCCGGGCGGTGAAGACCTTTGTCGGCGGCGCCTGCGTGTTCGACGCGCTGGCCAAATAAGAAAACCTGTCATGGCCGGGCCTGACCCGGCCATCCATCTTTCAACGGCACAATGGACGGCCGGCTCAGGCCCGGCCATGACAAACGGGAAAAAGGCTGGCATCGTCGCGACCATGCCGGACAGCCTTTTTCATTTTGATCTGATGGCCGCGGCGCTGGGCTATCTGCTGGGCGCCATTCCCTTTGGCCTGTTCTTCACCTGGGCCTCGGGCGCCGGCGATGTGCGCAAGATCGGCTCCGGCAATATCGGCGCCACCAATGTGCTGCGCACCGGCAAGAAATGGGCGGCGGTCGCCACCCTGCTGTGCGACGGGGCCAAGGGCGCGGCCGCGGTGCTGCTGGCGCGCCATCTCCTGGGCCATGGCAGTGAAGTCTTCGCGGCCTTCGGCGCGATCCTCGGCCACCTGTTTCCGGTTTGGCTGCGCTTCAAGGGCGGCAAGGGCGTGGCGAGCTTCGTCGGCATCTGCCTGGCGCTTTATTGGCCCGTCGGCCTCTTGGTCGCCGCCACATGGATCGCGGCCGCGATGGTGTGGCGGATTTCCTCCCTGTCGGCACTGATCGCCATCGCCTTGTCGTCCACTTACTTCCTGCTGCTGCATCAGGAACCCTATGCACTGCTGGCGCTGATCCTGTCGGCGCTGATCTATGTCATGCACCGCGATAATATCCGCCGCCTACTCAGCGGTACCGAACCGCGCATCGGGGCCAAAAGTGTTGCAACTCAGCGATAGCGAACGCCGCGTCTGGCTTCGGCTGGCGCGCACAGAGCATGTCGGTCCCGTCACCTTCCAGAGCCTGATCGCGCGTTTCGGCTCGGCCTCCGCCGCGCTGGAAGAACTGCCGCGCATGGCAAAACGCGGCGGCGGCAAGAATTTCGTGCTGCCGGACGAAAGCGATGCCGCGCGCGAGCTGGAGGCCCTGGCGAAATTGGGCGGCCGCACAATCATGTCCTGCGAACCGGAATATCCGCACGGATTGGCGGCGCTGGATGCGCCGCCGCCTGTGATCAGCGTCCTGGGCCATCCCCATCTGTTGCAGAAAGAGATGGTCGCCATCGTGGGCGCCCGCAACGCCAGCGCCCTTGCCCGCAAATTCGCTGACACCTTGTCGCGCGACCTGGGCTTTGCCGGACTGGTCGTGGTGTCGGGACTGGCGCGCGGCATCGACGCCGCCGCTCACGAAGCGGCGCTGGCGGTGGGCACCGTCGCCGTGGTGGCCGGCGGCGTGGACATCATCTACCCGCCCGAGAATGACAAGCTTTATGCCGCGATCCAGAACCAGGGCGTGATCGTTTCGGAAATGCGGCTGGGCGAAGCGCCCCAGGCTCGTCACTTCCCGCGCCGCAACCGCATCATCTCCGGCCTGGCGCGCGGCGTGGTGGTGGTGGAGGCGGCGGAGAAATCCGGTTCGCTGATCACCGCCCAATATGCGATCGACCAGGGACGGGAGGTTTTTGCCGTGCCGGGCTCGCCGCTCGACCCGCGGGCCAGGGGCGCCAACCGGCTGATCCGCGAAGGCGCCGCCCTGACCGAAAGCGCCGAAGATATTTTGTCAGTCCTGTCGCCCATGCTGGGCGCGGGCTTTGGCGAACCGGACCACACTGCGCCCTTGTCTGCGTCCGCCGCACTGGAAGCCGAAGCTGATCGTATCCGCACAAGGGTCGAGGAAGCGCTGGGCCCTGCCCCGGTGGAGATAGACGAATTGATCCGCCAGATCGGGGCACCAGCCGCCGCCGTCCTGACCGTGATCCTGGAGCTGGAACTGGCGGGGCGCTGTGCCCGCCAGCCCGGGAATCGGGTGTGCTGGATTTAAAAGACGGCTAGGCTTGCCGCACAACAAAAAGAATCTGGGAGGCATCTTATGGCAGACACCGCAAATCCCGCCCCGCTGGGGCTGATGGGCTTTGGGCTTACCACCGTACTTCTAAGCAGCGTCAACGCAGGCCTGCTGCCCGTGGCGGGCGAGCCGGTGGTGATCCCGCTCGCGATGGCATTCGGCGGCACGGCGCAACTCATCGCCGGCATCATGGAATTCAAGACCGGCAATGTCTTCGGCGCCACCGCCTTCACCAGCTATGGCGCCTTCTGGTGGTGGTTCGCGCTTTTGATCCTGCTGGGCGGCAACCACGTCCTCGACCTGTCGGGCGCGGGCAGCGCCATCGGCGTGTGCCTGCTGCTGTGGGGCGTGTTCACCCTGGGACTGTGGGTTTCCACCTTCCGCCTGTCGCGGCTGCTATTTGGAATCTTCCTCACCCTATGGGTCGCCTTCTTCCTGTTGGGCGGCGGGGCGGTGCTGGGCAATCCGATGCTGCATCAGGCCGGCGGCTGGGTCGGGCTCGTCTGCGGGGCGCTGGCCATGTATGGCAGCTTCGCTCTGGTGACCAACGCCACCTATGGCCGCGAAGTGGTGCCGGTCGGCAGCCGCTAGGGGTTCCCCCGGGGCTGCGACCCCGGGGACCCCTTATTTTCTCAACGGCCCCCAGCAGCGGACGCAAAGCCCTGCTTCGAATGAACAATTGTGCCAATTCGGAACTGCCAAACAGGCGGGCCGGGCTTTGACCGGCTTTTGACCGTCACCATTTCGTAAGGATTGGCCGCTTAACCATAGGAAACGTGCCGCCCATATACAACCTATGGTTACATATAGTGGCTATTTATCGGGAAAATACAATTTTTGGCTGTAGAGCGCCTGATTTCCCGGCGTTGACAGGCGGCCGTGGGTTCGACCAGTGTCCCGCCCCATTTGTCGGACCCCAGCGGCCAACCCCTTTGCAGATCGCCATCCCGTCTCCATCTATGCCCCTTCTCACCCCCAGTTAGGTTCCATTTCCTAGATGAATGTCCTGATCGTCGAGTCCCCCGGCAAGGTCAAATCGATAAACAAGTATCTGGGCAGCGATTATAAAGTGCTGGCCAGCTTCGGGCATATCCGCGACCTCCCCTCCAAGGACGGCTCGGTCAAGCCGGACGACGATTTCGCCATGACCTGGGACGTGGACGCCCGGGCCGCTTCCAAGATCAAGGACATCGTCGGCGCCATGAAGGGCGCCGACAAGCTGATCCTGGCCACCGACCCCGACCGCGAGGGCGAGGCGATCAGTTGGCATATCCTGGAAGTGCTGCGCGAGCGGGGCGTGCTGGGCAAGATCCCGGTCGAGCGGGTGGCGTTCAACGCCATCACCAAGACCGCGGTGCTGGAAGCGATCCAGCATCCGCGTGAAATCAACAAGGAACTGGTGGACGCCTACCTGGCCCGCCGCGCCCTGGACTATCTGTTCGGCTTTACCCTCTCGCCGGTCTTGTGGCGCAAGCTGCCGGGCGCCCGTTCGGCGGGCCGCGTGCAAAGCGTGGCGCTGCGCCTGGTGGTGGAGCGCGAGCAGGAAATCGAAGCCTTCCGCGCCCAGGAATATTGGAGCATCGATGCGGATCTCGCCGCCAAGGCCGGCAGCTTCGCCGCCCGGCTGATCCAGTTGGACGGCAAGAAGATCGAAAAAATGTCGCTGGCCAACGAGGCCGAGGCGATGGCCGCCGTGGCTGCGATAAGCGCGCAAACGTTCAGCGTGGGCAGCGTCGAGGCCAAGCCCGTCAAGCGCAATCCCTCCCCGCCCTTCAAGACCTCCACCCTGCAGCAGGAAGCCAGCCGCAAGCTGGGCTTCAATGCCAAGCGCACCATGCAGGTGGCACAGGGCCTGTACGAAGGCGTGGAAATCGGCGGCGAAACCACCGGCCTGATCACCTATATGCGAACCGACGGCATCACCATGGTGGGCGAGGCGATCACCGAGGCCCGCGCCGTCATCGGCAAGAAATACGGCGCGCGTTATGTGCCCGCTTCGCCCCGCGCCTACACCAACAACAACGCCAATGCCCAGGAAGCCCATGAAGCGGTGCGCCCCACCAGCTTCGCCCGCACGCCGGAAGACGTTGCCCGCTACATCGATGGCGATGCCGCCAAATTGTACGAGCTGATCTGGAAGCGCGCCGTCGCCAGCCAGATGGAATCGGCCGAGCAGGAACGCACCACGGTGGATGTCATGTCCGCCGACAAGAAGATCACCCTGCGCGCCACCGGCACCGTGACCCTGTTCGACGGCTTTTTGACCCTGTACCTGGAAGGCCAGGATGACGAGAGCGACGAAGACGGCTCGAAGCTGCCCAAAGTCGCGGCCGGCGACAAGACCGAGGTCGAGAAGGTCAACCCGGCGCAGCATTTCACCGAGCCGCCGCCGCGCTATTCCGAAGCCAGCCTGGTCAAGAAGCTGGAAGAGCTGGGCATCGGCCGCCCCTCGACCTATGCCTCGATCATTTCCACCTTGCGCGACCGCGCCTATGTGAAGATGGACCGCCAACGCTTCATTCCCGAAGACAAAGGCCGGCTGGTCACCACCTTCCTCAACAGCTTCTTCAAGCGCTACATCGCCTATGACTTCACCGCCGACCTGGAAGAGAAACTGGACGAAGTCTCCGACGGCAAAATGGACTGGAAGCAATTGTTGCGCGATTTCTGGACGGAATTCTCCGCCGCAGTGGGCGAGACCAAGAACCTGCGCATCACCCATGTCATCGACGAGCTGGAAAAGGTGCTGGAGCCGCACATCTTCCCCCAAGGCGAAGTCGGTGTGGACCCGCGCAAGTGTCCCTCCTGCGAAGCCGGCCGGCTGAACCTGAAACTCGGCAAGTTCGGCGCCTTCATCGGCTGCACCAACTATCCGGAATGCCGCTTCACCAAACAGTTGGGCGCCAGCGAAGGCGATGCCGGCCCGCAGGACATCGGCGAAGATCCGGCAACCGGCGAGAAGATCACCCTGCGCACGGGTCGTTACGGGCCCTATGTGCAGCGCGGCGACGGCGAAAAGCCCAAGCGCAGCGGGTTGCCCCAGGGCACCGACAAGTCCGACGTGAATTTGGAGCTGGCGCTGAAGCTGCTGGCGCTGCCGCGTGAAGTGGGCCTGCACCCCGAAGACGGCAAGAAGATCAGCGCCAATTTTGGCCGCTTTGGGCCTTATGTGGCCCATGACGGCATCTATGCCTCGCTGCCGTCGCCGGACGATGTGTTCGAGATTGGACTCAATCATGCCGTCACCCTGTTGGCCGAGAAGAAGCTCCGTGGTCCGGGCCGCCGCGGCGCCCAAGTTCTGAAGGACCTGGGTCAGGCCGCCGACGGACGTTCCATCAAGATCCAGAAGGGCAAGTTCGGTCCCTATGTCAGCGACGGCGAGACCAATGCCACCCTGCACGAAGGCATGGAGCCGGACTCCGTCACCATGGAACAGGCGCTGGCGCTGATCGCCGAACGCGCGGCCAAGGGCGGCAAGAAAAAGAAGACGGCGAAGGCGCCCAAAGCCGCGAAGGCTGCTGCCAAGCCGAAAGCCGAAAAAGCCAATGGCGCGGAAAAGAAACCCGCTGCCAAAAAGACAACCACAACCAAAAAGAAAGCTGCCAAGCCCGCGGCCAAAGCCACTGGGAAATCCCAGGGCAAGCCGCCCGGCAAAGCCAAGGCCAAAGAGCCCGAGCTGGCAGGCGAATAGGACAATTGAACACCCGTAAATCTCCCCGCAACACGCCCGCCCTCGACAAGGCGCGCGTGCTTGAACTGCTGGCCTCAGGCGCCAACAAGCGCGACCTGGCCAAGACGCTGAGCCTCAAGGGCTCGGACCGCATCCTTCTCAAGCGCATTCTGAAAGAACTCCAGGCCGAGGGCGCCATCGAAGGCACGCCCAAGCGCGGCTTCATCAAACGCGGCGAACTGCCCGAAGTAGGCATCGTCGAAGTCACCGGCTCGGACGACGACGGCGAGACCCTGGCCCGGCCGCTGGATTGGACCGGCGACGATGCCCCGCCGGCGATCTATCTCATCCCACCCAAGGAAGGCGCGGCGCCCAGCATCGGCGACCGGCTGCTGTGCCGGCTGGAAAAGCATGGCGAAAGCTATGAAGCCCGCATCATCCGCCGGCTGGACCGCGAGACCACCACCAGGCTGATCGGCGTGCTGCGCGATGCCCCCGCCACCGGCTGGCGGCTGGTGCCGATCAACAAGAAAGAGCGCACCGAATATGCGTTGGACAAGAGCGATCTTGGCGGCGCCAAGCACAATGAGCTGGTTGCGGCCGAGCCCAAGGGCGGGCGCATCGCCGGGTTCAGCAGGGTCAAGGTGGTCGAGCGCATCGGCAGCATGGATTCGCCCAGCACCATCAGCCTGATCGCCATTCACGACCACGGCATTCCCACCGAATTTCCCAAGACAGTGATCGACGAAGCCAAGGCCGCACAACCGATCGATCCGCGCGGCCGCACCGACCTGCGCGCCACCCCATGCGTGACCATCGATCCGCCCGACGCCCGCGACCATGACGATGCGATCTGGGCGGGACCGGACGACGATGCCGCCAATCCGGGCGGTCACATTGTGCTGGTCGCCATCGCCGACGTCGCCCATTACGTCACCCCGGGATCGGCGCTGGACAAGGAAGCGCTCAATCGCGGCAACAGCGCCTATTTCCCCGACCGGGTGGTGCCGATGCTGCCGGAGGAATTGTCCGCCGATCTCTGCTCGCTGAAGGAAGGCGTGGACCGCCCTTGTCTCGTCGCGCGCATGATCTTCGACCGCCACGGCCACAAGAAAAGCCACACCTTCCTGCGCGCGGTGATGCGGTCGGCTGCAAGGCTGACCTATGCCCAGGCGCAAGCCGCCTTCGACAACAATCCCCATGCCGGCATGACCGATACGGTCAAACAGACCCTGGCCGATGTCTGGAAAGCCTATCAGTCCCTCACCATCGCACGCAGCAAGCGCGATCCGCTCGATCTGGATCTGCCCGAACGCCGGGTGATCCTGGGCGCGGACGGCAAGGTCGCTTCCATCGCCTATCGCGAGCGGCTGGAATCCATGAAGCTGATCGAGGAGTTCATGGTGCTGGCCAATGTCGCGGCCGCCGAAGCGCTGGAAAAAGCCAAGACGCCGCTGATCTACCGCGTGCATGACACGCCTTCGAAGGAAAAGCTGTTTGCCTTTTCCGACTTCCTGCGCACCCTCAACATCAGCTTCGCCAAGGGCCAGGTGGTGCAGCCCGGCGTGTTCAACCGCATCCTGGCCGGCGCCAAGGGCAGCCCGCACGAAAAAGTGATGAACGACGTGGTGCTGCGCAGCCAGGCGCAGGCGATTTATGATCCGGCCAATATCGGCCATTTCGGTTTGAACCTGGCCAAATACGCTCACTTCACCTCGCCCATCCGCCGTTATGCCGACCTGATCGTGCATCGCGCCCTGATCCGCGCCTTCGGGCTGGGCGAAGGCGGCCTGACCGACCGGGAGATGGCGGCCCTGCGCGATACCGCCGAGCACATCACCATGACCGAGCGCCGCGCCATGGCGGCGGAGCGTGATTCCACCGACCGCTATGTCGCCGCCTTCATGGAAGAGCGCATCGGTGAAAGCTTCGATGCCCGCGTCACCGGCGTCACCCGCTTCGGATTGTTCGTCCGCCTGGCGGACTCCGGTGCGGAAGGGCTGATCCCCATCCGCAGCCTGGGTACCGACTATTTCCTCCACGACGAAAAGCGTCAGGCGCTGGTCGGCCAGCGCACCAAGCTCAGCTACGGTATGGGCGACGCCCTCAGGGTGAAGCTGCTGGAGGCCGCCCCCCTGACCGGGGGCCTTCGATTCGCGCTGGAGGGCGGCAGCGAAGAAGCCCCCCGGCGGGACCGGCCCAGCACCGGCAAGCCCAAAAACCGCTCGGCCAAGAACCGTTTTCGGGGCAAAAAGCGCTGATTTCCGCCTTTTTCCGGCTAAGTGCTTGACAGCCAAGGTCCCGGTAAGCCATCTACCGGCCCCTCGACCTGCGTTTTTCTGGAGTGTCCCATGGCGAAGCCCACCACCGCGAAGATCCGCCTCAACAGCAGCGGCGACAGCGGCTTTTTCTATGTGACCCGCAAGAACACCCGCACCATGACCGAGAAGTTCACGATCAAGAAATATGATCCGGTCCTGCGCAAGCATGTCGAATTCAAGGAAGGCAAGATCAAGTAAGCTGCTCGCTTTCTTGAATTTCCCGTCTTAGCCTCGCGCGCATGCAGCGCGCCCTTTCCCGGCTTTCCACTGAAACATTCGATGTCCTGATTGTCGGCGGCGGCGCCACCGGCTGCTTCGCTGCGCGTGATGCCAGCATGCGCGGCTTGAAAGTCGCGCTGGTCGAGGCGCGGGATTTTGCCTCGGCCACCAGCGCCCACAATTCCAAGCTGGCGCATGGCGGGCTGCGCTATCTGCGCAATTTCGAGCTTTCCCTGGTGCGCGAAAGCTTGCGCGAGCGACGCAATCTGATGCGCATCGCGCCGCATCTGGTGCGCCCTCTGCCTTTCCTGCTGCCGCTGTACAAGGTCGGGCTCGGCGAACGCGCCAAACTGTCGGCCGGGCTGACGCTGTATGATCTTCTGTCGTTCGACCGCAATCGGCTGGACGATCCCAGCCAGCGCCTGCCGGGTCATCGCTGGATCAACCGGAAAGACGCGCTGGCGCGCGAACCGGTGCTGGCGGGTGACGGCTTCGAAGGCGCCTTCGAATATCATGACGCCCAGATGTATGCGCCCGAACGCATCGCACTGGAAAACTTGATCGACGCTGACGCCCATGGCGCGGCCGTCGCCAATTATGTTGCCGCCGAAAAGCTGCTGTTGCGGGACGGCAGGATCGAGGGTTGCAGCGTGCACGACGTGATGACCGGTGCGCGCTTCGACATCCGCGCCAAAACCGTGCTGGTCGCGGCGGGCCCCTGGGCCGACCTGTTCCTGGAGCAGGCGACGGGCGAAGCCGCCGCGCACAAGCTGATCCGCTCCAAGGGCATTCACCTGTTGATGCCGCAGATCAGCAGCGCCGGCCTGACCATCGAGGCGGGCAGCGGCCATCTCTTCGCCCTGCCCTGGCGCGGCCATACCATGCTGGCCACCACCGACACGCCCTTTAGCGGCGATCCCGCCACCGTTGCGGTCACTGAAGCCGATATCGAAGGCTTTCTCACCATCTTCCGCCGATACCTGCCCCAAGCCGATCTGGCGCGCGACAAGGTCGAGTTCTTCTATGCCGGCCTCAGGCCGCTGGTCAGCGACGGTTCGAAGGACAGTTACAATGTCAGCCGCCGTTCTGAACTTGTGGATCACGGCAAGGAAGGCAATCTGGACGGCGTGTTCTCGGCGCTGGGCGGCAAATGGACCACCTCGCGCGCGCTGGCTGAGACCATCACCGATGCGCTGGCCGCCAAGCTGGGCCAGAAGACAGAGCCCTGCGCCACCGCCACCACGCCGCTACCCGGCGGACGCTTCGACCGGTTCGAGGAAATGGTGCGGGGCTACCAGAAAACCTGGCCCGGCATTTCCTCTCTGCGAAACCTGGCGCATATGCTGGGCGCGCGGCTGCCCGAAGTGTTGAAGGGCGCGCGCCTGACCGACCTAGCCAAGCTCGGACCCAGCGGCGACACGCCGGCGCAAGTCGCCTTCGCCCTGCGCGAAGAAATGGCGATGACCCTGGAAGACATGGTGATGCGGCGCACCGCAATCGGCCAGTTCGGCAAGCCCGATGCGGCGGTGCTGGAAAAAGTCGCGACCATGATGGCGGCACAACTGGGCTGGAGCGAGGAGAAGAAAGCGCAGGAAATCGCCGGCCTCGATCCCCTCTTCAGGACCGTGCCGTGACGGCCTTTGTCGTCTTCAATCCCAATTCCGCCGGCGGGCGCACCGGGCGCGACTGGCAACAGATCGAAGAGGCGCTGGAGAAGATTTTCCCCCTGATGTCCTTTTTCGTCACCACCGGGCCGGCCCAGGCCGCCCATATGGTGCGTGACGCCCTGCGCGACGGGCATATGGAAATCGTCGCGGTGGGCGGCGATGGCACCATCAACGAAGCGTTGAACGGATTTTTCGACCATGGCGCGGCGGTGGCGCCCGATGCGGTGTTCAGCTTCGTGCACAATGGCCATGACAGCGCGCTGTGCCGCCGCTTCGGCATCGCGCCGGGCTGGCGGGCCGGCGTGGTGCAGCTGGGCCGCGCCCGCATTCACAAAAACGACGTCGGTCGCATCGCCTGTCTCAGCGAGGCCGGCGAACCTCTGACGCGCTATTTCCTGGGCGGCGCCAGCTTCGGTCTCACCGCCAGCATCGCTCGCGCGACGGGACGCGCCCGCATCGCCCGGCTGTTCGGGCACGGCTTTGCCGACCGCCTGCACCGGATGATGACACGCCTGCGCTGGCGCCCGACCAGGGTGCGCCTGATGGCCGACGGCTATGACGAGATCGCGGGCATTTCCAGCGTCAGCCTTGCCCCGGCTGCTGGTCTGTTCGATGTGCGCGTGCTGGACGGGCTGAACCGGCCGGAAACCGCCCGTACCCTGCGCTCGGCGCGGCTGACCGCGGCGCCCACCCTGGACACGCGCGGGACGGTGGATGTGGAGACAGACGGCGAAATTGCCGGTGTCTTGCCGGCCCTGATTGATATTTACCCTGCCGCGATCAATCTGCGCGCCTGACGGACATTTTCGTTAATCTTGCGCCATGGAGCGCGACTGGATTCGCTGGAACGGCTGGGGCGACCAGGGTCATGACGAGGCCCTGGCGATGAACGAGCACGCCTGGCGCTGGCTGGCCCAGTCCTTTGCCATGCCCGCGCTGCTGGCGACGCCGGCGCGCACCGGCGCCGCCCTGCCGCCGCCCCGGCTGGCTGGCCGCGACCAGTTCATCGCCTTGCTGGGCGCTGCGGGCGTGCAGCAGGATGATGCCAGCCGCATGCGCCATGCGGCTGGCAAAGACCTTGCGGATCTGCTGCGGCTGCGCGGCGGCGATTTTTCCACCGCGCCGGACGCGGTGCTGACGCCGCGCCACGAAGAAGATGTGTTGGCGGCCCTGAAACTCTGCGCCGACCTCGGCGTTGCGGTGGTCCCCTTCGGCGGCGGCACCGGCGATGTCACGCCGGTGCGCGGCGCGCATTCTTCAATCATTGCTTTGGACATGTCCGGGCTGAACCGCGTCACGTCGCTCGACACCATGTCCGGCCTGGCCGAAGTGGAAGCGGGCATCACCGGCCCCGAACTGGAGCGCCAGTTGGCGGCGCATGGCATGACCCTGGGTCATCGGCCCGGCGATTTTGAAAACTCCACTCTGGGCGGCTGGATCGCGGAAGGCGGCGACGCGTGTGAATGGTTGCGCGGCCTGCGGGTCGCCACGCCGCAGGGTCTGTTGGTGAGCGAGACGCGCGCGCCCGATCTGAGCCATCTGATGCGCGGATCGCGCGGCGCCTTCGGCGTCATCACCCGCGCCACCATCCGCATCCAGGCGCAGCCGGAGACGGACGAATATCGTGGTTATCTGTTTCCCGATTTCGCTGCCGGCCTGGCGGCGATGCGGGAGGTCCAGCGCCGGGGCTTGCCGCATGTGTTGATGCAGCTGTCCGATGACGGCGAGACGCGCTTTTGCCGCGCGATGCAGCGCACCGGCTGGAATTTGCGCGAACACATGTTCGACGTTTATCTCGCCGTGCGCCGCTTTGACGGCAGCGCCGCCCGGTTGCTGGCGGGTTTTTCGGGCCGCGAAAGCGAAGTGCGCGCGGCGCGCAAGGCATTCGACCGCCTGGCCAAGAAGCTGGGCGCGATCGCGCTGGGCGTGGACAACAACTGGCGGCGGCGGCGTTTCGCCAGCCGCCGCGACAGTTTGCTGGATCGCGGCACCGGCATGGATAGGCTGGAGATATCGGCAAGCTGGTCCCAGCTGCCGTTGCTCTACGTCACCGTGCGGGCGGCGCTAAAACAAACGAT
>Ga0193716_1001158_pt1 | contig 15619 bp, 13 predicted proteins | sample U2c1metaG_FD_145901 | JGI IMG/M metagenome (GOLD analysis project Ga0193716, IMG submission 145901) | Soil microbial communities from a riparian zone of the East river system, Colorado, United States - U2c1 | ecosystem: Environmental > Terrestrial > Soil > Riparian zone | place: USA: East River...
ACGGGCGGAGCCACAGTCTGGGAAAGCGATTTCGTGACGGCCACGGTACACGTGGCGCTGCGGCGCTGAGCGGACGTGCGTTTGCGCTGCGCCGGGCTACACCGCGTTTCGCCGGAAGCACCCAGCGACGTGATCGTTCACGAGCCCCTTCGCCTGCATCCACGCGTAGACCGTGGTCGGACCGACGAACTTGAACCCTCGCTTCTTGAGCGCGACCGAGATCGTTTCCGATAGCGGCGTCTTCGCGGGAATGGCGCCCCTGATCTTTGCGGGCGAGCTCCCCACGAACGACCACGCGAAGGTGGAAAAATCTTCGCCGTCCGCCTGCATTTTCAGATAAACACGAGCATTCTCGATCGTCGCCTCGATCTTCGCGCGCGAGCGCACGATCTCCGCGTTTGCGAGCGCGCGCTTGATGTCCTTCTCGCCGAACGCCGCCACGATCTTCGGAACGAATCCGCGGAATTCCTTTCGGAAGGCGTCGCGCTTGCGAAGGATCGTGATCCACGAGAGCCCGGCTTGAAAGCCGTCGAGCACGAGCGCCTCCCAGAGCGCACGACCATCGTGCTCCGGCACGCCCCACTCGGTGTCGTGATAGTCCTGCATCAGCGGATTGCCCTCAGCCCACGAGCATCGGTGCACTGCGGCGGTGCGCGTCATGTTTTCTCTTGGCGTCAGCGAGTCGGTCTCGATCAGGGAGAGTCGAACGTCGCCTCGTCGCGGGCCTTTGCCTGATCGAGTCCCCTGATCGATTGGCGCCCAACGATCTTCTGGAAATTCGCTCCGGACAATTCGGCCAGCGACAAGTCGCAATCGGTGAGATTCGCGCCGGTGAGCGTTGCGCGCGTCAGCTTCACCTTGCGCAGGTTGGCGCTCGTGAGATCCGCGCCACTCATGTCGGACGACGTGAGATCCGTGCGCATCACGCCCATCGGCTGATTGCGTGGATCGGCGCCCAGGTCCGCGTGATCGAGCTTCGCACGGACGAAGATCGCGCCCTGCGCAGCGCCGATGATTCGCACGCGCGAAAGGTCGGCGTCGGTGAAATTCACTCCCTGAATGATCACCGCGTACATGCTGGCGCCCACGAGCTTCGCATGCGTGAAGTCCGCGCCGCGCATGGTGCTGACATCGAGCGTCGCGCCGGAAAGATCGGATTCGTGCGCCACCGCGCTGTCGAAGTTCACCGAAAACATCTTCGCATTCATCATCTTGGTTCCGACGAGCTTCGCGTGCGAAAGATTGGCGCGCTTGAAGTCGAGTCCCGAGAGATCGAGTCCCGAGAGATCCTCGCCACTGAAGGTCGGCGGATGATCAGCCGATGATGAGTCGAGTCGTGCCACGACCTGCGCGCGCGTGAGGGGTGCAATCGTGATCGCGCGCGCGGGCGTGGCAGCCGTCACGATGGCGACGATCACTATTGCCGCCAGTGCTGCGCGCGTGGATGCGCTCATTTTTGCGCTAACGTCGTCACCGTGAGTGGAGCGCCCGGCCGCGCCAGCGCGCGATGTGCCGCGGCGCTGTCCGGCTGTCCCCACCGATCGAACACGTCCGCGAGTACCGCCTCCGTGCGCCGGTACGTGTAGAGATTCGGGTGCGGCTTCGATCGCAGCGTATCGAGCATCGCAACGAGTCTCGCGACTGCCGCGGCGGGCTGATGATGGTCGCGCAGCAAAAGCGCATCGACGCGCGCGAGCGCCGCCCAGCGGGCATCACCGGTCGGCAAGTTCCCCTTCCACATTGCTCGCGCGCTGTCCGCGAGCGGTCCTGCTTTGACATCGTCGCCCGCGCGCGCGGCGAGCTCCGCCCGCGTGGCGAGAATCGTCCCACGTCCGATGCGCTGAAAGTGCATTGGCAGCACGCTCACATACAGATCGTATGCCTTCTGCAGGAGCGAGTCGGCGGTCGGGCCATGCCCCATCATCAGCTGCGCCGCTCCGAGATACGAATAGACCGATGCGAGGCCCACGGAGTCGACCTCCGGCTTGGCCTCCAGTCGCGCGAGCTCCTCGCGAAAGAGCGTCGACGCTTCATCGTTGCGTCCCTGCCTGCGCAGATCTTCGCCGAGCAGAATCAGGGCGCTCGTGCCCATGGATTCCTTCGTCTGCTTTCGCTGCAGCGCGACGAGCTCGCGGAACAGCTGCTCCGCCTCCACGTATTTTTCCGTTCCCATGAACGCCGCGCCGAGTGTCTTCGACGCCTCTTCGTCGACCGCGCCTGGCGTGAGCTTCGCGCGAATCGCGCGAGCCTCAGTGCCTGCCGACTCCGCTCCTGAATATTGCTGCAGGCCAAGCAGCAGTCTCCCGAGCGTCTCGAGCCGCGTGGCGAGATCCGCCGAGTCACGCCCGTACTCACGCTGACTCGCAACCGCCTCTCGCAGCAGCAGCTCGGCGCGCGTCTGATCGCCGTTGGTGAGATAGATCTCGCCGAGCGCCGACTGCATCGTCGCGCGCACGTTCGGCTGCTTCGCATACTGGCGCGCGATCGTGGGCTCGGCGTGATCGAGCACATCGGCCACCGAGAGCGGCTTCCCGAGCGAATCGGTGAGCTCCGCGAGCAGCGCCCAGAGCGTGTGCGTCACTGCGCTTGCCTGATCGCGCTGCGCCGCCGTGCGATCGGTCTCGCGTTGCAGCTTCACATTCTGGCGTCGAGACACGATGCCGAACGTGATGAGGCCGATCGTGATGATCGCCCCGATCGTCACTGCCACGCGCTGGCGCCGAATGAACTTGCGCGTGCGATAGAGTCTGCTGTCCGCTCGCGCCAGCACGGGGCGCTCCTCGAGATGCCTGCGCACGTCGTCACCCAGCCGGTCGACCGATGCGTAGCGGCGATCGGGCTCGCGGCGCAGCGCCATGAGCACGATCGTGTCGAGATCGCCGCGCAGCGCGCGACCGTCGGCGACGACACTCGACGGCGGCTTTGCCTCCGCCTCGCGAACGATGCGCGCCCAGTCGGCGGGATTCGATCGCGCGAGCGAGAGCGGGCGCTCGCCCGTGAGCAGCTCATAGAGCACGACACCCAACGCGTACACGTCTGCGGCGGTCGTGACGGGCTCGCCGAGCACCTGCTCCGGACTCGCGTACTCCGGGGTGAACGGCTGGAAGCCCGTACGCGTGATGGGCGCATCCGCTGCAACAGAGGGCGAGAGCAACTTCGCGATCCCGAAATCGAGCAGCTTGATGTGCCCGTCCGCCGTGACGAGGATGTTCGACGGTTTGAGGTCGCGGTGGACGATCAAATTGCGATGCGCGTACGAGACCGCATCGACGATCTGCAGAAAAAGCCCGAGCTTCTCGTTGAGCGTCAGCTCGTGCGCCTCGACGTAGCGGTTGAGCGGCATCCCGTCGACGTACTCCATGGCGAACCACGGATGCCCGTCGGACGTGACACCGCCCTCGAGCAGGCGGGCAACGCCGGGATGCTCGAGTGTCGCAAGGATCTGTCGTTCCTCGGTGAATCGGCGCAGTAGCACGCGATCCTGATCGAGCCCGTTGCGCATGACCTTGAGCGCGACGCGCGGCGCGAACTCCGGACCTTCGCGCGCGGCGAGATAGACGGAGCCCATGCCGCCGCGGCCGAGAACGTGGTCGATGACGTAGGGGCCGATGCGCGATGGCGCGGCGAGCTCACGCTCGACCAGAATCGGCTGTGCCCACGCAATGGCGCCCGCACTCGACGCCGTCGTCACCTCGGTATCGCCTGCGGAGACGAGCAGCTTCTCGACGGCCGCGCGCAGCGGCGTGTCGCGGCCACACGCGGTGTCGAGATAGGCGGGCCACGATTCCGGCGGGAGCTCGAGTGCTGTATCGAGGATCGGCTCGATGCGCTCCCAAAGCTCCGCGACTGCCGCGCGCGTCACGTCGGCTCTGCGTCCATCGCGACCGCGAGCCACAGGCGCGCCTTCGTCCAGTCGCGGCGCACGGTGCGAGGAGTGAGCTGCAGCGCGATCGCCGTCTCCTCCTGGCTCATCCCGCCGAAAAATCTGCAGTCGACCACGCGCGCGAGCCGCGGATTCGACGCCGCCAGCGCGGTGAGCGCCTCGTCGAGCGCGACGAGCTGCTCGGCGCGATCATCCGCCGCGACTTCGATGTCATCGAGCTCCACGCGCATTTGCACGCCGCCGCGCTTTTGCGCAGTGCGCTGCCGCGCATAGTCGATCAACACTCGACGCATTGCCATCGCCGCGATGGAGAGAAACTCCGCGCGCCCGCCAACATCGAGATGCGAAGGCGCAGCGAGGCGCAGATAGGCTTCGTGTACGAGCGCCGTGGTGTTGAGCGTATGGCCGACGCCCTCATGGCGCAGTTGTCGGCGCGCGATGCGCCGCAGCTCCTCGTACACCAGCGGCATCATGCGCTCGACGTCGGAGCTTCCGGGCACGGCCGTCGTCTCCGCCGGAGTCGCGGGCGCCATATCATCATCATCGTCGTGGTCGACGCTGGATCCTTCCGACTGGGATCGCGAGCTCAATTACAGGCCACCGGTGCGCGGAAAGAGGCGAATATAGGGGCGCAAACGCATGAAAGCGACCGCAGAAAATCGGCCGCTTTCACGAGTCATTTGGTGATAAGGATCACATCGGTGCGTTTCGTTACACCGGCGTCCTACGCCTCGCCCGCATCCGATTTCAGCGATTCGATGTCGATCACGAAGCGGTACTTCACGTCGTTCTTGAGCATTCGCGTGTACGCGTCGTTGATCTTCTGAATCGGGATCATCTCTATGTCCGAGACAATACCGTGCTCGGCACAGAAATCGAGCATTTCCTGCGTTTCCCTGATGCCTCCGATCCCCGAGCCCGCGAGCGACGCGCGCCGGCCGAGCAGGGTAAAGACGGGAACCGAGAGCGGCTCGTCGGGTGCACCAACCAGGCACAGCACGCCGTCGCGCTTGAGAAGACCGAGATAGGCGCCGATGTCGTGTGGCGCCGAGATCGTGTCGAGAATGAAGTCAAAGGTTCCGGCGTGCTCGGCCATCTGCTTCTCGTCCGTCGAGATCACGACCTCATCGGCGCCGAGCTTCTTCGCGTCGGCCACCTTGTTGGGCGACGTCGTGAATTGAACGACGTGCGCTCCGAATGCGTGTCCGAACTTGAGTCCCATGTGTCCGAGCCCGCCGAGACCCATCACGCCGAGCTTCGTTCCCTTGCCGACGTTCCAGTGGCGAAGCGGCGAGTAGGTCGTGATGCCGGCGCAAAGCAGGGGAGCAGTGGCGGCGAGGTCGAGCTTGTCCGAGATGTGGAGCACGTAGTTCTCGTCGACTACGACTGAAGTGGAGTAGCCTCCGAACGTGACCTCTCCATCCTTGTCACGGCCGTTGTACGTGTAGACCGCGTGAGGGTTGTTGCAATACTGCTCCTCGCCTTCGAGGCAATTGACGCACGTGCGACACGAGTCGACCATGCAACCGACGCCGGCGAGGTCCCCGGCCTTGAACTTGGAGACGGCGGAGCCGACGCTCGTCACGCGTCCGACGATTTCGTGGCCCGGCACCATGGGGAAGATCGAGCCGCCCCATTCGTCGCGCGCCTGATGGATGTCGGAATGGCAGACGCCGCAATAGAGTATCTCGATCGCGACGTCGTTGGGCCTCGGGGCGCGACGCTCGATCACGAACGGCTCGATCGGCGTCTTGGCGCTCAGCGCAGCGTATGCCGCCGTCTTCGCTGCGAGTGGAGCCTTGGTCTGCTTGCCTTCGTAAGCGGCGGTCTGTGTCATCGGCTATGTCCTGTCGAATGCGGAGGGCGTGTCTGCGACGAAGCGCGGATGCGCCCGCGTCGTTCCCGAGTGAGGTAAATCGACCGCGTTAGACAGCGACTCCTGCCGCGGCGCGGAGTACGGAAAGAAAGGCAGCGATCTTGGTCCAGTCCTCATCGTAGCGCACACCGTTGACGTAGAATGTTGGCGTGCCATTCACTCCGCTCTTGATCCCGCCGCGAAAATCGGTTCGAACGCGGTCCATCGCCGGGCCGCCTTCGAAGGCCGCGGCGATCTCTTCAGAAGTCGCGCCGAGCTTCTTCGCGTACTGAAAGAGATGCGGATCGTCGAGCGCGCGCTGATGCTCGTAGAGCGCGTCGTGCATCTTCCAGAACGCCGGTTCGCCATGCAGCCCAACCGCCTCGGCTGCAATCGCCGCGTGCAATGCATGCGGGTGCGCCTCCTTCAGCGGAAAATTTCTGAAGACGAAGCGCATGTTGCTGCCTATGGCACTCTGGAGCTGCTTCACGATCGGGTACGCTATTCCGCAATACGGGCATTCGTAATCGCCGTACTCGACCAGCGTGACGCCCGCGCTCGCCGGTCCCTGAGCATGATCGCTCTCGCTGACGGGCGGCGTGAGCGTTGTCGCTCCATCGCGCGTGCTCACGATGCCCTCCCCGCGCCGGCCGTGCCGCGCTGTGCTGGAGTGAGCGCCTCGAGTGCCTTCAGAATGCCGTCAGCGCCGGGATTGACGCCATCCGGCGAGAGATGCGTCCATCGGATGACGCCGTCCGCGTCGAGTACGTAGAGCGCGCGCGCCGACTCGCCACCGTCATAGTGATACGCGCCGTACGTCTTCGAGATCTCACCCTTGGGCTCGAAGTCGGCGAGGAGCGGGAAGTGCAGGTTGCGGTCTTTCTTGAACGCTTGATGGCACCACACGCCGTCGACGGAGATGCCCAGCACCTGCGCGTTATACTCGCCGAACTCGCTCAGCAATTCGTTGTACAACGCTACCTGATCGCCGCAGACCGGACTCCAGTCGGCAGGATAGAACACCAGCACGACGGGTCTGCCTCGGAAGCTGGAGAGTGACGCGACCGCATCGGGCGCCGAGTGCAGAGTGAAGTCCGGCGCAGCGGTGCCGATGGGCAACAGCTCTCGTCGCTCCGTTATTTTCGTAGTTGCCATGAGTGCGCTCCAGCTCTCTGGTGATGATGCCCGTTCAGGCGCTGCTCAGAATCTCGTCGATCGCCTCGAGGTCAGCAGGGGAGAGTTTCCACGTGGACGAAACTGCGTTGGCGTGAACTTGCTCCGCGGCCGTGGCACCCGCGATCACCGACGCCACGATCGGGAGCCGGAGCAGCCACGACATGGCAAGCTCGAGCAGCGTGTGGCCTTTCGATTCAGCAAAGCCGATCAGTCGCTCGATCGTCGCCAGATTTTCCTCCGTGAATTTCTCGGCCAGCCATCCGCCCTCCGCGATTCGCGTGCCCTGCGGTGCCTCCATGCCCTTCCTGAATTTCCCCGTGAGCAATCCGCTTTCGAGTGGGAAATACGGGAGATACGTAATCCCCAGTCGTTCGCACTCCGGGATGACGTACGCCTCATCGTCGCGCCTGAGCATGTTGTAGTGATTCTGCACGCTCACGAAGCGCGCGAGGCCGCCTGCCTTGCTCGCCTCATCCGCTTCGCGAATCTGCGCCGCCGAAAAGTTCGAGCATCCGATCTCGCGCACCTTGCCGGCGATGACGAGCTCGTTCAGCGCGCCGAGGGTGTCGGCGATGGGCACGGTGCGATCGGGCGCGTGCAGCTGATAGAGATCGATGTAGTCGGTGCGTAAGCGTTGCAGGCTGTCGTTACAGGCCTGGTACACGTACGCGGGCTTCGCACCCGTTCGCATCGCATCCACCGGCTTTCCGAATTTCGTGGCGATGATCAAACCCTCGCGGCGACCCTCGAGCGCTCGGCCGATGAATTCCTCGCTTTTCGTCTTGCCGTACGTGTCCGAGGTATCGAGAAAGTTGATCCCCGACGAAATGGCCGCATCGATCACATCACGAGTGGCCTTCTCATCGAGCTTCCAGCCGAAGTTGTTGCAGCCCAGCCCGATGACTGAAACTTCCAATTTGCCGATCCGTCGTGTCTCCACCTTCAGTGCGCCCCATGGTTGAGTGTTCCTGCAGGAACTAATTCAAGCCGGCGTGCGCTCGTTCCCCTAAGAGCACCGTTCGCTTGAGTCCGGCCTCGATCGTTCACCACGATAATCCAGCTTGTCACACATGAAATCTGCGACTCTTTTTCTGCCACGCGCAGTGTTGGTTGCCTGCGTACTGCTCGCCGCCTGCAAGAAGGAAGCTCCGCCGGCCTATCCGCCACCCGATGTCACGGTGCTAACGGTCAAGCCGGAGCAGGTTGAAGCCAAGCTCGATTACGTCGGGCAGGCCGAGGCCTCGAAGTCGGTCGAGGTGCGTTCGCAGATCACTGGTGTGATCGTCTCGCGCCCGTACACCGAGGGCACCGATGTCGCACAGGGAACAGTGCTCTATCGCATCGATCCGACCACCTACGAGGCGGCACTGCGGAGCGCGCAGGGCACGCTCGCGAACGCGCAGGCCCGGCTCGCTAACGCAGAGCGCAATCTGAAGCGCGTGGAGCCGCTGCTGGCCGAGCATGCGGTGGCGCAGGTGGATGTCGACAATGCGGAGACGGAGCTGCAGCAGGCGCGCGCAGGAGTTGATCAGTCGCGCGGCGCGGTGGACGAGGCGAAGAAAAACTTCGATGACACGTTCGTCCGCGCGCAGATCGGCGGACGCGCGGGGCGCGCGCTGCTCGTGCTCGGCGCACGCGTTACGGGGCCGAGCGATTTGCTCACGACGGTCGAGCAGGTGGATCCCATCTATGTGAGCTTCAATCCGTCCGACAAGGACGTGCTCGCGTGGCGCCACAACGAAGCGACGCGCAAGATGATCTCGGGCGGCAAGCTCAAGGTGGCGATCACCCTGTCGGACAAGAGCGCCTTTCCGCATCAGGGCACCGTGACCTTCGTCGATCAGTCGCTGCAGTACAACACGGGCACGTTGCTCCTGCGCGCGTCGGTGCCGAATCCCGAGCACATCCTCCTTCCGGGACAGTTCGTGCGCGTGAAGCCGCTCGGGATCACGCGCGACAGCGCGTACCTCGTGCCGCAGCGCGCAGTGCAGCAGGGGCTCGCCGGTACCTTCGTGTATCTCCTTGGCGCGAACAACACAGCCACGCCGAAGGACGTGTCCGCCACTTCGTGGGATGGCGGGCGCTGGCTCATCGAAGATGGACTCAAGGCCGGCGATCAGGTGATCGTCGATGGCGCGCTCAAGGTGGGTCCGGGTCGTCCCGTGAAGCCATCGCCCTACGATGCTTCGAAGGATTCAACGCTCAAACAGTCGGGTGATACGACGGCGAAAGTGAAGGTGGGACAATGAAGGGCGGGCCCGATCCCCTCGATCAGCCGGGCGTGCCCGCGGAGTTGGATCCGAACCAGCCACAGATCGGAAATCTCTTCATCCGCCGCCCGATCTTCGCGGGTGTGATCTCGATCGTCATCGTCCTGCTCGGATTGTTCGCGCTCAGCAAGCTTCCAATCGCGCGCTATCCGAACGTGACGCCGCCGGTCGTGCAGGTCTCGGCGAACTATCCGGGCGCCACGGCGCTCGATGTCGCGACGACTGTGGCTGCTCCGATCGAGCAGCAGCTCGCAGGTATCCCGGGGCTTCTCTACTATAAGTCCACGAGCTCGGGCGACGGCTCGATGAGCCTGCAGATCTCGTTCGACATCACGCGCGACCAGGATCTCGCGGCAGTCGACGTGCAGAATCAGATCGCGCTCGCATCACCGCAGCTTCCGGAGGAAGTGCGCCGCAACGGCGTAGTCGTGGCCAAGGCGCAGCCGGACATTCTATTGGTGGGCGTGCTCACGTCCACGGATCCGCGCTACAACGGCGAGTTCCTCAGCAACTACTCGAAGATCTATCTCGAGGATGAGGTCAAGCGCATTCCCGGCGTTGGCAATGCGACGACGTTCGGTAATCTGAACTTCGCGATGAACATCGAGCTCGATCCCGACAAGATGGCGCAGCTCGGGGTTACGGTCTCCGATATCAACGCGGCGGTGACTGAGCAGAACAGCACGAACCCGGCCGGGTCCGTGGGACGTGAGCCGGCGCCGAAAGGCACGCAGCTCACGCTCCCAGTCACGACGGTCGGGCGACTGAGCACGCCGGAAGAGTTCGAGAACATCATCATCCGTGCGCGCCCCGATGGCTCGGTGCTTCGCATCTCGGATGTCGGCACCGTGCGACTCGGCGCTCGCGACTACGGGCTCGTCGGCATGTACAACAACAAGCCGGTTGCCCCCATCATCGTGTACCTCCGGCCTGGTGCCAACGCCCTTGCAGTGCGCGACGCGTACATCAAGCGCATGGCCGAGCTCGAAAAGACGTTCCCGGCTGGCGTTCATCACGAGGTCGGCTTCGACACAACGCCGTTCGTGACGACCTCGATTCACGAGGTCGTGAACACGCTGATCATCGCGATGGCGCTCGTCACGCTCGTCGTCTTCATCTTCCTGCAGAACTGGCGATCGACGGTCATCCCGCTGCTCGCGGTGCCGGTGTCGATCATCGGTACCTTCTTCGGACTGTGGGTGCTCGGCTTCACGATCAACCTGCTCACGCTGTTCGGACTCACGCTCGCGATCGGAATCGTCGTCGATGACGCCATCGTCGTGATCGAGAACGTCGAGCGCATCATGGATCAGGAGAAAGTCTCTCCCCGTGTTGCGGCCGACAAGGCGATGAAGCAGGTGACGGGTGCACTGGTCGCGATTGTCGCCGTGCTGTGCGCCGTGTTCATTCCCGTCGCGCTCGTTGGCGGAATCACGGGAGAGATGTACAAGCAGTTCGCCGTGACGATCGTGATCTCGGTCGTGATCTCCGGCATCGTCGCGCTGACGCTCACACCGGCGCTCTGTTCCGTGCTGCTCCGCCCAGGCGACCATCCGCCCGAGCGTGGCCCCTTTGCGTGGTTCAACCGCAGCTTCGAGCGCTCGCGCAAAGGATATCTCGGTGTGCTCGCCCGGATGCTCGGAAGCCCGAAGGCGGTATTCGCGAGCTTCGCGGTGGTCGTCGCGCTCGTGATCGTGCTCGTGCGCGCGGTTCCCGGCGGATTCCTGCCAACGGAGGACAAGGGCTTCTTCGCGATTGCGATCGAGCTGCCGTCGGGCGCGTCTCGCCAGCGTACCGATGCCGTCGTCGCGCAGGTGCAGAAATATCTGCTCGCGCAGCCGGGCGTCGAGCGCACGGTCGCGCTCACGGGATTGAGCTTGTTGCAGGGCGGTGCAGCGCAGACCAGCTCCGCGACGGTGTTCGCGGGCCTCGCGCCGTGGGACAAGCGCAAGTCAGCGGATACGCAGCTCGAGGCAATTCTCGGCAAAGCGAACGGTGCGTTCTCGCAGATCAAGGACGCAATCATCTTCGGCTTCAACTTCCCCGAGATTCCCGGACTCGGCGTCACCGCCGGACTCGAGATGGATCTGCAGGATCGCAGCGTGAACGACGTCACGAAGTTCGCGGCGATGGCGCAGGAGTTCGTGGCCGACGCGAACAAGCTGCCGGAGGCGCAGGGGCTGACCACGAACATCAACGTCAACTTCCCGCAGCTCTTCGTGCACGTCGATCGCGAGAAGGTGAAGTCGCTCGGCATCTCGCTCACGGATCTCTTCCAAACGCAGCAGGCGATGTTGTCGACGCTGTACGTCAATGACTTCAACATCTACGGCAAGACGTTCCGTGTTCAGATCGAGGCGCAGCCGCAGTTCCGCGAGCGCCCCGAAGATGTGGGACGCCTCTATGTGCGCGGTCCGGATCAGCAGATGATCCCGGTGTCGTCGCTCGTGACGACGGAGTTCAAGGGTGCGCCGAACATCGTGACGCGATTCAATGGATTCACGGCCGCAGTCGTGAACGGAACACCGGCTCCAGGAAAGAGCTCCGGTGAGCTGCTCAAGGCCGTGCGCAATCTCGCCGACACCAAGTACGCGCCGCTCGGCATGGGCTACGCCTTCAGCGGGCAGTCGTACGAAGAAGTGCAGGGCGGCACTGCGTCACTCGTGTTCACCATGGGCATCATCATGGTCTTCCTCGTGCTCGCGGCCCTCTATGAATCGTGGTCGATCCCATTCGCCGTGCTCTTCGGCGTTCCGTTCGGACTGCTCGGCGCGCTGCTCGGCGTGTTCATTCGCCGAATGCCGAACGACATCTACTTCCAGGTCGGACTGATCGTCGTCGTCGGACTTGCCGCGAAGAACGCGATTCTGATCGTGGAATTCGCGAACGAGCTTCGCGCGCAGGGACTATCGATTCGCGAGGCGGCCACGGAGGCGGCGCGCGAGCGACTGCGCCCGATTCTCATGACGTCGTTCGCCTTCATCCTCGGTGTCGTGCCTCTACTCGTTGCGAGTGGCGCGGGCGCCGGAAGCCGACACTCGATCGGGACGGGCGTGTTCTTCGGAATGCTCTTCGCCACGACAGTCGGAATCTTCTTCGTCCCATCGTTCTTTGCCGAGATTCGAATGCTGAGTGAGCGTGGATTGTTCAAGCGGAAGCGCGCGGTGGCACCGGCTGCAGCGACTCCAGTGGCGGGGGACGACTGAGCATGCCGGTACTACGCAAGGTCGCACCGCGTCTGCTCGCGCTCGTCGTCGTCGCTGGATGCGCGATCGGACCGAACTACAAACGCCCGCCCGTCGAGGCTGCACCGGAATGGCGCGCGCCGTCGAAGGCCGAAGATTCCGCGCGCATCTTCTTCGATTCACTCGCGAGGGGAACGAACCTCATCGCTCCGCCTGCCGCGGCCGCGGCTGACACGCCGTCCGGGGCGGCTACGGTGCGGCGTCCGGATTGGCGCGGGAGTTACGAATCGCGAGCGGTCGACGTAAAGACGGGGCTCGGCTGGGCGGAGCTGATCAAGGACACTGCGCTCGTGGCGCTCATCGACACCGCGGTGCAGAACAATCGCGATGTGCGCGTCGCGATCGCGACGATCAACGAATTCCGCGCGCAGTACGGCGTGTCGAAGGGCGCGTTCTATCCGCAGCTCGACGGCAAGGTCAATGCGGGACGCGAGAAGCTCGTCATTGTCCCCGGCGAGAACGCAGCCTTCAATGCGATTCAGGTCACGGCGAATCTGCAGTGGGAGCTCGATTTCTGGGGGCGTCTGCGCAGAAACACGCAGGCCGCGCGCGCCGAATATCTGGCGAGTCAAGAAGGACGTCGCTCGGTGATTCTCACGCTCGTGAGCGATGTCGCGACCGGATACCTGCAGCTGCGCGAGCTCGATCTCGATCTCGAGATTTCGCAGCGCACGCTCGCGTCGCGGCAGGAGACGCTCAAGCTCGCGCTGCGCCGCTATCAACAAGGGCTGATCTCCGAGCTCGACGTACGGCAGTTCGAGTCCGAGGTCGACAACTCGGCCGTCGCGATCGCGGATTTCCAGCGGCAGATCGCGCAGCAGGAGAATGCGTTGAGCGTGCTCGTTGGGCACACGCCGGCGCCGATCGCGCGCGGGCAGTCGCTCACGAGTGTACTCGGAACGTTCGTGCTTCCGACGGAGCTCCCCGCGGAGCTCATCGCGCGCAGGCCGGACGTGAGGCAGGCGGAGGAAGCGTATGTCGCAGCCAACGCGCGCATCGGCGCTGCCGAGGCAGCGCTTTTTCCCACGGTCACGGTGTCGGGCCAGTACGGCCGTCAGGGCGACAAGTTCAACGACACGTTCAACTCGAACGGCGAGATCTACCAAATCTTCGGTGGACTCTCGATTCCGCTCTTCCACGGCGGCGCGTTGCGCGGCGAGCTCTCAGCGGCTCGCGCGCGGAGCGACCAGGCACGTTTCGCGTACGAGCAAGCGGTGCTCGTCGCACGACGCGAGGCCGAAGACGCATTCGTCGGCGTCCGCACGTCACGCGATCAGGCGGTGGCGCAGCAGCGGCAGGTCGATGCGCTTCGCCGAGCGTACGATCTTGCGAACCGACGATATCAGAATGGCGTTTCGAGCTACCTCGAAGTGCTCGATGCCCAACGCAATCTGTTTACGAGCGAGCTCGCGCTGACACAGGCGCAGCGACAGGAGCTGGTGTCCGGCGTGCAGCTGTACAAGGCACTCGGCGGCGCCTGGGGCGAGTCATCGGTCGCACGGTAACATCGCGAATAGCAACGTTCGCCCTGGCGTCGAGTCACTTCGCCCCGGATTGGTTTTCGCTCCCTGCGGGGCCTTCTAGACTGACAGTGTCAGTTTAGGAACCTTTCTCTGGGAGCTAAGGCCATGCTACGAAGTGCAGTACGTACAATCGCCGTGGGGAGTGTGGCCGCGGCGATCTTTGCTTGTGGTGGTGGAGGGGGAGATGGTGGGACAGGTCCCACGCCGGTGTTCACCTCAGTCGCGGTAACGCCGGCATCGCCGTCAGTGAGCGTCGGGTCGACGATCGCACTCACGGCGACCGCGAAAGACCAAAGCGGCGCGACGTTCGCCGGTGCGCCGGCGGCCACGTGGACTTCGTCGAACACCGCAGCGGCGACCGTCGATCCTGCCACGGGCGTCGTGACGGGCGTCGCCAATGGCAACTCGACCATCACGGCATCGATCACCGTCGGAAGTGTGACGAAGACCGGCACGCAGCAGCTCACGGCCGTGACTCCGTCGCCCACGGGAGCCGTCACGGCAGCGGCGAGCCTCGTGTTCAACCCACACTCCGTTACCATTGCGCGCGCGAGCGGCACGGGTGCGGTGACGTGGACCTTCGAGAGCGTAGCGCACACGGTCACATGGGACCAGGAGCCTGCGGGCGCATCGGTGGCGGACATCAACGCGACGCACGACGATGCTGTCGCGCGCAACTTCACGGTCGCGGGACAGTACACATATCACTGCTCGATTCACAGCAACATGTCGGGCATCGTGATCGTGCAATAAGTCGCTGGCCAGGACGCGGCTGCATGTCGGGGCTCCCGTCACGAAAGTGGCGGGAGCCCTCTCGCGTTAGGGTCCAGAGGCCACGAACGGCCGAAAGAGGTGACCAGAGGCGTTCTGGCGGCGTCACCTTGGTAACCCTCAATCGTGAGTCTCCAAGCGATGATACGTGCCCTCGCACGCACCATGGCGGTAGTCACCTCGGTCGCGCTGCTTTTCGCCTGCGGCGGTGATTCGACATCTCCCGCGCAGCAAGAGCTCGCGACCGTCGACGTGCAGCCGCGCGACGCCACGCTGCGGCTGTTCGCGCTGTGGCCTCACATGCATCAGCATGCGCTCAGTCGCACGGGAGTGGAGATCACGGCCACCGGCGTGTGGTCCTCGAGCGACGCCACGAAAGTGTCGGTGGATCCCGGCACGGGCGCGATGACGGGCGTTGCGGTCGGGAGCGCAACCGTCACCGACGCCGTCACCTTCAACGGCGTGACGAAGAGTGCCACTTCACTGGTCACCGTGACGGAGGCATCGAACACCGGCACCGTCACCGCAACGACCTCCGCCGCCTTCACACCGCAGCTCATGACCATCGGGCGCGGTGGTGCGACAGGCACCGTGACGTGGACGTTTCAGGGCGAGCCGCACACGGTCACGTGGGACTCGCAGCCTCCGGGCGCCGCCGTTGCCGATATTCCCGTGTCATCGAGCACATCGGTGTCGCGCGATTTCACCATCGCGGGCACGTACGAGTACCACTGCAACATTCACAGTGGCATGAACGGCTCGCTCCTCGTTCAGTAGCCCGCCGCGCGCGACGGTTTCTAGAGCGCGTCGCGGATGAACGCCTGCAGTTTCTGCCGATAGCTCCTGCCGCTGGTGTGGCGGGAGCCGTCGTGCAGAATGACCACGAAGTCGCCCTG
>Ga0193716_1001159_pt1 | contig 15597 bp, 14 predicted proteins | sample U2c1metaG_FD_145901 | JGI IMG/M metagenome (GOLD analysis project Ga0193716, IMG submission 145901) | Soil microbial communities from a riparian zone of the East river system, Colorado, United States - U2c1 | ecosystem: Environmental > Terrestrial > Soil > Riparian zone | place: USA: East River...
GCACGTTCCCGGAATTGACGGCAAGCAGGTCACCTCGTTCCTTGGACGACTGGAGGTCACGACACTCGCCGACCCCGCTCGCGAGTTGCACGCGGTCTTGCACAACGAGCTCAAAGCACCTGACCCGGTAGGTCAGGTCCGGCGTTGGGTAGCAAGACTCCTGGAGGCAGCCGACAACGACCACGGGTTCTCGATCGCCGCTCGTGATATCTGGAACGATTTGGTTGGTCTTAGAGGACGCTCACTCCAGGGCCGCGATGTGCGGTTGTGGCAGGATGAATATGTCCCTCCACGGACGACTGTGCGAGGTGGCCTGCTCACTGGTCAACGGCCAATGCTTCATCATCTTCGTGATGGCTTCTTTGCTCATCGACCACTTCTAGTCAACGAGGTCGGCCAAGATTTCTATGACTGGGCAGAGTCTCGACCTGCGTTTGTGAACAATAGCGTTCAACAGCCTGTTTTTTGGATAAGTGGTCGATCCGGGGCGGGCAAGAGTGTTCTACTACTTCAGCTACTGGCTCGCCTCCATCAGGATGGAACTGTGCGCATTCTGTGGCTGGGCGGCAGTCCTCACCTCTTGGGTCGCGCGGTCGAGTGGGCTGCCCAGGCCAGGGCCAGCGATCCGGCGTCGGACCTGCTGTCCGTCATTGCCATAGATGACCCTTACGAAGTGAGCGCATCTGGAGACTGCACAACCCAGTGGCAGCAGATGCTCGACATGGTCGAGGATCTACGCCAGAAAGGCGATGGTGATAGTTTGCCGCTGATTGTGTGCGCCGGACCGACCGAGCAGGCCGCGCAGCTAGGAAGAGACTTTTTAGGAGATATCACACTCGCCACCAGTACTCTGGAAAACGAGAACCAATTCGACTACGAGCAGCTGCGACAGTGGTTCATCGAGCGCACGGGCCAAATACCCAAGCCTGTGATCGACGTGAACCTCCTACTGGTCCAACTATTCTTCGAATGGCAGCACGGAACTTCGCTCAGAGAGTTCGCCGGGCGATTCAGAAGTCGGGTCGCCGCGATGGATCCGTCAGGGAACATCCTGGATGTCGTCGCTAAGGTATTGGCGATTAATCGCCTGTACGCGGGTTACCCGGTCGACGCATTCAACAACCTTCTCTCCGCGGCTCAACGAGATGCTGTATCCACGTTACAGCAAGAGGCGCACCTGGCCATTCGCGACAGCAATACGGCGCGGGAAGTATGGATTGCGCATCCACGCATCGCCAACACGATATACGAGACCTGGTTTCCTCCGCAGTTCAACCGAAATGAGCGAACGGATCACCTGCGTGAGGTAGCGGCAGGCTGTCGTAAATTTGGGAGGACTTCCGCGGCCCAAATGTCCCCTTTATGGGCGATCTCCCGCGCTCTGCAAGATCAGAGCGGCGAACTGCATAGTCGAATAATCACTGAAGATCTCGGTGAACTGATTGCTGAAATATATAGCGCACTGACTGTCACAACCTCTACCCCGTCGCTGTCCGACATTGCGGTATGGATCGAGTTGGCTGCAACGCTGCCGTCCAACGATTGGTCACCCCATCCGATGAATGTGGCGACGACTCACATCAACAATGTCCATGCGCACGAGTCGGGCCTCCGACTTACGTGTCACAAGCTGCTTCAGCACGCCCCAGCATCTCCGGGTGTGAGCAGCTCGATCATTGCCTTGCTGGATCGGTTGCCGCGATGGCACGAGTGGACCGCGGTCGCTCTTGACGCTCTGCGTGTACTCGACGACACCGCACTCGACTCGATCATCGAGAAGCAGATCAATCTCCATAGGCGAACAAAGATGGTCGACGTCCTTCTCGCTACCGCATTGAAGCGGCAAGGGGTGACCAGGGATCTTGTTTCACTCGCCTCCCGGATGTTACCCGACGCCTCCACCAGCTTTGGCTGGAGCAGCGTCGGCGTCAGCCTCCTGCGACGTGACCGGGACGTGCACCGCCCTCGAGTGCTGTCCTGGTTGCGAGCTCACCGTCAGCGGCGCGAGATCGTTCATCTTCTCATCTACTGGCTCAAACTCGACGAGCCTGACTACGTTCATAACGAGCTCGTGCATATCGCCCGCCACTGGCTGACCCATAACCGCTTTGATGCTATGGCGACCATCGTTCTTGACCATCTGCTGCAGACATTGCCGTCGAGCGATGACATCCTTCACGTGACAACGGAATGGCTGGGATTAGACACCAGCAATCAAGGCCAGATCGTGCAACGCCTAGTCCGCCAGCATCGTCAGGTGGATAGGGGCATTCGATGGCTACGGGACAACCCCATGAGCGATCCATCGTGGCCTCTCGTGTTCGAAGCACTGCTGGAGACCGTCGCCGATGACCCAACAGAACCGGATGGCGGTGACCAGGAAAAGGAAAACATCTCACCGATAGACGACTTCCGTTCACAACGAACGTCTCTCGGTCTCGCCTGGCTTGCAAGCAACTCACATAATCGGCGCTGGCCATATGTTTGGAACGCTATGTGCGACGCCTTCCCTGACACTGAAGAACTTGATGAATGTGGACATGAGTGGCTCACAAGTTCCTCCGTAAGTCGCCACGGGTGGCACAACGTCTGGTCGCGGCTCTGGCGAACAGGCCACGGCCCCAACTGGCTTCCGCAACTAGCTCTAAGCAAGCTCAAGGACGCACAACAGCTTGACGATGCCACGCGGGGCCGCTGGTGTCGAATATGGCATGAACTGTGGGATACAAGCCTGGAAAACCGCGATCAGCTATCCTCCGTAGCGCTGACATGGCTCGCAACCGCACCCCTCACAGCAAAATGGCGGAATATTTGCGAATCGCTGGCCGAGCACCGCACGATAACAACACAACTCCAAGTATTGATCACGACACAATTTCGCGATATTTCACTAAGTCACCCCCAATGGGGTTATATCTGGACTCTTGCATGGAATCTTTCCTCCGATAAGACTGGCCTCCACCAGCAGGCTCTGGATTGGCTGGGTGCGAACATGAATCCAACCAAGATCTGGGCGGCAGTCTGGTACCGCTTGTGGGAGCTCGACACAGACGTTGAGCAACTTTGGAATCTAGCTATGGTTCACCTTCGCGCTAACCGCACAAGCAGGTCGTTCCCTGATATACTCCTATCGTTCTGGGAGATAGGTAGCGAACGCGAGGACTTGCGCGAATTGGCACGACAGTGGGTGGCAAGCGTGCCACCACATCAGAATGGATGGCAGGTGGTACGCGACCTCGTGTATGGAGAAGACCTCAATTCTGCCTGACACTCTGTCGTAAACGATGTGCTCGTCCACACCCGATGTGCTTGCACCCAACCACCTGTCCCGCAACACACCTCACGCGATCCTGATCGCCATCACGGATCACGAGTTTCCGATGTGAGAGGTACCTCTCGTTAGGTCCACGTCCTGGGACGCTCGAGCCCAGTCAATCGTTCTTGCGGCGTCGCTTGAGCCAGGCCCCGCCGGCTGGTGTATTCGTCGAGCCCGATCCGGCGGAGGATGCCGTCGATGTTGGACGAGCCGAGCCGGGTGGGTGACTGCCGATGAGGCCTACGGCAAGGACCACAAGTTCCGCACCTGGCTGGAAACCAGGCGTATCAGCTATGTGCTGGCCGTGGCCTGTAACCAAACCATCCCCGCCACAGCCGGCACGTCACGGGCCGATGTCCTCGCCGCACAGGCACCCGAGGATGCCTGGAAACGCCGTAGTTGTGGCGACGGCGCCAAAGGTCCACGACTGTTCGACTGGGCAGTCGCCTCCCTGCCCATCGACCAGGACACCACACCACCAGGATGGGCGCGTTGGCTACTCGTACGCCGTTCCCTGACCCCCAACAGCAAGGGCGAACCCGAACTGGCCTACTACCTGTGTTGCGCCCCAACAGGAACCACCGACGATGAGCTGATCCGTGTCGCCGGGGCGCGGTGGGCTATCGAGGAATGCTTCCAGACCGCCAAAACCGAAGTCGGGCTCGATCACTACCAAGTCCGCCGCTACGACGCCTGGTACCGGCACATCACCCTGGCCATGCTCGCCCACACCTACCTCGCCGTCACCGCCGCGATCGCCCCAAAGCCCTGGCAGCGGCCTCATCCCACTCACGCTGGGCGAAACCAAGCGTCTCCTGGCACACCTGATCACCACCATCCCCACCCGCGCCATGACCTGGGCCTGGTCCCTCTGGCGCCGACGCCACCAACACCGCGCCCAACAAGCCCACTACCAGCGCAGACACACCAGAGATCACAAAGTGCTGCTGGAGTACTTAGGCCCGCGGGTCGGGGTGATCGTGACCCGGCGACATGATGATGGATGAGGTGTCCCCGGATAGGTGCGGCCGCTCGATCTCTTGAGGCCGTCCGCGCCCGGAGGGGCGCGGCGACAGACTCATGATGGGGAACCGGCCGCGGCATCACGGTGTTGGGGCCATACCCGAGCACACACCACTAGATGGTCAGACCGGCGCGAACGCCTTATCGCCGAGCTCGCGCAGGATGTGGTGCGAGCGGCGAGGAGCTTGCGGGCCACCGCCAGTGCCCGGTTGCCGCCCGCTCGGTCGCGGACCTCGAGGTAATAGGCGTGGTCAGGCGAGGTGCGTCGGGCGGCGCAACTGCACGAGCAGGCCCAGCACCGGGCCCTGGCTTCCTCGGCGATCCGTTCGACCAGCTCGCGTCGCGCCGGTGAGTGCCGCCTTACCTCCTCGACCAGCGCGTCGAATTCTCGCACCGTGAGGTCAGCACCAACCGTTCCGCGTCCAATCCGAACCTCCCCCTCCGGTTCCGGCGATAGTCTCACGCCGATGCACACCACACCGCCCGACCCGGACACGCTGACCAGCGAGGCCAGCCACCTTCTGCACCAGGCGGCTGCCGCCGGCTATCTCGCCGCATTCGACCTCGCCGTCCAGCGCTATGCCACCGTCGTCGCCATCACCCCGGCCGGCCACCAACGCCTCGGCATCCGGCTGAATAACCTCGGCTACGCGTACTTCCTCCGATACACCCGCAGCGGCCTGGACGAAGACGCCGGGCGGGCGGTGCAGGCGGGGGAGCAGGCGGTCGCCGCTGTCCACGCGGGCGACCGGAACATCGCCGTGATCCTGTCCAACCTGGCCACCACCTACATCACGCGGTATCAGCGAGTCGCCCGGCCCGGCGACCTCGACCGCGTGCTCCAGCTGAGTGAACGGGTCCTCGACTTGGCGGACGCGGACATCTCCGCTGCCGTGCCCCTGAGCACCCTGGTCGCCGTGTACCTGCTGCGGTACGAGTCCACCGGGCAGATAGAGGACCTGGATCGGGCCGTCGAGTACGGCGGTCGGGCGGTCGCCGCCGCAGACGCCGGAGACGCCAACCGCGCGACCGCCCTGAACAACCTGGCCACTGTGCACCGGCACCGGTTCATCCACACCGGCCACCTGGCCGACCTCGACCACGCGGTCGAGCACTCCGAGCGGGCAGTGGCCGCCCTGCCGCAGGACCACGCAGCTATCGCCCTGCACCTGTCGAACCTGGAGGTGGCACTGCACGCGCGGTTCAATCGCACCGGCGCGGAAGCCGACCTCGCGCGGGCACTCGAGACATCGTCGACGGCGCTTGACCTCACCCCCGCCGACCACCCCATCCGGGCGGACCGGCTTGTCAGCCTCGGGCGGATCCACCTCAGCCTGTCCGAGCACACCGGGTCGATGGCGGACCTCGACCGTGCGACAGCGCTCGTGCGGGCGGCTGCCGAGTCTGTCCCAGACACCCATCCGGACTACGCGGCGTACCTCGTGCACATCGCGGAGGTCGAGCGGGAACGGTTCGCGCGCACCGGCAAACTAGCCGATCTGGACCAGGCAATCGAAGCCCTGGAGCGGTCGGTGGCGCTGCTGCCCACCGACCACTCGAGGCTCGGCGTGGACTTGACCCTGCTCGGCGACTGCTACATCCGTCGCTGGAACGCTGGCGGCGCCCTCGACGCCAGCCGCGTCGTCACCCTCGCCACGCTGGCGCTCGCGGCGACCACCGCCCGCCCGTCCGACCGAGTCCGTGCCTGCTGGGCGGCCGGCCGGCTGTCCTTCGTGCTTGGCGTGCACCAATCCGCCCAGCGGCTGATGGACGCCGCGCTTTCAATGCTGCCGCTAGTTGCCGCCCGAGAGAGCGCCCGCGCCGACCAGGAGTACCGGCTCGGCGCGAACCACGGCTTGGTGGGCGAGACGATCGCCGCGTACTGCGCGCTGGACAACCCGGCGGGCGCGGTACGCGCGGGCGAGCAGGGCCGAGCGATCCTGCTCGCGCAGGCGCTGGACCTGCGCACCCCGCTGGCCGAGCTAGCAGCTCAGCATCCGCAACTGGCGTTGCGGTACCTGCAGGCCCGTGACGCGCTCGACGCGTCCGGCCCGGTGAGCAGGCCGGACCTGCGGGCCAGGCTATGGGCCGCACACGACAGGGTGCTCGCCGAAGTCCGCGGGCTGCCCAGCTTCACCCGGTTCCTTCAGCCACCGGAGTGGACCGACCTGCAACCGGCCGCCGCAGGCGGCGCGGTGGTGCTGCTCAACGCCGCTCTCCAGCGCAGCGACGAAATCATCGTCACCGCAGACGGGCCGCCGGTGCTGGTGCCGCTACCCGAGCTGCGGCTCGTCGATGTGGAGCAGCAGGTAACCGAGGTGACCGAGGCCACGACGGCATCCGGCGTCTTCGCCGACGAGCTCCGCCGCCAGCGGGTGCTGGGCGAGTTGCTCGGCTGGCTCTGGGACAAGGCTGTCGGCCCGGTGCTGGCCGCGCTGCCCGCCGAGGTGATGGATGCCGACCGGCCCACTCGGGCTGCTCCCTGTACACGCGGCCGGGCGCCCTGGGGAGCCGGGCGCCCTGGACCGGATGGTCTCGTCCTACACCCCGACCCTGCGAACCCTGGCCCGCTCCCGCTCCCGCGCCCGGCGGCCGGCCACCGCCCGGCGCCAGCTCACCGTCGCGCTGGACCGCACCCCCGGCCTACCCGACCTGCCAGCCACCGCCGCCGAGGCGGCCGTCCTGCACGTCCGTCCCCCCGACCTGTCACTGCTCACCAACGAGCGAGCGACAGTCGGCGAGGTGAGCGCCGCTGGACCACGCCAGCTGGGCGCACTTCGCTTGTCACGCCAGCACCAGACGGGACACGCCGTCCGCAGGCGGCCTGCACCTACACGACGGAATGCTGCCAGTGGCCAAGGTAGGTCAGCTCGACGTGCCGGAGGCCGAACTGGCCTACCTCTCCGCCTGCTCCACCGGCGACTCCGGCCGCCAGCACGCCGACGAGTCCATCCATCTGGCCTCAGCGTTCTGGCTCGCCGGGTCCGACATGTGATCGCCAGCCTCTGGCCTCTGGACGACGAGGTAGCTGCGGACGCGGCCGACCGGTTCTACAGCCTGTTGCCCGACACGCCTGCCGCCGACCAAGCCGCTTTCGCACTGCACCAAGTAGTCCGCGAACTCCGCGCTAAGCACCCGACCCGCCCGCACCTGTGGGCATCATTGATTCACAGCGGTCCCTGACGCATCCCACACTTCCGACCGATCGCTAACCGACCGCAGAGCTCGCTACAACCCATCATTACCGGCAAACCGCGGCCGGATCGCGAGGACAGAATCGTTGGCGCGCCGTCGGCGGCCGCGCCCAGCCCGCTGCGCACCACCTCGGTGAGCATGTGGTCGCAGACCGCCGCTCGACGTGCTCGCCGGTCGCTACTAGGGAGTCCGGGTCGGTCGGCAACCGGCGCAATGCCTCGGCGACCTCGTGCGCCTGGCGGCGGATGGCGACGCGGCGCCCTCGGCAGACGTGCCGCTGTACCTCGCCGGATCACGATCGGTTGACAACCACACGGTGACCGCTGCAACCATCGCCATCAGGACGACACCGGCCGCGATCACAACCGGTCGTTTCATGACTTCCCTCCCCAGAGCCGAGCCGATGAGTGCATCGCCTGGGGCGCGGAAAAGGTAACGCTTCTCAAGTTGAGACTTTTCGCCGAAACAGCGTCCAATCGGGAGAACGTGCGACATCGCGTCAAAGACGTCATGCCGATGTCGGGCTGCTGCCTGCCTTGCTCGCCGACAATGACGGCATCCGGGGGCACATGACATCGGCTCGGCGGCAACTCCCTGGAAACAATCCGCTCACCAAGAACGATGGCTGAGGAAAGGATGGTGAGGTCGAGTGCCGAAGAAGTTATGGGTTGCGCTCATCGCGAGTGCAATCGTCGTCGGTGGCGTTACAGCCTTGATCTTGATGCTGGCTCACGGGGCCGACACCGGTACGTCTGCCGCTGGCTCCAGTGCCTCGTCGGCCCCTTCTGGTACTGACCAGGCGCACGAGGTGGCCGTCGCGCTCGAAAAACTCAGCACCGACCCTGATTCCCTGGTGTCGTCTTCGAGTCGTGGTCAGGTCGGCGGGAGTGCCCGCGATGCGGTTCCTGCGGGGACAGAGGTGGCCGTCGACGAGAACTCGTGGGCGCGGACGGCGTCGGCGGGGGAACCATCGAAGTAACTCTCACCACGCAGGACAGCAACGCCACTTTCTTGGCGGTGATGGTACGTGAGGCAGACGAGTGGAAGGTGGTCGCGACCATGCCCATGATCGACGAGACCACGGCACCCTCTGCGCCAGGACCAACGCGATGACCGTGCGCGGACGAACGGGCATCGCCGTCACAGCCGTATTGAGCTTGTTGATCATGGTGCTTCCCTCGGCGGCTACAGCTCACGCCCAACCCGGTGACCCTGCCGCCATTCGCTGCCCCGGTGTCCAATTAGCACCACCCCTGCACAAAGATCCTGATCGGAATCCGGACGGCAGCGAAGTCAAGATCACACCGGACAGCCGCGGCAAGTTCGTCCCCGTGATCATGATCCATGGTTGGACTGGCCGCTCCACTCACACCGAGAAGCGGGACGGAGCATTCTCCCACCGCATCGATCTCTCCACGAACCAGCTCGCAACAGTGAAGCCCGATCGTTCCCTCATCGGGCAGCTCCAACGGAACCCCGGCGCCGCGGTGTTCACGTTCGACTATCACGACTATTCGGCTCGCTGGATCGACGACCCACACATCGGACCGGCCCTGGGCGACGCGATCGACTGCCTGTACAAGGCATCCGGCGAGAAAGTGATCATCGTCGCGCATTCAATGGGCGGGTTGGCGGCCCGGTACGCCCTGACCACCACAGGAAAAGCCGGCGTCGACCGAGCCGCCGAGGTGAGTACGGTGATCACTTTCGGTACGCCGAACACAGGTTCTCTCGCCGCAATGCTCGGCGCTGCTGGAGCTGACATCACTGCCCTGATGAACAGCCAACTTGCCACGCTGCGCTTGGTGATGGCCGCGTGCGGAAGGCTGTCCACCGCCAGCCTCCAGACGGGCACTTTGTGCGACCGGCTCCCAGAACCAGTACGCGCGTTCGACTCCGAGGCCGGACGCGCCCTGCGTTACAGATCGCGACAACTCGCCGCCCTCAAACCCTTCCCCCAGAACGTCACCGTGAATGCCCTCGCCGGGGACGCGACGTTCGAGATCCCCAAGCTTGGCTGGTTCACGAAGCCCTGGGACACCGACAAAGTGCCCGCGGGCGATCTCATCGTCACCACCGATTCGGCTGTGCACGGCGCGACCTCTGACACGAAGGCTCAATGTACCTACCAACTAAACGCGGTTCGCGGAGCTACCGACACCGCCGCACTGTATTTCAAGCTGGCGGCTGCGAACGATGTCGCGCAACAGCCGCTCGCGTCGTTCTCCGGCGCGTGCTTCCACCCGAACCTGATGCGCACAATCCAACTCACCAACGAGGCTGCGGGAGCAGTCAACGACGACATCCAATCCCGCCAACCGCCCACTGATGGCGCTCTGTGAATAGGGCCAGTCCTGCTCTCTGAAAATCCCCAGTTGGGTGTCCTGTCGGCGCGTCGTTTGCGCTGGTCAACGTCCCTCAGGTGACGGTTTCGGTGTTGATCACCGTGGACCGTCGCTGGAGGGTGGATGCTCTCGCTGGAGGAAGACGTGGAAGCGCAGGCGCTGCGCGATCAAGGCTGGTCGATCTCAGCCATCGCCCGACATCTCGGACGTGACCGCAAGACCATCCGCCGCTACCTGTCCGGCGAACAGGAGCCGGGCAAACGCAAACCCGCAGGTCCGGACTCATTCGACCCCTTCGTGGCTTACTGCCGGACCCGGCTGGCCGACGACCCGCATCTGTGGGCGTCGACCCTGCTCGACGAGCTCGCTGACCTGGGTTATCGCGGCGGCTATTCGACCTTCACCCGCGCGCTGCGCCGCCACCAGCTGCGGCCGCACTGCGAGCCTTGCCAGGTGTCCCGCGGCCGTGACGTCGCGATCATCGCCCATCCACCGGGCGAGGAAACCCAGTTCGACTGGGTCGAGCTGCCGAACCCACCCGCGGAATGGGGCGCCGGGCGGCACGCGCATCTGCTGGTCGGCGCGCTGGCCTATTCGGGCCGGTGGCGCGGTGTCCTGGCCGACGCCGAAGATTTCCCGCACCTCATCGAAGCGCTCGATGCCGTCGTGCGCAAACTCGGCGGCACCACCGACGACTGGCGCTTCGACCGCATGGCGACCGTCTGTTACCCGTCCACCGGCCGGCTGACCGCCGCGTTCGCCCAGGCGGCCAAGCACTACGGCGTCCGGTCCGTGGTCTGCCCGCCTCGACGCGGGAACCGCAAAGGTGTTGTGGAGAAAGCGAATCACTCCGCCGCGCAGCGGTGGTGGCGCACGGTCGCCGACGACGCCACCGTCGCCGAGGCGCAAGCCGGCTTGGACCGGCTCGCGGTCAAGCTCGATGACCGCCGCCGGGTCCGTGACGGCGAACCCACCACCGTCGCCGCGCTGGCCGCGGATGAGGCGCTGCGAGCGCCGCCACTGGTGGCGTTCCCGGCCGAGTTCGACGTGACCCGGACCGTGACACCGCAGGCGCTGGTTTCCTTTCGTGGCAACCACTATTCGGTCCCGCCAGGTCTCGGCGGAGCTGTTGTTCAGGTTCGGCATCGGCTCGGCGCGGGCACGCTGCGCGTCGTCACCGCCGGTGGCGCGACCGTCGCGGTCCATCACCGCGCCCTCGACGGCGCCGGGCGGGTGATCCGCGATGACGGGCACGTCGCCGCGCTGGAGAAGGCCGCGCTGGACGCGTTCAGCACGGATTGGCCCTGCACCCACAAGACCCGCCGACCACCTTCGGCGGCGGCGTTGGCCGAAGCGGCACGACTGCGAGGCCTGCCCGCGACAGGGCCCGCGGCCCACGTCGTGATCGACCTGTCCGCCTACGTGGCCACCGCCGCCAAGCTCGACAGGGCACCCAACAATGAACCCAGGGAAGGTTGAACCTGTTGACTGCCAACAAATCCGCACCACAGATGAGCGAAGCTCGCCGCTACCAGCAACTGCGCGCGCACTTCTCCTACCTCAAACTCGACAACGCCGCCGAAGCACTCCCGAGGGTCCTCGACGAAGTCCGCCACGAGAACCTGTCCATGACCGCCGCCCTCGAGCGCCTGCTGGAGATCGAGGTCAACGCCACCGAAGCACGCCGCCTCGCCGGCCGTCTGCGGTTCGCCTGCCTGCCCGATCCCTGGACCCTGGGCGACTTCGACTTCGCCGCCCAACCCGGGGTCGACGAGAAACTGATCCGCGATCTCGCCACACTGCGTTTCCTTGACGACGCCTCAAATGTGTTGTTCGTCGGCCCACCAGGGGTCGGGAAAACGATGCTCACTACCGCGCTCGCGCGCGGCGCGGCCGAAGCCGGGCACCGGGTCTACTTCACCACCGCCGCCGACCTCGCCGCCCGCTGCCACAAAGCCGCCGTCGAAGGCCGCTGGGCGACCTGCATGCGGTTCTTCGCCGGCCCGAAGCTCTTGGTGATCGACGAACTGGGCTACCTTCCGTTGCCCGGCGACGGCGCGTCAGCGTTGTTCCAGGTCATCAATCAGCGTTACCTGAAGTCGTCGACGATTTTGACTACGAACGTCGGGATCGCTGACTGGGCAACAGCTTTCGGCGACGCGACCGTCGCGGCGGCGATGCTGGATCGACTGCTGCATCGGGCGACGGTGGTCGGTATCGACGGCCCCTCCTACCGGCTGCGGTCTCATCAGTCCACATCGGACAAGCTTCGCAAAGCGGTGAACGCACATGTCTCCTGACCCGCGCGATCCGAACTACAACGCGACCCGCAAGACCTGCCCGATCTGCTGGGAAGCCTTCATCGCGACCGGCCGGCAGGCCAAGACCCGGCTCTACTGCTCGCCCGAGTGCAAACGCACCGCGGCGGCCCGCCGCGAAGTCGAACGCACCAGCCACCCCGGCAGGCCGTTCATACCGCCTCAGGCGACCGCCCCGGCGCCACTATCCGCGCCACTGCCGCAGCTGGCCGCGCAACGGGACTGCCCGCACTGCGGCGGCCCAGTCACCATCGTCGCCCTGCTCACCACGCCGGAAGCCGCCCGGCCACAGATGCCGGTCGCAGCACCCGATGGAGTGATCCCACTCCGCCGCTGACACCGGCTAAGCTGCAGACCTCGACTGGGGAGTTTCAGGAAGCGCCTCTGGTCCATTTCACAGAGCGCCGTCACCACGGACACCCAGCTACTGAACTCCACCCTCCCGGCACAGGTGTGCGATGGAGGCAACTGGCAGAGCAGCTACCCTATACAGCTGCGCGATGGGCAGGGCGAAGCCCTGACACCGTCCGGGGAGTTCGACGGAACCGCGATCTACGAAGCCAAGGTCATCGGCTCCGCCGACTTCAACGGCGACGGCAGCCGCGACGCCCTCATGAGTGCGATGTGCATCGGCGGACCAATCGCGCAGTGCTGCGCCGGCCGGTCGTCGCACTCGACCATCGCCCTGCCGCTCACAACGTCGAGGGACAGGAAACTCTCGGTCATCGGATCACCCATCACCGCCGGTGAGACAACACCCTGCGACGAGTTCGTTCTACATCTACTACCCCGAGAACTGCGTCGCGCCCGCCAACGACCCTGACGTCAGTTGGCGTGTACGCCACGAACTCAAGAACGGCAAATGGCTGGTGACCAGAACCGACACCGTCGGCGCCCGGTGAGTTGAGGTCCCCGTTTGCCGGACGCCAGTGTGTCCGGCAAACGGGGGCAAGCTCAGTGCCACCCGCGTGTACCTACTGGCCGGACTGGTGCGCTGCCGTCTGTGTGGTCGGCGGATGGACGCGTACTGGGTCAACAACCGGGCCGGCTACCGCTGCCGACACGGCCACACCAGCGCCCAGCGAGCGACCTTCGACCGGGCGAAGAACCTCTACGTCCGCGAGGACGAGATCCTCGCCAGCCTCCCCGCCCATCTCGCCGTGCTGGAGCTGGAGCTGGACGATGGGCTGGGCCTCGACGAGCGGGGGAGTGGCGACAGCGGGCAACGCCGAGACCTTGCTGAACTGATGCCTCAGGTCGATCAATCGTGTGTGACACCGCAGGATGGACCGTGGAGACGTCACCTACAGCGCAGGATGTCGATCGATGAGAGCCTGAATCCCGACGGGAACGTGAAGATCGTTCATGGGGTAATGATGTGTCCGAGAAATCTCCCGGATTCCGGGAGGTTTCTCATGTCTCCAGAGTACCAGCGAGGCGCTGCTGGCCGCGATTCTCAGGCCCTCCTGTGTCGAGTCGATGACGGGCGGTGGCTGCGTGGCGCGATACTCATGCGTGGACCAGGGGTGGAGTTGGCTGGTCATGACGGCTCGGGCGATGCCGTGCCCCGAAGTGGCGCCCTATTCAGGTGAACGGGGTGCCGGAGCCAGTGTGCGAAGCTGCCTTGAGTGGCGGGCCCAAGGAAGGTCCGCTGAGGCGTCTCCAGAGGTGGTCGTAGCGTCTACTGGTGAGCGGGCGTCCATCTCGGACGTAGTTAGGGATCGGTCGCGAGGATGGCGGCGCGGGCAGTGGCCTGGTTTACCTGGCGCTCGTGTACGCGGCGTTCACCCACTTCGCGAACGCCACTCTGACGATGCTCACGACGGAGCAGATGAGCCTCGGTGACTCGGGCAGGCTTCGAGTCATAGGCATTGGAGCAGGTGCCTACGACTGAAGACGTCGCGTCACGCGCTGGTCGACTGCTGCCCGCGGGGCCGGTACTGTTGCTTCCGCCGTGGGCAGCAGATCGAGGGGCGGCGATCTGAGCAGCGGGATAGGTACGAGGGTGTCCTGTCGGCGTGTGTCAACCCAAGTCGACGGGGGTCTTCTCGCTACATCAATTCCCGCTGGCTGTCGGTCTGATCAGGCAAGCTACGTAGTCGAGTCATCCGACATGGGCGTTGTCATCAGGATCGCGGTCGGTCGTTGTCCGCGTGTCGACCGTTGCCGTGCAGCTGGCTGGCGTCGACGCGTAGACCACCTCAGTCTGCGTCTCGGGTGGTTCGGTGAGCCGATCGCGCCATCGCCTTCGCGGTAAGAGTGTCCGCCGCCGCGATTGTCTTCACGGTGCCGGCAGCGACTACAAGCCCGCCCTGTTGCCCGCTCCCGGGACCAAGCTCGATAATCCAGTCGGCCGCCGCCAGAACGGCTAAGTTATGCTCGATTGCGATTACTGACTTTCCTTCGTCGAGCAGTTGGTCGACTAGTTTGATGAATCTTGGTATTTCATCGTATCCCAGCCCACGGGTTGGTTCGTCGAGCAGCAATACCTTTCGTTGTGGAGTCGATACTTCGGTCGAGATGCGCAGCCGCTGCGCTTCTCCGCCCGAGAGAGTGTCTGTTGACTGGCCGATGACGAGATGTCCGATTCCCACCGCTGTGGCGATCTCGAGGGGCTTCCGAATCGCCGGTTCGTCGCTGAATATGGCCAAAGCCTGGTCGACCGTGAGTTCGAGCACGTCCGCGATATTGAGACCATTCATCCGGTTCTCGAGCAACTCGGGCCGGTACCGCCTTCCTCGGCACTCCTCGCACACGGTGTTGACGTCCTCAAGAAACTGCATGTCCATGCGGAGAAAGCCCCATCCGCCGCAGCTCGGACACGCACCGCTTCCGTTGAAGCTGAAATCACCCGCGGGACGCCCGGAAGACTGGCCGAACGCCTTTCGGATGGGGTCGAAGACCTTGAGATAGGTGGCGATCACAGATCGGACTGAACCGCCAATGTCGCGTTGCGACAGCATAATCGAGCCAGTCGTCTGCGCGGCGATGTCCAACGCGAGGCTTGTCTTTCCGGATCCCGATGGTCCCGCCAGTACCACTAGGCGGTTCCCGGGCAGAGCCACCCGCTCGCCGCGGAGGTTGTGAGAGCGCGCCAGGACGTTGATTTTCTTGGACTCCGCGGTCACCGGGCGGCGGCGACGTTCGATGGTGGCTACCAAGCCATACGGTCCGGTGTAGTCCGTCTTGGGGCCGGCCCAGACAACGTTGCCGCCCTCGCGGCCGCCACCCGGCCCCATCTGGACGACAGTGTCGGCGACGTCCCGTGCACCGTCGGAGTGGTCCACCAGAAGGACTGTGTTCCCGATGTCGCACAGGTGTCGGATGGACTCGTACACCGCCCGTCCTTCCTCGTGGTGGAGGCCGGCGCCGGCCTCGTCCACCACGTAGATGAGCCCGG
>Ga0193716_1001161_pt1 | contig 15575 bp, 14 predicted proteins | sample U2c1metaG_FD_145901 | JGI IMG/M metagenome (GOLD analysis project Ga0193716, IMG submission 145901) | Soil microbial communities from a riparian zone of the East river system, Colorado, United States - U2c1 | ecosystem: Environmental > Terrestrial > Soil > Riparian zone | place: USA: East River...
AGCTTCGCAGGTTCTTGGCCCTAACGGATTCGTGCCCGGGAAAAGTAATTTGCTGCCGATCCCTCAGAGTCTCCTGAATGGGTATCCGAACCTTGTACAAAACGCCGGCTACTAAGCGTCCGTTCTCCTCCCTAAATACATCAAAATGAAGGCCGTCCGCAAGGGCGGCCTTTCTTTTGGTCGCATAAATGAAAATCCGTAAATTACAGTAGAAGCTCTTTTCCTCACACAAAATCGATGCTATATGAACCTCGTACAACGCGTTGAGCACTGGGGTGACACCCATCATCCACAATGGCTCGATATAGTCCGCATCCTGCTGGGAGTATTCCTCTGTTACAAGGGAGTAGATTTTCTGATGAACATGGGATCCATGCTTTCCCTTCTCACGAACAAAACGTCCTTTGGGTCTTTTTCATCCATGATGATGAGCAACTACATTGCCTTTGCCCATATCCTGGGAGGGATCTTGCTTATCCTTGGCGTCCTCACCCGTTTTGCCTGCGTGATCAATATTCCTATACTGCTGGGAGCTATCATGTTTGTGAACACGGAAATGTACCGGCCATTTTCCGCCGTGCTGCTGCCCATCGCCGTGCTCCTGCTGCTCATCTTATTTCTTGTCGTAGGCAATGGACGACTATCTTTTCTTTCGCTCAAAGAAACCAAAGGCGCTTAATGATAAAGGGAGTTATTCTCCGTAAATTTTTTCTATCAGTTTCCCGAACTTTTCGGTAACGACCTTGCGCTTCAGACTCAGCTTTGGCGTCATCTCACCGCCGTCAATCGTCCATTCCACCGGTAACAGCTCGAATCTTTTGATCTGCTCTACATGGTTGAAATTCTTATTGTAGCTCTCTACGACCTCTTTATAAAAAGCAAGCACTTCCGGCTGCCGGATCATTTCTTCATTTGTACCTGCCTTGACATTGTGCAGCTTACACCACTCCTGCAAATAGGCAAATGCAGGAACGATCAACGCCCCCACAAACTTCCGCTCCGGCCCCACGATCATGATCTGCTCTACATAAGGAGATTCCTTTAGCTTACTTTCGATAGCCAAAGGCGCCACATATTTCCCGCCGCTCGTCTTGAACATCTCCTTCTTCCGGTCGGTTATCTTCAGGAAACGCCCCGCCACCATCTCTCCGATGTCACCCGTATGGAACCAGCCCCCGGTCATTACTTCAGCCGTGAGATCGGGCCGTTTGTAGTATCCCATCATGACACTGGGTGCCTTGCAGAGTATCTCTCCGTCTTCGGCTATCTTAACCTCGACATTGGAAAGCAGCGGACCAACGGTGCCAAACATACGATCTTCAACTTCCACCCTGTTCGCGCTGATCACCGGGGAGGTCTCCGTAAGACCATATCCTTCCATAATGGCTACACCCGCCGCGGTAAAAATTCGGATCAGCCTCACCTGGCAGGCCGCCCCACCACTGACGATACAGATGATATTACCTCCAAGGGCTTCCCTCCATTTGCTAAAGATCAGCTTATTGGCCAGGGACAACTGCATATCGTACCAGAATCCCATTTTTTTGTTGATCTCATACCGTGCCCCGAGCCCGCAAGCCCAGAAGAAAAGTTTTTTCTTCACACCCGTCAGCTCCGATCCCTTCTGCATGATACGATCGTACACCTTCTCCAGCAAACGCGGAACAGTGACAAACATCTGCGGCTTCACCTCCTTCAGATTTTCCCCGATCGTGTCCATGCTTTCCGCGTAATAGATACTGCTGCTGCTGAATAAGTAGAGATAGGTCAGCATTCGCTCATAGATGTGATTCAGCGGCAAAAAGCTAAGCACTTTCAGCGGCCCCGGCGGCATACAGGGCAGACAGGCAATGACATTGCTGAGGATATTTTCATGGGAGAGCATGACCCCCTTGGGCGTGCCCGTAGTCCCTGAAGTATAAATGATAGTGGCCAGGTCCTTATAATCTATCTTATCGCTGATGGATCTGAGCCGCGCGAGATTTTCCGGTGTTGGCTTGATCAGCAATTCTTTCCAGTGCCGGGCGCGGGCCACATGCTCGAACGTATACACCTCGCGGAGACTAGGCACCCTCTCTTTTACGCTTAATACTTTATGGAAGAGTTCCTCATTATCGACAAAAACGATCTTTACCTGCGCATCATTCAGAATGAACTCCAGCTCATTGACAGAGATGGTTGGATAGATCGGAGCAAGCGTGGCGCCGGTCTTCTGTACGGCAAGATCGACCATTATCCATTCGGGCCGATTCTTTGCAACAATGCCCACCTTGTCCATTCCCTCCGGGGTCCGGTCTCCCCCGGAGATCCCCAGCTCAAGAAGACCCAGGCTTAGCTTATCAACAGTTTCCGCTATCTCTGCCGTACTATACTTTTTCCAATCTCCATCTTCCTTGGCAGCTAACATATCGGGGTACGATCCTTTCTCCAGGTTGATCTGGAGGCAATCGAACAATCGTCGGGGTTCGGTCATAATAATAGTTTATTCCGCCATCAAATTAGCGAAAAAACCACTAATGACCTACTTCGTTAGAGTCTGATAATATTGTCCTTCCGGCAACTTAAATATCCGCCCTTTTTGAAAATTAACAAACCGGTTGTACTCGTCGGCATGGGCATTACTCCAGGCCTGAAAAGCCGGCAGATTTTGAGCGGCGCCAAAGACCCATTGATTATAGGCATCATACATCCCGTCCTTCAGCAGCTGGCGCTGGTAATCAAAAAGGCGGAAGGGGAAATTGGTGGGATAGGTGTTGAACCAGTTGATAATGAACTTTGTACGTAAGACGGTGAGAGATTCCGCACTGATCCCGTCCTTGACGGTAAATGCCAGCTTGCTCATCACATTCAGATAAGCAGATACAAAAGGCGATTTTAAATCCTGCCCTTTCTGCATGTCAGCATCCGTAAACAGCTTCTTATATGCTTCCGTTAACATATCTTTTATCTCCGCGGTCCGCGTGCTATAGCTTTCCAGGTTGAGAAAGGTCTCGCCATACAGCAGCGCCCAGACCTTGTCATATGTGAGATAATAATACCTGGACGCATTGTAATAGTTGGAGGAATTATTGGGGTCGACTTCGATGCCCTTCTCCCATAGTTTGATAGCTCCATAATCCTGGCGGGCCCAGAGCATCTCGCCATACTCACTGTACAGGACACCGCTGCGGGGATAACGTTTGAGCGCCGCCTTATACATCTTCTCACATTCCTTTATATTATCTATCGCCTTATACAATAAAGCCAGGATCTGGTAGGACTGTACGTCCGCATCCGGCCTTTCCACCATCTTCTGCGCAACAGACAGCCCCTTGGGAAATTCCCGGTCGAGGTAATAATTAAAGGACAGGTCTTTTTGTAATTCGAAGTTTTGCGGGTCCTTTTGCAGGGCTCCGTTCAAAACCACAATTGCATTGGTATAATCCCCCTGACGGGTAAAAGCCTTGGCCGTTTCCTGGGGTGTCTTACTTTCGGATGACTGTGCGAAGGTCGACAGGGTAGTAAGGGTCAATGCAAAGGATAAAAAAAAGATCCCGTTCATAGTTATATAATTATATATTAGCAATCCTTAAATAAGATGCGTCAGCAGCCCATCTCTCAGCTTGGGCTCAAACCATGTGCTCTTAGGCGGCATGATCTCCCCGTTATCCGCTATATCAAAAAGCTGCTCAATACTCACAGGATAAAGACTAAAAGCCGCCTTCATCTCCCCGCTGTTTACCCGCTTTTCCAGTTCGGCAAGCCCGCGGATGCCACCCACAAAATCGATCCGCTTGTCCGTCCTCGGATCCTTAATACCCAAATGCTTTTCCAGGATATTCTTTTGCAGGATGGTCACATCCAGTATGCCTATCGGATCAGTGCTAAAACTTCCTTCTTTGGCGACAAGCTTGTACCAGCTGCCATCCACATACATCCCGAATTCGTGTAGCCGTCCCGGTGAAAAAGCTTGCCCTACCTTGCCGACAAAGAATTCCTTTTGCAGACTGTCGACGAATTCTTCGACATTGTGGTTATTCAGGTCATGCACCAGCCGGTTATAATCGAGGATATGCAGCTGATCGGAAGGAAAAAGCGTGGTGAGAAAATAATTAGAGGCTTTGGTAGCCGCCGCCCCCAGGGCCTTTCGCACTTTTGCGGCAGAGGCGGCGCGGTGATGCCCGTCCGCAATATAGGTGAACGGCACTTCGCTGGCAAAAAGACCGCCGATAGCCTGAATAGTTCCTTCATCATCCACCACCCAGACCGTATGACCGATGCCGTCCGTCGCGGTAAAATTATACAGCGGACTATGATCCCGCTTCCAGCTTTCGATCAGGTCATCAATAGCGTTGACACTCTTATAAGCAAGGAAGACATTGCCTGTCTGAGCCCGTATCGTCTTCATATGATTGATCCGGTCGTTCTCCTTGTCAGGCCGCGTGAGCTCGTGCTTCTTTATAATGCCATTTTCATAATCGTCTACACTGCTGCCACAGACCAGCCCCGTCTGACTCCTGCCATCCATCACCAGCTGATAGATATAGTAGCAAGGCTTATTCTCTTCTATCAGGATCCCCTGCTCGATAAATGATTGCAGGTTTTCCTTTGCCTTATCATATACTTCCTGGGAATGCGTGTCGACATTCAGCGGCAGATCCACTTCCGACTTCGTGATATGCAGAAAAGAATATTGATTGTCAGCGGTTTCTTCCCTGGCCTCATGACTGTTCAGCACGTCATAGGGCTTCGAGGCTACCTGGCTGGCTAATTCGGGCGCAGGCCGCAAAGCCTGGAAAGGAACAATCGTAGACATATAGGTTATGCTTTTTTAAGTGCAAATTCTTTCATGAGGCTTGTCAATAGCTGTACGCTCTCAATGGGCAGGGCATTGTACAACGAAGCCCGGAACCCTCCAACACTGCGGTGTCCCTTTATGCCTACCATCCCATTCTCTTTACAGATGGCGAGAAATTCCTTCTCCATTTCCGGATCGTCCATCACCCAGACGACATTCATCTTACTCCGGTCTTCTTTCGCCACGGTAGGACGAAAGATTGGCAGGCTGTCCAGCGTGTCATACAGCAGCGCTGCTTTCCGGTCGTTGAGCTTTTCTATCGCGGCGACGCCCCCCTGCTGTTTCAGCCAGCGTAAGGTGAGCATACAAACATAGACGGCAAACACTGGAGGAGTGTTGAGCAAAGAACCGTTTGCAATATGCTCCCGGTAATCCATCATCGTCGGTAATGGACGATTCGCCTTGTCTAAGATATCCTTTCGGACGACAACCAGGTTTACACCCGCCGCCCCCATATTCTTCTGGGCTCCGGCATAGATAACGGCGAATTTGGAGAAGTCCATCACGCGACTGAGGATATCACTGCTCATGTCAGCCACCAGTGGAACGGATGTTTCCGGAATGACATGCATCTGCGTGCCTTCTATCGTATTATTAGTGGTATAATGAAAATAGGCTGCTTCCGGCGGGATCGTATACCCTTTGGGGACATAGCTGTAATTCCTGTCCTTTGAGCTGGCTACTACTTCCACCCGTCCGTAAAGTTTTGCTTCCTTGATGGCTTTCTTACCCCAGGTGCCGCAGTCCAGATAGGCTGCCATAGCATTGTCCGCCAATAGATTCATTGGGACCTGGAAAAATTGCGTGGAGGCGCCACCATGCAGAAAAAGGATCTCGTGCTCAGTACCCAGCTGCATCAGCTCCCGCGCCGTGCTGATAGCTTCATCCAGCACCGCCTGGAACAGGGATGTGCGATGCCCGATCTCCAGGATAGACAGACCCGTACCATTGAAGTCAAGAATGGCGCGGCTGGCTTCTTCAAATACTTCCTTTGGCAGAACACTGGGGCCGGAATTGAAATTATGAACCATATCTTTAAAAATGAGGACCAAAGATAAGTAATTCACCCAACCTGCTCTTCCACATCGGCAACACCCCCCGAAATAGCGAACTTCATCGCATCGGCCGAGCTGATATCCGTCAGAACCCTCACCCTGTCCCGTTTTACAAAATACAAATGCCCCGCAAATGCATAGGACTGCGGTAAATAGACCGCGACATATTCCTTCAGATCAAATTCATGCAGCTCCTCCTGGGTGATAAACCCTACCTGCCATACATCCGGCGCAACGATACTCACCAGCACGGCCTTGTCAAATTTCCTCTTGTTGCCGGCAAAGGCTTCGAAAAAGTCCTTTATCGTAGAGTATATAAATTTAATGCCAGGCGTCCGCTCCAGCAGCTTTTCCGCAAGCTCAACCAGCCGGCTGACAATAAAAGAAGGAGAAATATATCCTACAATTAAGGCTATCCCGATAAAAACGACAAAACCAAGCCCCGGTATCCGCTTGGGCGAACCAAAAGCATCCAGACCGACCAGGCCCTGAAAGAGATTGTGGGCAAGATTTGGCAGGATCCCATCAACCCACTGAAAAGTGGAAACTACAAAGAAAATAGTGATGGAAATGGGCGCCAGGATAAGCAGCCCCTGCAAAAACAGCTTGAATAACGTGCGGGGTAATTGGCGAACGGGCATGTGTAGCGATTTAGAAAGCGAAATTAGCTATTCTCGGCGTCCCGGCATCTGCCAACACCGGCATCCCGCCCAAAGCCATACCCAATCAGACAAAACAGCTACCCGCCGACAGTCCATTTCGCCATTCACCGACAAAATTCGCCGTTCACCGACAACAAATAGAGAAATAAACTATGGAAACTTTGACAACGTAGAAAGTTTCCATAGTTTTATGGTCGCAAAGGAGCAAAAGAGAGAAAATGGAAGTAAAAGAGAGAATTTTATCAAAGGCGGCAGACTTATTCATGCGCTATGGCATCCGTTCTATCACTATGGATGAAATAGCCTCCCAGCTAGGCATTTCAAAAAAGACTATCTATCAGTTCTTTACGGATAAAGATGACCTGGTCTCGGCCGTAATCGAAAGGGAAATAAAGACCAACGAAGTAGAATGCCTGGGATACCGCGACAACGCCGGCGACGCCGTCCAGGAGATCTTCATCGCAGTAGAAGACCTCGACGAGATGCTGAAGTATATGAACCCCCTCATGCTTTATGACCTGGAAAAACATCACCCCCGGGCCTTTTTGAAGCTAAAGGAATATAAATACCAGTTTCTCTATCAGGCTATCCTCGACAATCTCAGACGAGGCATCGGCGAAGGGATCTACCGAACCGACATGCAATTGGACATAGTGGCAAAGAACCGGATCGAATCAGCCTTCCTGGTATTTAACCCTGACCTTTTCCCCCATACCCGATATAAGATCTCGGAAGTCAATTTCGAGCTGGCAATGCTTTTCCTTCACGGGATCACCACCGTCAAAGGAAAGGAGCTCATCGAGAAATACACCATTGAACGTAACAAAAAATCATCCAATGAACAGAACGCTTAAAAAAGGACGAAGACTTTTGCAAATCGCCCTGGCGGCCTTATTCCTACTGTCTGCCATGACCATCCGGGCCCAGCAGACTAAGCAGCCGCTACCCGGCTCCGGCACCACCCCCGGTTCTGGCGCCACCCCCTCCGGCTCCGCAGCGCAGCAAACCGGCACCGCACCGCAGATCCACGAACTATCCCTCGACCAGGCCGTCGACTACGCGACAAAGAACAGCGTCCTGGTCAAAAACGCCCTTCTGGACTACCAGATCCAGGAACAAAGCAACCGCGCGACAACCTCCCAGGCCCTTCCCCAGATCAACGCCAACCTCGGCCTGACAGATTATATTCAGATCCCGACCACTCTTATCCCGGGCGAATTCGTCCAGCAGCCAGGGACATTCATTCCGCTGAAATTCGGTACCCAGTATAATGCCACAGGCGGCATAACGCTAAAACAGGTCCTGTTCGACGGCCAGGTCTTCGTAGGACTACAGGCCCGCCAGGCTTCCCTGGAGTTCTATCGCCAGAAAACGGAGATCACCGCCCAACTGGTCCGGGCAAATCTCCATAAGATCTATTACCAGCTGCTGATCAGCAAAACCCAGATAGACCAGATCGAAGCCAATATAACCAGCCAGAAGGAACTGCTGCATAATTCCAACGAGATGTTCAAAAACGGTTTCGCAGAACAGCTCGACGTCGACAAGGCCACCGTACAACTGGCCAACCTCGAATCGGAAAAGATCCAGTTGAATTTCAACATCGCCAATGGCTACCTGGGCCTGAAAGTCCTGATGGGCATGCCGGTAAGAGACTCGCTGCGGCTAACGGATACGATTACCTACGAAATGATCCGCGACGCAGTACTTGGAGACGAGTATAAATATGCGGACCGCCATGAGTACCAGCTCCTGCAAACCAACCAAAAGCTCAACGAATACGACATCAAACGCTATAAGAAGATGTATATTCCCACCGCTTCCCTGACAGCCAACTATGCACAGAACCAGTTCACGAACGACTTCAACCTCACTCAAAAGAACAGCTGGTTCCCCGCTACCTATGTCGGAGTAAGCGTAAACATCCCCATCTTCGACGGATTCTATAAGGATGCCAACGTCAAACAGGCAAAGCTGAGATTGCGCCAGACCATGAACAATGTCGACTCGCTGAAGAACCGCATCGACAACGACGTCAAAACGGCCCAGCTCCGGTTCGCCGCCTCATTGTCCACACTCGATTATCAGAAGAAGAATATGGACCTGTCCGAAAGGGTTTATCAGCAAACACGCAAGAAATATGACCAGGGCCTTGGATCGAACTTAGAGATCACCACCGCGCTCTCCGACCAGAAGACAGCCCAGGCAAATTATTTCAACGCGCTGTACAATGCTGTCATAGCCCGGGTCGATTATCTCACCGCCATAGGAAAACTATAAATCTTAAACACCAAAAACTCTTTTATGCAAAAGATATTGATTGTGATTATCGGATCTTCCCTGTTTTTTGCTGCCTGTGGAGCCGGACAGAAGAACGATTCTCTGGAAGGAAAAAAGGCCCGGCTTACAGCCCTTAAAGACCAGCAGGATAAATTGACAAAACAAATTTCCTCCCTCGAAACAGAGATCGGCAAGTTGGATACGGCCAGCGGGACAAAGGAGAAAGCCAAGCTGGTTGCACTGACAGCCCTCACGCCCACTTCCTTCACACATTACATCGACCTGCAGGGCGACGTGGAAGCAGAAAACTCTTCCTATATCTCACCACGCGGTACCGGAGGCGTGGTAAGACAGGTCAATGTCAAACAAGGTGACCATGTTAATAAAGGACAGGTGCTCATCAAGCTGGATGATGCCGTGCAGCGCCAGCAAGTGGCCAATGCCCAGACCCAGGTTGCATATGCAAAAGACATCTATCAGCGTCGCAAAAACCTATGGGACCAGAAGATCGGTACCGAAGTGGATTTCATCAACGCAAAGAACCAGGTCGACCAGGCCGAGACACAGCTGAAGATAGCCCAGGAACAACTGGACTTTACCAATGTCTATGCAGATATCACCGGGACCTTGAATACCTTCTCAATAAAACTGGGTGAAAGTTTTGCTCCCGGCAGTCAAACCATACAGATCATCAATACCGACAATCTGAAAGCAGTGGTCCAGGTACCTGAAGTATACCAGGAGCGCGTAAAGGTCGGCACACCTGTAAAGATCTCCTTCCCGGGACTGGGTAACAAGGAAATCATCGGTGTCGTCCGCGTGGCCGGAAGGGTCATCAATGCCGGCAACCGCGCCTTCCAGGTAGAGATCCACATCCCCAACGATAAGAACATCCGCGCCAATCAGGTCGCCGTCGTCAAGCTGCAGGACTACACTGCCAGCAACGTGCTGACCATCCCGGTCAATACCCTTCAGACAGATGAGAAAGGAAAATATGTCATGGTCGTGGCAAAGGACAATGGAAAGACCGTTGCACATAAAAAGACCGTTACGATCGGTCAGTCCTATTCCGACAAGATCGAAGTCACCAGCGGTCTGACATCCGGCGACCAGCTGATCACCGACGGTTTCCAGGGCCTCTATGAAGGACAGCTGATCACGACAGAATAGGCAAGGTTTTCCTTAATCAAATGAAAAAACACTGTATGAGTGCTTTAGAAAATTTTACCGACAAATTCAAACACTTCAAGCCAACTACCTGGAGCGTTACAAATAAAACTGCGATCTACCTGCTTATGCTCATAGTAAGCGGATGGGGTGTATATAAATTCGTCACTCTTCCCAAGGAGCAGTTCCCCGACATCGTGATCCCAACCATTTACGTGTCGACCATCTATACCGGGAACTCTCCAAAGGATATGGAGAACCTCGTCACCCGGCCAATAGAAAAACAGATCAAGGCTATCACGGGGGCTAAGATCAAAAAATTCACCAGTACTTCCCAGCAGGATTATTCCGCGATCGTAGTGGAATTCGAGACCGACGTGCAGACCGATGTCGCCCTTCAAAAAGTAAAGGACGCTATCGACAAGTCCAAACAGGACCTGCCGACAAATCTTACCCAGGAACCTACCGCACTCGAAGTCAGCTTCTCCGACCAGCCCATTATGTATGTCAACATCAGCGGCGACTACGATCAGCAAAGACTAAAGAAATTTGCGGATGACATGAAGGACCGGCTTGAAGACCTGCCCGAGCTCAACCGGGTGGACCTCGTCGGCGCACCCGAACGCGAGTTCCAGATCAACGTCGACAATTATAAGATGCGCGCCAACAATATCACTTTTGACGACATCGACAATGCCGTAAAAGGCGAGAACCTGGACATCTCCGGCGGCCTGCTTGACGTCGGCAATATGAAACGTAACCTGCAATTGAAAGGCCAGTTCCATACTGCTCCTGACATCTCTCAGATCATCGTCCGCAGCCCTAATGGCGGAGGCGCAGTTTATCTTAAAGATATCGCAACCATAAAGGATACCATAAAGGATAGGGAAAGTTATGCCCGCCTGGATGCGAAGAACGTCGTGACGCTGAACATCATCAAACGCTCAGGTGAGAACCTCATCAAGACTTCGGAAGACGTCAATGCTGCCGTGGATGAGATGAAGACCAGCCTGCCAAAAGATCTGAATATCGTTATAACCGGTGACCTCAGCACAAAGACAAGAACTTCCTTTGATGACCTGGTCAACTCTATCATCATTGGTTTTGTACTGGTGCTTATCATCCTGATGTTCTTTATGGGCGTGGTCAATGCCTTCTTCGTGGCCCTCTCCGTTCCATTGAGCATGTTCGTAGCCTTTGTGTTCCTCCCGGCCGCAGACCTTATCATCGGGACGCATGTGACCCTCAACTTTATCGTGCTGTTCGCCCTCCTCTTCGGACTGGGTATCATCGTGGATGATGCCATCGTCGTCATCGAGAATACCCACCGGATCTTCACACAGGGTAAGGGCAAGATAGACGCTCCCCGCTCAGCCATGATGGCGGCAGGAGAAGTGTTCATTCCCGTGTTCGCAGGTACACTCACCACACTGGCTCCCTTCTTCCCGCTGCTTTTCTGGCCGGGAATCATCGGTAAGTTCATGGTCTATCTGCCCGCGATGCTGATCTTTACGCTGACGGCCTCACTTATTGTGGCATTTATCATGAACCCGGTGTTTGCAGTGGACTTTATGAACCATCCCGAAGACGATGGCAAGACCTCCCGCGCCGCCATCTTTAGAAAACCGGGATTCTGGATAGCCGTGACACTGGGTATCCTGCTTGACCTTTCAGGGCAGACTTTTTTGGGCAACCTGCTGCTCTTCCTCGTCATCCTCGCTATCCTTAACGTATTCGTATTCGATCGTATGATCCACGGCTTCCAGAACAGGATTCTACCCTGGATCATGGGACACTATGAAAGCCTGCTTCGCTGGGCACTAAAAGGCTGGAGACCAGCCTGGCTCCTGGTAGGCACTTTCTTCCTGCTGATCTTTTCCTTTGTGTTTTTCAGTGCCCGCAACGTTCAGGTCGTCTTCTTCCCGAAAGGTGACCCCAACCAGATCTACGTCTATCTGAAACTCCCCGTCGGTACCGCAGTCGACTATACCGACTCCGTTACTAAAGTTCTCGAAGACCGGGTGTATAAAGTATTGGGCATGGAGAATGGGAAAAAGAATCCGGTAGTGGAATCCGTCATCACCAACATCGCCATCGGTGCGAATGACCCCTCCAGCGGTGACCAGAGCACCCACCCCGAACTGGGCCGTATCCAGGTCTCCTTCGTAGAGTATGCCAAACGCCATGGAGTAGTTACCTCCCGATACCTCGATTCCATCAGGCACGTCATGAGTGGCATCCCCGGAGCCGAGATCACTGTCGACCAGGAACAATCCGGCCCTCCGACCGATCCACCGGTCAACATAGAAGTAGCCAGCGAAGACTTTGACGACCTCATAAAAACAGCCGTCTCTCTTAAGAATTATCTGGACTCTATCCAGACTCCCGGCGTGGAAGAACTGAAAATGGATATCGACCTCACCAATCCTGAAATAACATTGTCGGTTGACCGCCAACGGGCAATGACCGAAGGCGTCAGCTCAGCGCAGATCGGCCAGCAGTTGCGGACAGCACTGTTCGGCAAAGAATCATCGAAAATAAAGGAAGGAAAAGAAGAATACAAGATCCAGATCCGCAATCTGGCCGTTCAGCGCAAAAACCTTATCGATCTTTTGAACATGAACATTACCTTCCGGGACATCGCTTCCGGTGGTGCGATCAAGAATGTGCCCATCAGCTCCCTGGTAAAAGTCGATTACACCAGCACGTTGGGCAGCGTAAAAAGGAAGAATCAGAAAAGAGTCATCACACTGAAATCCAACGTCCTCAGCGGTTATACCCCGACGGCAGTCAACCTGCTGCTGACTAAGTCTATTGCGGACTTCAAGAAGAAACCGGACGGCGTTGCCATCAGGCAGACCGGGGAGGGCGAACAGCAGGCGGAAACCGGAGCATTCCTGTTTAGTGCTCTTGTCATTGCGCTTGCCGCGATCCTGCTTATCCTGGTCCTGCAATTCAACTCGGTCAGCAAGGCTGTGATCATCCTGACGGAGATCCTCTTCAGCGTCATCGGGGTTATTCTCGGATTTGCCATCACAAAGATGGAAGTCTCAGTTATCATGACCGGTTTGGGTATCGTCGGTCTTGCCGGTATCGTGGTAAAGAACGGTATCCTGGTGATCGAATTTACCGATGAACTGCGTGGAAGAGGTATGAAGACGCGCGAAGCCGTCATTGAAGCAGGAAAGACGCGTATCATTCCCGTATTGCTCACTGCCATGGCGGCAATCCTGGCCCTGATCCCGCTGGCCGTGGGTTTCAACATCAATTTCGTCACCCTCTTCTCAGATCTCAATCCGCACATCTATTTCGGGGGAGACAATGCGGTCTTCTGGAAACCTCTGTCCTGGACGATCATCTTCGGTCTGGCCTTTGCTTTCTTTATGACCCTGTTCATGGTGCCAAGCATGTACCTCATAGCAGAAAGACTCAGAAGACCTATGCGCCGTCATTTTGGTGGGAAGTGGATCTCGTTCCTCGGCATCCCTCCCTTTACGATCATCTTCATTCTGCTGATGTTCGTGACCATAATTATGCATCGCTTTGAAGTGGCTCGCAGAAGAAGAAAACTGCAGGGCCGACGCGGCGCCGACGAGACCTGGGTAAGAAGCTGGCTCTAGCAGCCGCGGACACCGCTCATAAAATTTCGCCGCCCAAAAGCGGTCTAATTTTTAAATTGTATAAAATTTAAACTATGCGCAACAACCACGAGATCGACTACAAAATATACGGTGAAGAACTTCAATTCGTAGAAGTGGAACTAGACCCGGGCGAAACCGTCATCGGCGAACCGGGCGGTTTCATGATGATGGACGATGGCGTCGAAATGGCCACGCTTTTCGGAGATGGCTCCGCAGCCTCTCAGCAGGGCGGCCTGCTCAGCAAACTAATGAACGCCGGCAAACGCGTGTTGGTAGGAGAGAACCTTTTCATGACGGCGTTCACAAATATCGGCCAGGGAACAAAGCGCGTCAGCTTCGCTTCACCCTATACCGGCAAGATCATCCCGCTCGACCTGCAACAGCTGGGCGGCACCATCATCGCAAAAGGACGCCTTCCTTTGTGCAGCAAAAGGCGTCAGCATCGGCATCGCCTTTCAGCGCCGCCTGGGCACGGGAATTTTTGGCGGAGAAGGTTTTATCATGGAAAAACTCGAAGGCGATGGCATGGCTTTTGTTCATGCCGGCGGCTTTATCATCGAAAAGGAATTAAGGGCAGGAGAGATCCTTAAAGTGGACACCGGTTGTGTGGTAGCCTTCCAGCCATCCGTAGACTTTGACATCGAGTTTATTCGCGGCATCCGTAACTGGATGTTCGGTGGAGAAGGACTCTTCTTCGCCCTGATGAAAGGCCCCGGCAAAATATGGCTTCAATCTCTGCCGATCAGCCGTCTGGCCAGCCGGATCTTTCAATACGCCCCCCAACGGGGCGGACGCCGCGAAGAAGGCAGTATTTTGGGAGGGCTTGGGAATTTGCTGGATGGGGATGGGTATTAAAATAAAAAAAAGGGCCGTCACATTGTGTACGGCCCCTTTTTACTTTTGTTTATTCGTTAGCGACGACTCGCGAGCTTCATCAGCAATCGCAAGATCTCTATATAGAGCCATACAATTGTGACCATCAGGCCGAATGCGCAATAGGATTCCATATATTTGGGAGCACCCATCGCCACACCTTTTTCGATCATATCGAAATCGAGGATCAGGTTTAGCGCAGCAATGGTGACTACTACCAGTGAAAAGACAATACCCAGGGTGCTTCCTTCATGCAGGAAGGGGATATCGATCCTAAACATGCGCAGGACGATTGCCAGCAGGTAAAAGATTGCGATACCCGCCGTAGCTGTAAACACGACGGATTTGAACTTTTCGGTGGCTTTGATAATGCGAAAACGATAAAGTACGAACATAGCGATCACCGTACCGAAGGTCAGGCCCACGGCCTGCATAACGAGACCGGGGTAGGATTTGGCGAATGCGGCATTTACGATTGCGGAAAGAGCTCCGAGGAATACTCCTTCCAGCAGCCCATATGCTGGGGCCAGATAGCCGGACCATTCTTTTTTAAAGACGATGACAAGGGCTACGATAAATCCACCGATCGCGCCACCGATCATCCAGGGCATGACATTTTTACCTTGATTGAAAGCGCTCCAGGTGAAAGAAGCGGCTGCCATGACCATTAGGGACATGAAGAAGAATCTGTTCAGGGTTCCTCTTTCAGTCATCGTTCCCTGGCCCGAAAGTTCGATCGGGTTTTGAAATACATTTTCATTAAGTGCAGGATTACCGGATCTGAAGATTGCCATAGTTATAGAGTATTAGAGGATACTAAGTTAAAAATTATACATACAAATAACAAGAACTGACCCCGTGGAGTTGACTTCCCGGGTATAATTTAACATAATCTATCTCCGCCTGCCGCCGCCGCCCCGCTGAGGGGGTGGGGGAGTACCGCCAGCCGGGGGTTTCCCGGGGTTGCCGCCGCCTTCCCGTCCGCCGCCATCCCGTCCTTCGCGTCCGCCGCCGCCTTCACGACCACCCGAACCACCTTCCCTTCCACCACCGCCGGAGT
>Ga0193716_1001162_pt1 | contig 15574 bp, 14 predicted proteins | sample U2c1metaG_FD_145901 | JGI IMG/M metagenome (GOLD analysis project Ga0193716, IMG submission 145901) | Soil microbial communities from a riparian zone of the East river system, Colorado, United States - U2c1 | ecosystem: Environmental > Terrestrial > Soil > Riparian zone | place: USA: East River...
ATGGCCGAATCCGTTTTACCGATTGTTGGATGGAAAATCGCGCAGGCGAACGAGTATCGGCGGTGCGGTCGGGCGATGCCGTAACCTTCTATTTCGAATATGCCTGCCGCTCGGATTCGGTGTTCCCAAGCGGAGTAAACATTGGAACAATTCTGAACGATGGCCTTGGCCAGCCGATCCTTTCCTTGTCGCCTTACTACAGCGGCGGTGATCCGGCGGTGGAACGTCCAGTCGGTTGCTGGAGCTGTACCATCGAAAAGATTCCCTTGATGCCAGATCGTTACAGTCTCGAGCTTTGGTGTGGCGCAAATGGACAGGACTTTGATCACATCGCGGGCGCGTTAATTTTCGATGTCACCCAAGGTGACTTCTACGGCACGGGGAAGTTTCCCCGCAACCGAGAAAAATCCGGTACCTATCTGGTACGGCAGGATTGGCGGGAGATGTCGTTGTGAAGCTCCTTAACTGCGTTTTTAGCTACAACCGATTCTTCTATCTCAAAAATACGGTGGAATCGCTGATCGAGTATTTTCGTTTCGGTGACACGATGATCGTCGACGATGGGAGCACGGATGCAAAAACAGTGGCTTACCTCAATGAATTGGAACGTCACGGCGTTGTTGTCATCCGGCAGGAATCAAAGGTACGTGAGGGGTTCAATTGGAACGCCCACGGCGGATTGTATGAGAACATGGATACGGCTGTCCAGTACGCGATCTCCAATAACTACGATTTTATTCAGTTCATTCAGGATGACGTTCAGTTCATGTGGCATGACGCCGACCTTCCGGTCCGTGTGCAGCATATCTTCGAGGCTCTGCCGGATGCTGCCCAGGTGGTCAATCTATTCTTCAAAGGAGTCGTCCGAGAGGAAACGGCGCGGCGGTTGGAGATCATCCCCGATGCTCATTGTTATCACCTCCGGCCGTACGGGATGATGGATATGGGGATCAACTCTGTCCCCTTACTGAAGAAACATAGCTTTCGGTTCGGTAACGGCACCGAGAAGAACAACTCAGATTGGTGGCGCCGGCGCGACTATAAGGCATATTTGCTGAGCTCGCCCAGCATGCTTTGGGTTCCCTGGCCGGACGTTATTCAGTTTGACAAGCAATGTGCCGAGGGGCGGGCGCCGGTGCACAAGTATTATTTAAAGCCGCTCGATGACGAGCAAATTGGGCGGCTGGCTAATCGGCCGTTAGAAGATATTCCGTTTGCCGAAGACTACTGCCTGCCCTGGGGCTGGAGCTGTCCGCAACCTTACTGGTTCACCGCTTCCAATCCTCAAGAATACAACCGGCTTGCTGGAATCACTCCTCCCTCGCCTGCTCGCCCGCTTTGGTGGACCGTCGGTCGAACGGTTGTTCCCGACGTGGTGAAGACACGCTTGGGCAGGGCCCTGCGGGGCTTGCTGACGAGCTTAGACCAGTAAAATCAACATGATCTTCCGGCTCGCCTATTGAGCCTGACCGTCCGCAAAGCTAATGACTTCTGGTTACGCCCTAAGAAAATGCAGACGCTGACTACATCGGAGCCGTTCTCGCTCGCCAAAGTAATCGAGCGGGTAAAAGGCATTATGCCAAGGCGGATTCGCTCTTCCATTCGTTGGACTCTTGACTCTTTCACTGCCGGCGTTCAAGCGTCACAACGACAATGGCGAATTGCGACGTTTCTACCGCGCTTGCGCTGGCGCGATGCGCAAGCCTACGACACTCTCATGCGCTCCGATCTTCCCGCGGGATTGCGTCGGATTGTCTTCACGCGGCTTGCTACGGAAGCCGCATGGAGAGCCTGGCCCGACGCAAAACTAACGGCCAAAATGACTGCAGATGTTCTTTTTGTGAGCTACCGCGCTCATCCGGACCTGGTCAAGCAGTGCATTGCGCTCAAGCGCGAAATTCCAGGTCTTCGCTGTGCCCTGGTAGTAGAAAATCATGCCCATACCGAGAGGCTCTGCCGGCAGTGGTTTGACGACGTGGTTGTCTTCGGTAAGTTGGAGGAGCCGCGGCTATTGGAGTATTTGCGCCAATCGGACGCCAAAGTAGTCATACTGCGATACCGAGGCGTATTGTTGAATCTGCTCGCTCGCGTTTTTCGGCGCGGCCCCCTTATCTATTCTCCGCCTGGATACTACCTATCATCGCGCTCGGACGACTATAACGAGCTGGCCGATCGCGAGATGACGTTTCCGGAAATATTGGAAGCGGACAAATATCTGCTAGAGCGGGTCCAGGGTGTGGTGCACTTCCTCTCAGATGCCGCGTTTGACTGGTTCAGAGAAAAAGCTGTTAATCTTCGCTGCCCTGCGGCGACGATTTACGTCGCTTGTTTGCCAGAGCTGGAGCCGCACACCACCTTGCCGAAACTTTCGGAGAAAGACGGCGAATGGCACCTTGTGCACGCCACGGGAGTGCCTCCCATCACCGATTCGTCGACAGCGAACGCCGGAAGTAATGCCATCCTCCCCCTTTGGAAATGTGAGCAGGTCGTAAGTCAGGGCGTTCATCTGCATGTTTACGGCACATATTTCGATAGAAGAGCTCGTGGCTACGCGCCTTATGTCGAGTTGGAGCAACGATCCTCATATTTTCATTTGGAAAATTTGCTGGAATTCGACGATCTGCTGACCGCAATGACGCAGTACGATTATGCTTGGAAGCACTGGGATATGTCAGATGTCGAACTTTGGCCGGCTTTTAGGAAGTACTTGACGCCAAACTTCCACGCCTACGTTCAAAGCGGCCTACCGATGCTGATGTCGCCAATGGGGCCGGCGTTGGAGGTGGAAATGACGCAAAAATTCGGGGTTGGTGTTCTTGTCGCCGAACCGGAGCTGCCGCGGTTAAAAGAAATTTTAGATGGACATCGAAAAGAGCTTCCGGAAATGCGCCGGCGCGTAGAGGAAACCAAGAATACGGTCTTCTCCTACGATACGAAGGCGCTGCTCAATGTGGTCGGTCCTTATTTACAATCCGGACCGCGGGATTCACATGCAAATAAAGCTGTTTGACGTTCACGTCGAGAATAGCTGGATCAAGCAAAGCTTTTTTCGGGAATTGGAAGCTTTGTATGATTCAGAAAATTTCACCTTGGGTTATGCCGAGGGACCCGTGGAGACGCTCGAAAAGTTATGGTGCAATCACTGCGGGCGTAAATACGCTCTGGGGGTCGGCGCGGGAACCCACGCCCTTCACATGGCGGCTTTTGCGCTGGGGCTCCGTCCGGGCGATGAAGTTATCGTTCCGGCCAACACGTTTATCTCGACAGCCACCAGCGCGGCGATGCTCGGAGCGACAATCGTCGAATGCGACGTCGACCCCGATACGCTCAACTTGACCCGCTCGACCGTGGAAGCGGTGATGTCTCAGCGAACGCGAGCGGTCTTCGCTGTAAACCTCTATGGCAATCCGTATCCCTACGACGATCTTAGACAATTAAGGGTACCGCTGGTGGAGGACGCGGCGCATTCTCACGGCGCAACTTACAATGGATTGCCCAGCGGCCGGCTCGGCGATTTTTCCATTTTCAGCTTTTTTCCAATGAAGGTTTTTGGCGGTATCGGCGATAGCGGCATGGTGTTATTCGACAACGCTGAACGGTATGAGGCGTTGTTTGCCTTTCGCAACTGTGGCCAACAAAAGCCGCATTACGCCACGGTAATGGGCAATGTATATCGCATGCACGTCGTGCAAGCGGCATTCTTGGTTGAGAAATGGAAAGTTTTTGAGCGGATCTTGGCGCATCGCCGGCGCATTGCCGCCGTTTATGATGAGTGTTTTCGCGATACGCCGGTAACGCCACAACGGATTCTGCCGCGCAGCCACAGTTCGTACTTTGCCTACGTCGTACGCGTTGCCGATCGAGAAAAAATTGGCGCACGCCTGACGGCGCGCGAAATTCCATGGACGGTTCAATACAAGTACCTGCTCCATGAGCAGCCGGTGTGGAATCAAATGACGGCTAAGACGACTTCGGTGCCCAACGCTGAGCGCGCGGCAAAAGAGATCATGTCGTTGCCGATGAACTGTAGCGTGACGGATGAACAAGCCCGGCGAGTAGCGACTACTCTGCTGGATTGTTTCAAGGGAGCTTAGTGTGCGCGTTGCAATCATCGGCGCGAATGGAAACTTCGGTCTCAAGCGGCTCAAGTCGATTCAGGGAAGTCGCGACGAGATCGCGGCCCTATGCGACTTGCAGTTCGACCACGCGCTGGAAGCGTATCATCCCGCGGGGGCGGCGCTCGAGACCGATTATCACCGTTTACTCGACGGCGATTTCGACATTGCGGTTGTCTCCTTGCCCGATCATTTGAAGCTACCGGTGGTGGCCGATTTTCTCGCCGCCGGCAAACATGTGCTGGTGGAAAAGCCGCTATCGTTGCGCATCGATGATGTGAGGCGGCTCTTTGCTCTCGCTAAACAAAATCGAGTGTTTCTATATGTCGGTTACAATCTGCGTTTTTTCCCGTCTGTGAGTATGCTACTGGACTTGTTGCGGGAGCAGTTTTTCGGCACGGTTCACCACCTGCGAATGTTCTATGGGCATGGCGGCGTCCAGACGCTCCTTACGACGGAAAATTGGCGCTCTGGCACATCGAGTTGGGGCGGCGCCTTCGTTGACATGGGTACGCATCTGCTCAGCCTTGCAAGCTGCTTCGTTCCCAGTGTGGAATCGGGCAGTTTGGAACGGCAGCGGGTCATATCACACAACGTTGAGGACAACTGCGTCGCGTTGCTCAAGGGCAGTGGTTGTCTCATCGAACTGACGAGCAGTTGGACCGCCTGGCGCTCCCGTTTCAGTGTCCAATTATACGGCAGCGAAGGATTTGCTGAACTCGACGGCTTGGTCAAATACATCAAGTACGGTCAATCGGGCGAACGTATCCGTTACGGTCGAAAGAGCCTCTCGGGACCCCCCTCTGTTCAGCAGAAATCTTGGGCGTTCTCGGCGAGCGAAGCAGGCGAGGTCGAAGTGGTGGATCCCTTTTCCGCAGAAATCGAATACGCGGATCGGGAATGGTCATGGTATACCGGTGCCATCTGCAATAAAAATTTCGACGCCGCCCAAGAAGAACAGAAAAATCTTTTTATCGCCGACGTGGCCGAGAGATTCTACCGTTGAAGCTCATCCGCGAGTCCAAAATCCATCCGACAGCCCGGGTCTCGGAGTTCGTCAATTTATACGAGTGTGAGCTGGCTGAAGATGTCTTTGTCGGGCCATTCGTCGAGATCCAGCGCAGCGTGGTGGTCGGCAAGGGCACCAGAATCAGCAGTCATACGTTTATTTGCGAGGGCGTAACGATCGGCGAGAACTGCTTCATCGGCCATGGGGTCATGTTCACGAACGACAAGTATGATTCTCAATTGCCCAATGAGGGTGACTATATTTTGCGTAAGACATTTATCGGCAACGATGTACGGGTGGGCTCAAACGCAACTCTCCTTCCCGTGACGGTTGGAGCGCATGCGATCGTAGCAGCTGGAGCCGTGGTGAGTAAGGATGTGCCGACAAGAGCCGTTGTGGCTGGTAATCCAGCGCGTATTTTACGAATCCGCGAAGATATTGCATAGAGGGACGGCATGACTGAAGACAATAGTTCGGGCAATTTTTGGATTGACTGGTCACATTACGACGAGATCAGGGAAGCTGTTAGGAGTGCGCCGGAGGAGTATCAACCTCATAAACATTGGCTTGATTACGAGCAGAAGGCTGTATCCAAGCTTCGAGAAAAGCCGGTGAGCATCTCTAATATTGAGATTGACGGAGTTCCGGGCTGGGTAGGCGGTGGTTCGGTTCATGAGGTTCCTTGGAAACACTATGAGCGCTATATCGAGTTTGTTAGAGGCTTGGACGAATTAGGAATTTTGGCGCAGTATCCAAATTACCGTTCCCGGCAGTTTCTCGATGCCGTCGCCGAGACTAACTTGCTGCACAAATACTGCAGCTTGAGGAATGGGCTTGTCTTGCTGGATCTTGGAGGCGGATATGGTAGGTTAGCGGAGTTTCTGCTGCGCGAATTCGCGGTTTCGTATGTGGTCGTGGATGCCGTCGCACTGTCCTTACTGGTCGCGCCGCAATATATTTCCAAAGCTCTTGGGATAGAGGTGAACAGTTATTGGGGTTTGCGGGAAAAAGATTTCAGTAGGCACGCCTTTTCCGTTTGGCCTACTTGGCATTTGCAAGACATTATTCCGAGCGCGGACATCTTGATCAACATTCACTCGCTTCAAGAAATGGGCGATTCCAAGGCCGATTTTTACTTGCGGCTTTTTGACGACCATAAAAAGGACGACTCGTTTGTATTCCTAAAAAATAACTACAAATACGTAACCAGGCACTGGAATTTTCCTGAGCGCTGGACAACTGTGTACGAAAATGACGCGTGGCCATGCAGCGAAGGACTGGTCGATGGTGTATGGCAGGATGCCGCTCGCACATGGGTGAAGATATTCCGGTAAGCACTCGACAAATGAACTCCAGTGATCCTGCAGCCTTCAAGGCCGCGATGAGAAACAGCCTCTGAGGTGGACACCAGCACCGCCAATTAATCGCCGACTCTTTGAGATTGCATGACACGCTAGCATCAACCTCGGGAATTTACTCTAACCATTCACTGAATTTTTTATAGGGGTCTAAGTTGTGTCGCGCAACTTAGGTCGGTAACGCGACGTTAAACTATTGGTCCCGTGGCATATTGGGTCATATTCTTTTTGATCGCATTATTTCCGTTGCCATGGATATGGATTGCCCATGACAAGCCATTACAACAGACGCTGGCGGCGGATTGGATCGACAGTATCGCAGTTGGTTTTGCGGCGGGCTTGTGCCTGCTCTACCTCTGCTCGTTGTACTCACTGCATTTGTTCTACTGGATCTCGTTGATAAACCTTATGGCAGGCATCGGTATACTCACCGTAAATTTTGGTTTAGGCACCGGGACGCGTCTGAGTTTGGGTTACAATTCCCGCATTCTGATTGTGCTCGACACCGTCTATATGCCCAGGGCCGTCGAATCTTGTTCGTTACCAATCGAGTGTTGCCGCACTTTGACGGCGGGCGGCTAGTTAGGAAGCATCTTCAAAGTTAAGCATCATCGAAGTCCAGGCTGGCGCCGGCTGGCTGAAATGACTACCAGTCTTCTTCGACGATAGCACCTACAAAAATTGCAGGACGTGGTAATCATCGTAAATGTCAAACAACAACAATAAGCGATGCCTTGTGTCGGGGGGCGCGGGCTTCATCGGCTCGCATCTGGTCGATCGGCTGATTGCCGATGGGCACAACGTCGTGGCGCTGGACAACTTTGCCACCGGCCGGCCCGAAAACCTGCAGCACTTGAGAGATCATCCAAGATTGCGTGTCATCAACGCAGATGTCAGCGCCGACGATCTCCATGCATCACTGCAGGGTAACGACTGGGTTTTCCATTTGGCGGCGCTGGCCGACATCGTCCCTTCGATACAGCGCCCGCTGGACTATTTTCGCGCCAACGTCAATGGCACGGTTGCCATGCTAGAGGCGGCACGGGCCGAGGGTGTCAATCGCTTCATCTATGCCGCATCGTCCTCGTGTTACGGTATTCCTGACATTTATCCGACAGCTGAGACAGCAGCCATCCGACCGCAGTACCCTTACGCGCTTACCAAGTTTCTTGGCGAACAATGTGTAATGCACTGGGGCCAGGTTTATCGATTGCCGGTTCTCTCGTTGCGGTTCTTCAACGTCTACGGTCCTCGCGCACGCACGTCAGGGACATATGGCGCGGTTTTTGGCGTCTTCCTAGCGCAGAAACTTGCCGGCCAGCCGGCAACAGTTGTCGGCGACGGAACACAGACCCGTGATTTTACTTTTGTGACAGACGTTGTCGACGCGTTGGTGAAAGCAGCTGAGTGTGATCAGACAGGTGTCGTGTTGAACGTGGGTAGCGGCGGCACCTACAGTGTCAACCGGCTGGTAGAACTCCTCGAGATGGATGCGATTCACATTCCTAAACGGCCGGGCGAGCCGGATTGCACGCTTGCTGACATCACTAGGATCCAGCAGATTCTTGGCTGGCGGCCCAAGATGTCGTTTGAAGAGGGCGTCAAAATTATGCTCGGCAATATCGATTATTGGCGGCAAGCACCCATCTGGACGCCCACCAGCATTCAAGACGCCACCAAAGAATGGTTCACATACCTGAAAGGCTAGGGATTAAATGCATGTCAGAGAGAACTTAAAACCACTGATTCCGCGGTTTCTTCATCCGGTCTTAAGACCGCTAAAAGGTCCTGTTTCCAAATCGGCAATATCAGCTCTGCCACCAACGAAGTTTCCGCTCGACCCAAAAGTGCGCGACGCGATCGGCGCATCGCTACGCAAGAGCATGGCCGCTGGCATCGAAACGCCGGCGCCGCGGAGTTTCCCCGACGTTGATGAGCTCAAATCATATTGGGGTATCGTCCGCGGAATCACCGAACTGCTGGAGCCGGTGAATCCGGACGATAAATATTTCAACTGGACGCATCTGCAGGATCATAGACGTCGAGGGTTGCTGGATATATCGAAAGATCTGTTTGCGATCTGGGTCGCTGTCAACCAACGTCCAAAGCTGATTCTCGAGATCGGTTGTAGAACGGGAAAGTCGATTGCGACGCAATTGTTTATTCATCCGGACCGCGACGCCTGCACATGCCTGTTGGTGGACCTATTCGTCGAGATGGGCTCACCTGAGCTGATCCAGCGCAATTTAGCGCATCTGCGAATTCCTACTAGCAACGTTCACGCTTTCGTCGGCTATTCCGAAAGCGTATTCCCGCAGCTCATGAAGGAACTTTCGGACGTGCGCTTCGACTACGTGCTGGTGGATGGTTCTCATGAAAGGGAACCGGCGTTGACAGATTTGAACATGGTTGCACCATACGTGGCGAAGGGCGGGTATGTGGTATTTGACGATATCGGCTCTTACGGGCCGGGCGTAGGGTATGGATTGATCGAGGTTTGGAACGTTTGGAAGGCAGAGCATCAACAAGCATTCGAGTTTCAGGAATATCCTGCCCCCTGGGGATTCGCGGCGGCACGACGGAGATAAAACGGAATGAATCAGCCAGTAAACAATCTAGAAACAGACTCTTGGGTCGCTGACATCGATAACAACGGTAGCAAGAGCATCGAGGGCAAGATCAAGTCTCTCGCAGATCTTGCACCAGCCGTCAGCAGTTTGAAAGATCAGGGCAAGCGCATCGTTCACTGCCACGGTGTGTTCGATCTGGTCCATCCGGGACATATACGCCATCTTGGCGCGGCCAAGCAGAAGGGTGATGTACTGATCGTGACAGTGACGCCCGACGCTTACGTCAATAAAGGACCGGGGCGACCGGTCTTCAACCAACGCCTGCGCGTCGAAACCTTGGCGGCGCTCGCGTGTGTCGACTTCGCGGCAGTCAATGAATGGCCCACAGCGGTTGAGACGATTCATCTATTGCGTCCCGACGTATACGTAAAGGGCAATGATTATACCCAGCGCGAAGGCGACCTCACCGGCAAAATCTATGATGAAGAGAAAGCCATCCTGTCGGTGGGGGGGAGCATACACTTTACCGAAGACATTACCTTCAGTTCGACCCGCTTACTCAACTCCTACTTCGATGTGCTGCCGCCCGAGGCCGACGTATACCTGCGAAATTTCCGCGAGCGGTATAGCGCCGACGATGTCATTCAGCAACTCAAGAGCCTCAATAAGCTCAAGGTGCTCGTGATTGGCGATGCTATAGTCGACGAGTACCACCTCTGTCGACCGTACGGGATGGCCTCGAAATCCTCGGCGGTGGCGGCGCAATTCTTGAGTTCGGAAATTTTTGCCGGCGGCGCGCTTGCCGTTGCCAATCATCTGGCGGGTTTTTGCAAACACGTGCATCTCGTAACCTGCCTGGGCGAACAAGATTCCCGGCAAGAATTTATCAGCCAGCAAATGAAACCAAACGTGTCGTCAAAGTTTTTCTTTCGGCCGGATAGTCCCACCGTCATCAAGCGGCGCTACGTGCAAAGCTTTTTAGTGACCAAATTGTTCGAGGTGTCGTTTTTCAACGATCAAATGCTTCCTCCTGCGGTCGACGAGACGTTTTGTCACTACATCAGCAATGTGATCGGGGATTATGATCTGGTGGTTGTCGCCGATTTCGGTCATGGCTTGATCGGGCGCAAAGCAATTGACACCCTTTGTAAAGGCGCGCGATATATGGCGGTCAACACGCAATTGAACAGTATTAATCTCGGATACAATACGATTACAAAATATCCCCGTGCCGATTACGTCTGCATCGATGAAGAGGAAACCCGGATGGCTTCGCGGGAGCGCTATGGACCACTGGAGCATTCGATCGAGCAGCTTACCGATAAGCTCAAGTGCCGCCTGATGACCGTTACCCGGGGTCATCGAGGCTCGGTCACCTTCCAGCCGGAGCAGGGTTACGTCACCGTGCCGGTGCTGTCGCGCGAGGTAGTCGATCCGATCGGCGCAGGCGACGCCTATCTGGCAGTCACTGCGCCCTGCGCCTACATGGGTTTTCCGACCGACCTGATCGCCTTCATAGGCAATACCGTGGGGGCGCTGGCCGTGCGCACCATTGGCAACAAAGAACCGGTCCAACCAGTGCCGTTATTTAGATTCATCACGACGTTGCTGAAATAATCGTTTCGCAAGGCAAACTTGGTGCTATGAAAACGGATCAGTGGGAATCACACGCCGGCCGTTGTTTGGTCATCGGCGAGATCGCTCAGGCGCATGACGGCAGCCTGGGCATGGCGCACGCATACATCGACGCCGTTGCCGACGCGGGCGCCGACGCCGTCAAGTTTCAAACCCATCTAGCGGCATGTGAATCCACCCCTGCGGAAAGCTGGCGTGTCAAGTTCAGCCTCCAAGACGCCACTCGTTACGATTATTGGAAGCGGATGGAATTCACCGAGGAACAGTGGCATGGGCTCAAGCGACACGCTGACGAGCGCAAGATAAAGTTTTTGAGCTCGCCTTTTTCTATCGAGGCGGTGGAATTGTTGACGCGAGTGGGTGTGGTCGCCTGGAAAGTGGCCTCGGGCGAGGTCAGCAACCAGCCGATGTTCGACACAATGGTTGCCAGCGGACTTCCGATTATTCTTTCGACTGGAATGAGCTCTCTGGATGAGATCGACGCCGCAGTTCAACGAGTGACGACGAGCCGTTTACCACTCACACTCTTGCAATGCACGTCGGTGTATCCCTGCCCGCCGGAGAAGATCGGTTTGAACCTGATCCCGTTTTTCCGCGAGCGCTACGGGTGTGCCGTCGGGCTCTCGGATCATTCCGGCACTATCTATGCCGGATTGGCCGCGGCCGCTCTAGGCATCGAGGCGCTGGAGGTGCATGTCACTTTCAGCAAACAGATGTTCGGACCCGATGTCACTGCTTCAGTGACCACCACGGAGCTCCGGCAACTGGTCGAAGGTATTCGTTTTATTGAAAAGATAACAAGTAACCCGCTGACGAAAGACGACATGGTCGCCGAGATGGCGCCGCTGCGGGCGCTTTTTACCAAGAGCGTGGTGTCGCGCCGCGACTTACCCGCGGGCACCGTGCTCACTGAAGAGCATCTCGCAATAAAAAAGCCGGGGACCGGTATCCCAGCCGCGCAGTTGCCGGAAGTGGTCGGGCGGACCTTGAAGCGCCCGGTCTGCGCCGATACGCTCATCGCACCAGACGATCTGATCTAACCTTCCGTTTACGTCGCGCAATTCGATGACTGGCCCCGAAAAAAGACTTTTTTTTACCATCGCCGATAACGACTTGGCTTGCGGGGTGAACTTTGTCGATGAGGCTAGGATCATCGTCCACAAAGATGAGCACGGAAACCTACAGGCGACGCGAAACCGCTGCAAGCATCAGGGCCATCATTTCGTCAAAACAAAGGCCTGCGTGTTGACGTGCTTAGGACATGGCTGGAAACTCGACCCATCGACTATGACGTACGTCAGTCCGCTAGGCGGCCTAAAGCAGGAAAAGCTTCTCGTTGAGAAAGAGCAAAACGGCGAGGTACGGCTTTACGAAATACTGAACGCGCCGTGGGAATCCGAGCAGCAGCTTCGACAGAGTCTCAGGCCGTTGGATTTGACCATTCGGTTTTATGCTCATGCCTGCGCGGAGGTGAGATGCGGCTCAACCGCTCTTTTTACCGATCCGTGGCTCGTCGGCCCGGCGTTTACCCGCGGCTGGTGGCTCGCGCACCAGCCGCCGGCAGATTGGCTGGACCGCCTGGCTGCCGCCGAGGCGATATATATCAGTCACAACCATTCCGATCATCTGAGCGTCCATACGCTCAAGCTCCTGGCGGCGCGCAATCCGCATGTTCCTTTATTTGTCCCCGCTTTCGATAACGATTATTGCTTGCCGATACTCAAGAGAATCGGACTGACCAATGTGAACGTCGCTCCTTTCAACCAATGGGTGGTGTTCGGCGGGGTCGCTCGCTTTATGATCCTGCGGGATGGAACCGGCCGCAACGATAGCGGGATTTTGATCGAGTACAAGGGGCATCGCATTCTTAACACTGTCGATTGCCAAAACCTCAACAATGGCGCGCTGCCTCCAGTCGACGTGCTGCTCACCTCCTTCGCCGGTGGAGCGAGCGGATACCCGGTTTGTTGGGAAGATTATCCGGACAGCCGCCGAAGCGAGATCATTCAGAAAAAGCGCCAGGCCATTCTTTTGAGCATCCTAGATGTTGTCACAAAAACCCGCCCGAGGATTTATATTCCGTTTGCCGGGTATTTTACCGAGGCGCATCCTGCGGATCATGGCATCAGAACGCTCAATACCAAAAACAGCCCGCAACACGTCGCGGAGCTGCTGCACAAGCATTGTCCCGAGACAGTGACATGGATTCCTCAGCCGGGCAGGATTTTGGATGTCGGTTTGGGACAACAGGTTAATTGTGTTCCGGCGGCGCGCAGAGGCGACGCCGATGAGGCTGCCTACGACTTTGAACCGTACCTGCGCGAAATCAGCGAGAGCCGGAAATTTGTCCCATTACAAACAGCGGAAGGTTTGAAGCGCTATTTCGAGTGGGCGGGCTTTCGCGGTAACATGGTGCTGCACGTCATCGAAACCAGCGAGGACTTTCAAAACGCGATCAGAGAATTTTACGTCGACTTCAATGATCTCTCCTTTCCAAGCGGCCCTCCGCAGCGCGAACACTTATATCTAAGAATGCGCTGTCGCTCGGACGTCTTTCGGCACGTATTGCGAGAGGGCCTTCCCTGGGAGGAAATCAGCATCGGCTTTCAAGCGCGTTTTGTTCGCAACTCCGATGTTTACGAGTTCGACTTCTGGGATCACTTTCAAAACAAACTGCCCAAGACGCTGCCGGGCTGGTAAGGCCACCCGTAACGTTTTTTAAACATCGAACCGCCTTCGGTTCGGAGGTTGATTGTGGATAATACCCTCCGGCGAAAGATCTGTGTTGTTTTAGTCGACCGGGCCAATTACGGGCGCCTCAAGCCGGTGATGCAAGCTATTCAGACCCACCCCGTCTTGCAACTGCAAGTCCTCGCCGGCGGTACGATGGTTCTCGAGCGTTTTCACCAGCCGGTTGAGGTGGTGCGCGCGGACGGGTTCAACGTCGATGGAGAGATTTACATCGAGCTGGAAGGTTCGACTCCGGCGACCATGGCCAAGTCGGTTGGTTTCGGCGTGGTCGAGTTTGCGAGCGAGTTCCAGCGGCTCAAGCCCGATATCGCCCACATTCAGGGCGGTGAGGTATCCGGCTCCATAGATGAAAGCGCCCGGCATGCGATCACTAAGTTCGCCCATTTTCATTTTCCCAGCACCGAGCGTTCGGCGGTTTACCTCGAGCGCATGGGAGAAGCTCCCGACACGATCTTGAACGTAGGCTGTCCGAGCAGCGACATTGCCCGGCAGCTTGACTCGAGTTTATCCCATGAAACCATCAATGACATCGGCAGCGGGGCGCAGATCGATGCCGCGAAACCATTTATGCTCGTGGTGTTCCACCCGACCACGACCGAATACGGCGGCGAACGCCGCCAGATGGAGGAAATGCTCCAGGCGTTGAAAGCGGTCAAAACACAGACGATTCTTCTTTGGCCGAACATCGATGCCGGCGCGGATCACATCAGCAAAGCCGTCCGAATGTTTCGCGACCAGGAGGCGCCCACGTGGCTCCGAGTGCTGACCAATCTCAGCCCGGAAAATTATCTGAAGGTTTTGTCCCACGCGGTGTGCGCAATCGGAAATTCCAGTAGCTTCGTGCGCGATGCCAGCTATTTCGGCACGCCCGTGGTGCTGGTCGGAAAACGACAGGCGGGAAGAGAAACGGATGAACATGTGACTACGGTGGAACCGATCGCTGCCCAAATCCTCACGGCGCTCCGGCGCCAGCTCATGCACGGCCGATATCCCGCGAGCACGCTTTATGGCGACGGTTGGGTTTCGGCCAAAATCGCCGATGCCCTGGCGCGCATCACGCCTTATATTCAGAAGCGGCTGCACTATATCTACGATAACGGGAAAACATCCTATGGATTTGCCAATCTGCAGCAGCTCGGCGCCAAAGTGTCTTCGAATCTTTGAGCGGCGCGCGGGTTTCGATGTCCGCTGATTTGAAAGTTTTAGGGATCATCCCGGCGCGCGGCGGTTCTAAAGGCATACCGCGAAAAAATCTTGTGCCGCTGGCCGGCAAGCCTTTGCTGTCCTACACGATCCACGCCGCCCAGACCAGCAGCCGTCTGACGCGCGCCGTCCTGTCGAGCGAGGATGACGAGATCGTTAACGTCGGCCGTTCGTACGGTATCGATGTGCCGTTCGTGCGTCCAGCGATACTGGCGACGGATGAGGCGCGTTCGGTTGAAGTCGCAAAGCACGCCCTACAGTTTGTCGAAAATGAACAAGGAACCACTTACGACCTGGTATGTCTTCTCCAGCCGACTTGTCCGCTTCGGACGGCATCAGATATAGACCGGGCGATCACCGAGCTCGAGGAATCCGACGCTGACAGTATTGTAAGTTTGGCGCCGATCGAGGACCCTCACCCGTTCAAGATGATGCGGATCAACGATGGATTGATTCATCCACTTTTCCCGGACCAGTGGCATGAGAGCTTGCGCCGTCAGGAACTGCCGCCGACATTTTATCTGAACGGAGCAATCTATTGCGTTCGGCGTGAAGTTCTTCTGGATCGGAGCTCGCTCTGGGGCAAAAAAACCTTGGCCTATATCATGCCCGCCGAGCGGTCGGTAAACATAGACAGCATCGTAGATGTTAAACTTGCAGAGTCGTTGTTGGCTTTGCTCTGAGCTACAGGGCCGCCTCTCATTTCACAAGAAGGAGTTTAAGTCTCGCCACAATGAGCATCAAAGCAGCAATCAAGCGACTGAACGGCGCCTCCGCGTTGGTGCCGGCTGAGTTTCCGGACTGGGCGCGCATTCTTGGATCCAATTCGGCCAAGTGGAACTCTGCTCGCGCCGCTGCCAAAAACGGGCCGAAAATTTTGATCGCCAACGGCGCGGGCATGGATGCTCCGGTGACCATCGTCGATAGTCTACT
>Ga0193716_1001163_pt1 | contig 15561 bp, 12 predicted proteins | sample U2c1metaG_FD_145901 | JGI IMG/M metagenome (GOLD analysis project Ga0193716, IMG submission 145901) | Soil microbial communities from a riparian zone of the East river system, Colorado, United States - U2c1 | ecosystem: Environmental > Terrestrial > Soil > Riparian zone | place: USA: East River...
AAGAACAGAGATACGAGTGTACGAGGCGCAGCCATGAATACACTGTCTTCATAGATGTGGGTATCCGGAAAGGCATTAGCAGTGCGGCCGCCAACTGGATGTTTACGACGGGTTTGACTTTTAGCTTCTCTCTGGCAACTATCTCACAAGTAACTGACGACTTCATTTGACTGCTGGACAAGGCATAATCGCGGTGAGTAGAATAAATTCCAACTAGGTAGAGTGGTCGGGAGGCAATTTAAATCTCATGCTTAAAGTCATACCCGTGGAAGAAGCCGTGGGCTTGCCCTTGGCTCACGACATTACCGAGATCGTGCCCGGCAAGCATAAAGGCCCGGCGTTTCGCCGCGGCCATATCATTCGCCCAGAAGACGTTTCGAAACTTTTGGATGTCGGCAAGGCCAATATTTACGTCATGAATTTGGAGAGGGACGAGCTCCACGAAGAAGACGCGGCGCGCCGGCTGGCGAAAGCCGCGGCTGGAGCGAATTTAAAATTGACCGATCCAAGCGAGGGCCGAATCAATCTGGTCGCGTCAATTCCCGGCTTGCTCAAAGTCGATGCGGATCTGCTTTATCGGTTCAATTCTTTAGGTGACCTTATGCTGGCGACGCTGCCGGGGGACCGCTATGTAAGAGAGGGCACGGTGGTCGCCGGGACGCGCACGATTCCCGTGGTCGTGAAAGAGGAGTTGATTCAAAAAGCCGAATCACTGTGCAAAGAAAAACCGATTGTCACCGTGCTGCCCATAACGTCAAAGAGAGTCCACTTAGTCGTCACCGGCAGCGAAGTTTTTACCGGCCGGATCAAGGACGGCTTCGGTCCGATCGTTACACGGAAAGTCAGCGAGCTCGGTTCGACGGTAGCATCCGTCAAGTTGGCCCCCGACGATCCGGATGTGATTGCCGACGATATCAACGAGGCTAAGAAAGCGGGCGCGGACATCATTCTCGTCAGCGGTGGCATGTCTGTCGATCCGGACGATAAAACGCCGGAAGGTATTAGGCGCAGTGGCGCAAGAGTAGAAACTCACGGGTTCCCAGTATTGCCAGGCTCAATGTTTGTGATGGCCTATCTTGGTGACACGCCGGTCATGGGATTGTCCGGCTGCGTGCTCCATGATCCGTTTACTGCTTTCGATGCGTTGTTGCCGCGCATGCTTGCCGGAGAGAAAATCTCTCGCGCCGATATTATGGCCATGGGCCACGGCGGCCTGCAACGCAAGCACGACCATTGAAGCGCCAATATGGATGATCCGCACCCAGTCCATGAACAAGTGAAAACAAAACGGGAGGAAGCAGTGGATATTCTACGAACCCTCAAAGAGCGTTGTGATCCTAAGAATGCCGCACTGATTGTCGTCGACGTGCAAAATGACTTCGTCAGTCCGGACGGCAGCGCCGCTAAACGCGGCGAAGATGTGAACGCAGCGATGGCAATCATGCCGCCTTTGTTAAGTGTGATTGATCAGGCCCGGCGGGTGGGGCTCACGATCGTCTATATTAGAACGACGCATAGCGAGTGGACGGATACACCCTCGTGGATCTATCGCACTTCCCAAAAAGGCGGGCTGAGCACTTGCCGCGAAGGTTCGTGGGGCGCGGAGTTGTATGACGGAATTGCGCCGCTGCCGACGGAGCGCGTCGTGATCAAACACCGCTACAGCGCCTTCATCAACACCGATCTCAATACCGTGCTCAAGGCGCGCAATATTCAGAGTGTTTTGGTATGTGGCGTGGCGACTAACGTGTGCGTTGAAACCACTGCGCGAGACGCCTATATGTACGATTATTATGTGACGATGATCGAGGACTGTTCCGCGGCGTACGAAGCCAAGCTGCATCTCGGCACGCTCGACAATATGCGCCGGCATTTCGGCCTGGTGGCCTCGTCGAAAGATATCATCGAAGCGTGGCAGGATCTGCCGGACAAGCGCGCGGCTGGACTGTAGCGCGGTCGATTCTCCGCAGCCATCGAGAGGCACAAAAAGCCCTGGTAGGGTCGCTACCAGGGCTTTTTGAGTTTTGGAGGTTTTTTGATCCGAAATTTATTTCATGAAATCCGCGTTGATTCTTTCCAGCGCTTCTACCGGCGGCTGCAAATCTGCTTGCACCAGCTCGGACAGCGGAATGTCAGCAAGATTTAGTTCTTCGGCGAAATCCTTGCGGTTGGGATTGTAATAAATCAAGCCGGTCAAAAACTTTCCCTCGGCGATCGCGCCGTGAATTGCCTGGATCGCTTGCGCTTTATTAGTCGGATCGTAGTCTTTGCCGAGCTTGTGCAGGATGATATGCGAACCGTCGTGCATTTTGACTTCATGGTCGGTGCCTTCGTCATAATCCGCTTCGATATTCTCGTAGGGCGGGATGAAGTCGAGATCATGGATCGGATCGAGATGGCCTTTGACGTACTTCAGGCTCTTAGTCGAGCCCTCATGATTGTTGAACGTTACACAAGGACTGATGACGTCCAGAATGCCGCTGCCCTTATGGTGTAGAGAGGCTTGGACAAGCGGAGTGAGCTGTTTGCGGTCGCCGGAGAAGCTGCGGGCAACGTAAGTGGCGCCTAAGGTGATGGCCAGCTCGGCCAAATCAATCGCCGGGATGTCATTTACTTTGCCGCCCTTCATCACCGAACCGACATCGGCGGTAGCGGAAAATTGCCCCTTGGTGAGCCCATACACCCCGTTATTTTCGATAATATAGGTAATATTCACATTGCGCCGCATCATGTGACAAAAGTTACCCAAGCCGATGGCTGAGGTGTCGCCGTCACCGGAGACACCGATGGGCAGCAAATTGTGATTCGCCAAATTTGCCCCGGTAGCGACCGCCGACATTCTGCCGTGGACGGCGTTAAAGCCAAACGATTGGCTCAAAAAATAAGCCGGGGTTTTTGACGAGCAACCGATACCGCTCAGTTTGACCACCTTGCGCGGATCGATACTGCTTTCGAAATAGGCGCGCTGGACCGACGCTGAGATCGCATCATGACCGCAACCGCGGCACATGGTTGATGGCGCGCCGTCGTAATCTTTCTCGGTTAAATTTAGACGATTGAGCTTCGCTTCTGCCATTTTTTTTTCCTTTACTACGCAGTTTTTGCAGATTTGGCGGCGGCAAAGATTTGGTTAACGACTTCAAGAGGCGTTGCCGGCAAGCCATTGTAAATCAATACGCTGACGATCTTGGTGCCAAATTCGGGATGCTCGTCTTTTACGATTGCCGCCATCTGACCGTCGCGGTTTTGCTCCACCAGATAGATGGTGTCGTGTTCCGCCAAAAATTCGAAGACTTCGCTGGTCAACGGCAATGCGCGGATCAGCATGTGATTGGTTTTTAATCCCTGCGCTTTCAATCGGTCGCGGGCTTCGCGCACCGGCTCGTAACTGGAACCGTAACAAATGATGCCGGTTTTGACGCCTCTTTCTTTCTCAACGATCGGTTTCGGGACAAACTTGCGTGCGGTTTCGAATTTCTTGCGGAGACGATCGAGGATGTCTTTGTAGTCGTGTTCGTCTTCGGAGTACCTGGCGTCAGCGTCGTGGCCGGAACCACGGGTAAAGTAAGACGCCATGCGATTTTCGTTGCCCGGTACGGTGCGATACGGAATACCGTCGCCGTCCTGGTCAAAATAGCGGCGGAATTTCTTGCCGGCTTTGGTCCATTCCTCCAGCTGTTTGGCGTCCAATCGCTTGCCCCAGTCAAAAGGTTCTTGGTTTAACTTCAGCGGATCCGATGACCAGAAATTCATGCCGAGATCGAGATCCATCGCGATGAACACTGGGGTTTGGAATCGGTCGGCGTAGTTAAAGCTCTGGCGGGCAAGATCGAAACAGGAATTCATGTCATGAGGAATTAGAATAATATGGCGTGTATCGCCGTGGGATGCGCCGTACATGAGCGAGATGTCCGCTTGCTGGGTCCTGGTCGGCAAACCAGTGGATGGGCCACCGCGCTGGATAATGAAAAGAACGCAAGGAATCTCGGCGTAATAGGCTAAGCCGATCGATTCATTCATCAACGAAAGCCCCGGCCCGGAAGTCGAGGTCATGGCCCGCGCGCCCGCCCATCCGGCGCCGACGATCATCCCAACGGAAGCGATTTCGTCTTCGGCCTGAACAATGGCATAGGCCTTTTTGTCGTTTATAGGTTTACGCAGCCGGGGCAGGTAATATTCCATCGCTTCAGCGAGAGAACTCGACGGCGTAATCGGATACCAGCAAATCACTGAAGCGCCGCCGTAGATGGCGCCGAGCGCCGCCGCCGTGTTACCTTCGGTGATGATCTTGCCTTTATTGCCGTTGGGGATGGGTTCCAGCCGAGCGATATTCTGCTTGTAGCCCTGCTCTTTGCAATACTGATAGCCGGCATCAATACAAATCATGTTGGATTCGATGACCGCTGGTTTTCTGCCGAAGGTATCCTCGAGCACTGCTTTGATCACCGACATGTCGATGCCGAAGAGATAAGCCAGGGCACCGACGTAGACCATGTTGCGCTGCTTAGCGCGGAGTGGCGAAGCGGGTACGAGTTTGGCGACCAGCTTATTGGCAGGAAAGCCGAAGTATTGGACGCCGTCCCGTTTCAGATTTGCCGGTAAAGAGTTTGAATCGTCATAAAGTATGACTCCTCCGTCGCGCACCCGGTAAATATCCTTGGCGGCCGTCGCGTCGTTGAACATCACCATGACATCAATGACATCTTTGCGACTCAAATAGCCATCACCACTAGCGCGGATCTGATACCACGTCGGTAATCCCTGAATGTTCGACGGGAACATATTCTTAGATGAGCAGGGAATACCCATCTTAAAGATCGCCTTAAAAAGAATGTTGTTCGATGAGGCACTGCCCGAACCATTCTCAGTCGCGACACATATATTAAGATCATTGATCAACGGCGTATCCAAAATCCAACCTCCTTAGCTTTGAGCAATACTTCCACTGTAACATATAGTCGTTGAAAGACAACGCTTTAGGACCGTTTAACCCGGCGTGTACTGATCCTCTGAATCCATAAATTCGGCGACTTCTTTCCAAGTACGGCGGACCTGTTCGTCGATGTTAAATGCCGTCGCATACTGCAAAATTTCCGGCATTGAGAGTAATCCAACCACCTCACCGCCAGTGCCGCTGACAGGCATATTTCTGATATCCTGACGGTACATCTCAGCCAAAACGTCACCGACCAGTGCCGAGCGGGGCATTTTTATTATCGGCGCAGTCATAACTTGACTGATTGCCGTGGCTTTGACGTCGATTCCCTGCGCGGCCACGCGCTTGAGAAGGTCGCGCTCGGTAAATATACCGGACGGGGCCCCGTCTTTGGTCACGATAATCGCGGTTAACCCCCGCTGGTTCATTAAATCTACCGTGGCTCGCACGGTTGTCGACTCGTCGACCAGGACAGGCGTGGCAGCCGCGATATCGGCGACCATGCGGGTTTCGCTGGCGCCTTGGCCAAGCTCTACAGCAAGATTGAGAATGCGGCGCATGGAAAGAATGCCGATGATTTTCCCGCGCCGGCCGCGCACGAGCAGATGGCGGTACTTGCCGCGATACATCCGCGCGAAGGCATCGACAATACGGGTTTCTTCGACGACCGCGCGAACCGGGGATGTCATAACTTCTTGTATTTTTGTCGTGCGCAGGTCGAGATCAGCGCTGACAACGCGTTTTAAGACATCTTTTTCAGTAAATATGCCTACCGGCACATCGGCGTCGGTGATGATCACGCGGCCTACGTCTTCCGTTACCATTCGCTCGACTACTTCGAAAACTGAAGCGTCTGCGGGCACGGCCGTAAGATTCGTGGTCATAATCTCGCTGACTTTGTTCGAAAGCATGAAAGACCTCCTGAGGTTGGGTTGGTGATTTGATGGACCCTGTCGCCCTAGGATGAGTTATTATATCACTTGTACCAGTACCGGGCACAAGACTCCCCTTTTATCTTTAGACTGTCCGGTGGATTGCGAGCCGGCGTGTCACCATGTTAGATTTAAATTCGTTTCCAGGGAGGCAATAAGCGTTATGAGCCGCAGGGAAACTGAATCTGAACACGGGCTGGTTACCGAAACCAAAAAAAAGGTCAAACGCCCACCCCTCTATAAAGTTTTACTCCACAACGACGATTACACGACTAAAGAGTTTGTTGTGCAAATTCTTCAGTATGTCTTTCATAAAGAACAAACTGAAGCGGTCCAAATCATGCTTCACGTGCACAAAAAAGGGCTTGGAGTGGCAGGTGTTTATAGTTACGAAATCGCCGAAACCAAGGTCGCCTTGGTGGAAAATCTGGCGCGGCAACATGAATATCCCCTAAAGTGCACAATGGAAGAGGCTTAGGATGATCAGCAAAGAACTTGAAGCTACCCTCAATACGGCGCTCAAGGAAGCCAAGACCCGGCGCCACGAATACGTCAGTCTCGAACATTTGCTTTACGCCTTGCTCAAAGACAAGAACGGCAAAGCCGCGATTGTTGCATGCGGCGGCGATCTCGAGCGCTTGGGTAAATCCTTAGAGGAGTTTTTTAGCGGCCAGCTCGAAGCCCTGCCGGAAGGATGGGACCAAGAGCCGCAACAGACATTGAGCTTTCACCGCGTGCTGCAGCGTGCCGTTATTCACGCCCAGTCCGCGGAACGAAAGGAAATCAATGGCGGCAATCTGTTGATCGCCATGTACCGCGAGCCCGATTCCTACGCCGTTTATTTGCTTGAAGAGCAGGGCATCACCCGTTTTGACGTGGTCAATTATGTGTCCCACGGCGTGTCCAAAATCGCCACGGAAGAAGAGGGTGAAGCACCGGCCGAGGAGGATCAGGATGATGAAGAGGGTCCGCCGGCTCGGCGGATGAAACCGTTGGAAGCCTTTACAGTCAACCTGGTCGATAAAGCGGCTCAGGGCAATATCGATCCCCTCATCGGTCGCAACGATGAGATCGAGCGGACGATTCACGTGCTATGTCGCCGACGCAAGAATAACCCGATCTACGTCGGCGATCCTGGTGTCGGCAAGACCGCGATCGCTGAGGGACTGGCGCTTAAGATCCACGGCGGGGAGATCCCCGACGCGCTCAAAGACGCGGTGATCTATGCGCTCGACATGGGCGCGCTGCTTGCGGGAACCAAATTTCGCGGCGATTTCGAAGCCCGGCTCAAGGGCGTTTTGAATGGCCTCAAGAAACATCCCAACTCGATCTTGTTCATTGACGAGATTCACACCATCGTCGGCGCCGGCGCGACCAGCGGCGGATCTATGGATGCGTCGAATATTCTCAAGCCCGCACTGGCGTCCGGAGAACTGAAATGCATCGGTTCGACGACCTATCACGATTATAAGAGTTATTTCGAACGAGACCGGGCGCTGGCGCGCCGATTCCAGAAAATCGAAGTGCCGGAGCCGAGCCAGGATGAAGCGATTCAAATCCTCGAAGGTCTGAAGCCGCACTATGAGAAGCACCACGGCGTGCACTACAGCAGCGGCGCTATTCGCGCGGCGGTAAGACTGTCGGCGAAGCATATCAACGACCGACGCTTACCTGACAAAGCGATCGACGTAATCGACGAAGTGGGCGCCGCGGTGAAGATCCAACCGATCGAGAAACGGCGCAAAATTATCGGTCCGAAAGATATTGAGAGAATTGTCGCCAAAATTGCTAAAATTCCTCCGCGTTCGGTGTCGACCTCAGACAAGGAGCAGCTCCAAAATCTCGACCGGGACCTAAAGCTCGTCGTCTTCGGTCAAGATCCTGCCATCGAGACATTGGCGAGCACGATCAAACTATCGCGCTCGGGGTTGGGTCATCCGGAAAAACCGATCGGCTGTTTTCTGTTCGCGGGCCCGACCGGTGTCGGCAAGACCGAGCTGGCCAAACAGTTGGCCCATACGATGGGTATCGAGTTTCTTCGCTTCGACATGAGCGAGTACATGGAAAAGCACACCGTGTCGCGTCTGATCGGCGCTCCGCCGGGCTACGTCGGCTTCGACCAGGGCGGTTTGCTGACCGATGCGATCAATCGCAACCCCTATGCGGTGCTATTGCTCGACGAAATTGAAAAAGCGCACCCGGACCTTTTCAATATTTTGCTCCAAGTCATGGATCACGCGACGCTCACGGACAACAACGGCAAGAAGGCCGACTTCCGCAATATCGTCTTCATCATGACGACCAACGCCGGCGCGCGCGAGATGAGCGGCACGCCGCTTGGCTTCGGCGAGCGGTCCAACGTTGGCAAAGGGAAAGAGGCCATCGAAAAAATGTTCAGCCCGGAATTTCGCAACCGGTTGGACTCGATTGTCACCTTCAACCCGCTGAGCCCCGAGAACATTGAACGAGTTGTCGACAAGTTCATCATCGAGCTCGACCAGCAGTTAAACGACCGCAAAGTTTTCTTGCAGCTGACCCCCAAGGCGCGCCGCTGGTTCGCTGAGCGCGGTTACGACCCGACGTTTGGGGCAAGACCGATGGCTCGTTTGATTCAAAACGAGATCAAGCGCGTTCTTGCCGACGAAATCTTGTTTGGCAAACTGCAAAACGGCGGCAAAGTCGAAGTCGACGAAAACGACGGTCAGTTGCGGTTTAATTATACGACGCCGCTGTCCGTCCCGGCCGAGCCCGTCAAGGAATCTGAATAAGGTGTTGCGATCGCTTCGCGCCCCATGTGAATGGAACAACTGATCGTTCTGTTGTTTCTGGTTTTTTTTAGCCTCGAGTTCCTCGTCGAATTCGCGCTCAATGAATTGAACCTGCGCTACGTGCGCGCCTGTTGGGCGGAGAAAAGAATTCCCGATTTTTTCCAGGGGCAAATAAGCGCGGAAGCCTACGAGAAATCGGTTCAATACACGCTGGCGAAAGGGCGGTTTCAACGCTGGAGCGAAGTCTACGGAGGGTTGACAACCCTCGCGATTTTGTTTAGTGGCCTGCTTGGTCTATTGGATCATCTTAGCGCTGGCCTCGCCACGCAGGTCGGGCTCGATCCTTATGTTCACGGCATTCTGTTTTGCCTCGGCGTCGGTTTCGTGTTGGCGCTAGTCGGTTTGCCAGTCGATCTCTATTCGACCTTCGGTCTGGAAGTCAGGTTCGGCTTTAACAAGACTACGGTCACGCTCTATCTTGCCGATAAACTCAAAGGGATTATTCTCGGGCTGGTGATCGGCGTCCCGTTTCTTTTCGTCATACTCTGGCTAATGCGGGTAACCGGCGAGTATTGGTGGGTTTGGGGATTTGTCTTTATCACCGCGTTTCAACTCTTGATGATCGTGATCTTCCCGACGTTTATCGCGCCCTGGTTCAACAAGTTCGAGCCCCTGAAGGAGGGCGAGTTTCGTAATCGGATCCTGGCGTTGGCGGATCAGGTTGGATTCAAAACCAGCGGCATCTATTCCATGGACGGTTCGAAACGCTCGGCGCATTCCAACGCTTATTTCACAGGTGTTGGTAAGTCGAAGCGCATCGTGTTGTTCGACACGTTGATCGAGCAGATGACGGCGGATCAAGGCTTGGCGGTCCTCGCTCACGAGATGGGCCACTACAAGATGAAACATATCCGGCGCATGTTAATAGTCTCTACGGCGTTTCTCTTCGTCGGCCTTTACGTGTTGAGTTTGCTGGTGGATTACCCGCCACTCTTTGTCGCCTTCGGCCTCACACCGAGCGCTCACGCGGCGCTGGTTCTCTTCAGCTTGCTCTCGGGTCCATTCACGTTTTACCTGAGCCCGTTAATGAATCTGCTGTCGCGCAAGCACGAGTATGAGGCCGACCGTTTCGCGGCGCTCACGCTGCGCAACGGTAAATCGATGGAAGAAGCGCTGATCAATCTGACGGTAAAGAATTTGGCAAACCTGACGCCACATCCCTGGTACTCCGCATACCACTATTCGCACCCCAGCCCTGCAGAACGGATCGACGCGATCCGGCAGTGTCCGGCATGAAAGAGAGTCAAAATTTATTGATTGTACCGCGGCGAGAAAATGGTCGGTGCGAGTGGATTTGAACCACCCCAAGAAAAAACAGCGCACGCGTGAAAGTCTCCTGCAACTCTAAGTAGCCGCGCAGCGCTGTTGTTTATAGTGCGTCGGTGGCCATCCGAATAATTCCGCTTTCACCCGTCAATTCCCGCCAAAAACCGAAAACCTTATTCAAGGGTGGTGGTTTTGGTAACCCACACGCGCGCTGCTGTGCCTTCACTGCCCTGCGGGCAAATTTGGTAGTGATGGTCTTTCACGTGAAAAAAATCATTAAGACGCCATCATGCAGCACTGGATGCAGCCGCGGGCGTGAGTCACCTTTCAACCGAAATTACGTCGCATAGCGTTTTCCATTTATTCCGAAGCCATTGAATTTGCTTCCAGTTCGCAAAGCCTCCTGCGCGCCTGTTCAGTCGAAGAACATCGCAAAAGCACATTTCGAATAGCTTCGAGGGGGCGTCGGCGCTTCATTTCGTTTATTGAGAACATTCGCATGAAACAGCTCACGTAAGCATCGTAGCCACCGACCTTAGCCGGGGTGAGTTCCCACACAGTTGTGAGAGGGATGAGCCCCGCGATTACGAGCCGCCTCACGGTAATAGACGCCGTGGGCGCGCCATCTATGGAGATGAAAACGCGTTCACCAGAATCAAACAAAATCTCGCACCAACACTGGGAGCCATCATCCCGTTCCCTAACAATGGAACTCATCCTTCACCTCGAAGCATGAAACTCGCACAGCTATACGCCAGCGGGTTCGTGGCGTCAAAGCGCTGCTTTGTGGACTCCTACTACAGACGACACGTGGCGATGCCACTCTTGTCAATTCTTGAGCTTGCCTGCGAGCTTGGCACCGGCTCGTTTGCAGCCGCCGAAAATCAAACAGGTGACAAGTCGTAGCACATAGCCGATGGCCAAGGTGTGGCGTTGTTCCAAAGACGTAGATTTTCCGCTAGGCCGAGTTTGCCCTCTAGGCTATGGAGAATCAGTTACATTTTTCCGATCTTATCAAATAATCCATATCAGACCTAGATACTCCAAACTTGCCCAACATGACATTGGTACCTTTTTTGTTGTGCACAATTTCTTGGAAAAATTCCATAAAATTGTACGAAACTTCATTGTAATTTTGCCTCCCAGATCTATTATCAGTTTCTCACCTACAACCCAGTTGCCATATGCCTCACGCAAAATAGCGCGGAACCTAGCCAGGGTGGAACCAGCAACCGCCTACCTTCTGATGTTTGTTATCTGTATCTGCTTAGGACTGGGGACAGCGAAGATTGCTATTTATCGCAGAGTGCCGGGCTCTGCATTCCTTTGGTTCATTGCAGGAACCATTTTCGCTTTCATCGCCCTCCCATTGGCCATATTTTCTAAGCCTGTTCGAAAATCGTCGAGCGCGAAGATATCGCTTCGAGCCGATTTAGGAAATACCCGCAGTGCGCAGCGGCGTGAAGATGAAAATTAAGTATTCGATTTTGTCGGCTGAATTTTTAGGGATGCGCCGTGGCGCTGCCGGAATCATGTTAGTCAGCCGGTCGGGCGTTGATGGCGGCCTACCGGCGCCGCGGCTTATTCTTGAGGATATGCTTGGTGGGAAGGAACCGTCGCGCGGCTCCCATTGACTCGTTTGAGCTCAATATGCGGTCAGCACGTCTTTCCTGGTCATTGGCGGCGGGTTTCACCGCAACCGTTTCGGCAAGGCGAACGTCAACAGGTTGCCGCCCGCAGCGACGGTAACGAACTGCTCTCCGGCCGACAGGTAAGTCACTGGCGCCGCAACGATTTGTCCCCCGGTCGCGAAGGACCAAAGCCGCTTGCCCGTTTTCGAGTCCAAGGCGAAGAAAGTGCTCTGGTCGCCACCGAACAGGATGCCGGCGCGGGTGGAAAGCAGTCCCCCCATCTCGGCGTCAACGAAGCGGGGCTCGCTTCGTTGTTCCCAGATCAGCTTCCCTGTGCGGGCCTCCAGTGCCCTGACGGCGGTGTAGAGCGGCGAGAGGCGTGGCCGCGGCGCGCTGCTGGTGGTCGAGCTGCTGACATCGTTCGGGAAGAAAACCATCCCCTGTTCCAGCACCGGCACGAACATCCGATCGAGGACCGGGTCGTAGGTCGGCGACCACCAATTCGTGCCGCCAACGTTCCCGGGATAGGTTAAGACACCTTTTGTCGTCTTCGCAGGATCTAAGCGCCGCACCGGGCGCCCGTGTTCGTCTAGGCGCTCAGCCCAATTCAGGAGGACATAGGGGGCTCCCGCTAGGAAGCGCCCGGATATACGGTCAAGCACGTAATAAAAGCCGTTGCGGTTCGCCCAAAGCAGGCGCTTCTCCACGCCCTGGCTGGTCTTCCGATCGGCGATCACTGGGATCTGTGCCGAGTCCCAGTCGTGTGCGTCGCCCGGGGTGAATTGGAAATGCCAAACCAGCTTTCCGGTAGCGCCGCGCAAGGCGACGACGGAGTTCGTATACAGGTTGTCGCCCTTGCGCACCGCCGCGTTGTAATCCGGTTTCGGGTTGCCGACGCCCCAATAGAGCAGGTCTTCCTCCGCATCGTAGGAACCGGTCAGCCAGGCGGGAGCACCTCCGGTGCGCCAGGATTCGCCTTCCCAGGTCTCGTGACCGGGCTCACCCGGTCCCGGGATGGTGTAGAAGCGCCAGCGCTCCTTGCCGGTGCTCGCTTCGTACGCCGCGATGAATCCGCGTCCGAGCGGCTGCATGCTCACGCCGATCACCACCAGGTCGCGCACCACGAGCGGCGCGCCGGTAATGAAATAGCCTGCCTTGTAGTCGGCGAGCGTGGCGTCCCACTGCAATGTTCCGCCATCTGCCGAGAGCGCCAGCAAATGCGCATCACCGGTCGCCACGAACAGCTTGTCGCCGAGAATCGCGACGCCGCGGTTGGCCAGGCCAAAGCCGCCCCCGGTGACCGTGCCGACGGGGTGCTTGCGCTGGAATTCCCACACCGGCTTTCCGCTGGCCGCTTCCAGCGCTATAACATGGCCAGCCGTGCTGGTGACGAACATCACGCCCGAACGCACGATCGGCGAGGTTTCGGTGCGCCCCTTCATTCCCGGAAACTGGTAGATCCAGCGCACCGCAAGCTGGTCCACGTTGTCGGGACCCATCTGCGCCAGCGCGCTGTGGCGGATTGAGTAGTAGGAACCCGAATAGGTCAGCCATTCATCGGCGGGCTCGGCGAGTGCACGGATCTCTTCGTACTGCACCGGCTTGATGCTTGCGGCTGAGACCTTCAGAGCGCTGCCGCCCCGCGTGCCGCCGCTTTCGAGCGAGCCGACATACGCGACTAGTTGCCAGAGCGTCGCCTCGGGCAGTGAAAAAGCCTGCATCGCGCTGCCCGGCACGCCATGGCGAATGGTGCGGAAAACAGCCCAATCGCTGCTGCCGTGGCTAAGATCCCGGCCGAACAGCGCCGGACCCCGCGGCGTGCCACTGCCTTCGCTCGAATGACACATCGCGCAATGGGCTTGGAACAGGCGCGCGCCGGCATCGATATCGGCAACGGAGGTCTTCGGGTTGCGGATGACCGGGTATGGATTTCGCGTCTCGATTAGCCGCGTCACGGATTGCTCGGAACCGGGCGACATGAAGCTGAGCAGGTCGGACCACTCCACGTCGGGAATCTTTCCCGCAGCCGCCAGAAGCACGAGGTGCGCGCGCCAGCGCAGCTGCGGAACCGCAACCACAGCGAGCACTGTCACCGCCATTAGCACTGCGATAGACCAGCCGATCAATTTGCGCAATCTAAGATCCTTTTGAGTTACCTAGTATCGGCGAAGACAGACGCTTGATTTGTGAACCGCTCAAAGCGGTTTCGTCGGATACGCCAACAGGTTTGCTATTATGCTATAATGATCACACCTGCGCTACCAAAAAGATTTCATGGGCGTTATTAGATGGCCCCACCGCCTCTTCGCGCAGTTGTTCGACATCCAGCAGGATCGTATGACCAATGGATTAACTAGAAGCGCGCAAAATTACGATACTTATACGGGTAAGCTGCGCGTCCTGCTTATCGTCGAAACTCTTCAGGTGAGCAATCGATCGTTGAAAACAATTTCGGCCATGATACATGAATTGTCGGGCCGATTTACCCAGACGCGCGTGGTTGCATACCAACGCTGAAGGCAAGCCATTGCAACCAGCGTCAGCGGCTTCATGGAGGCGATGAGTTCGCGGCGGACATGGGGAACAAAGCCCGCACGCACCTTGCCGGCGAAAAGTAGTTTGTCATCCTTAATAGTACCCGACGACGATGGCGTCGAAGGGATTGCCGGGCGTATAGCCGCCGATGACGAACTCCTGGCCTGGCGCCGCTTCGCTGTCCCGGCTGTCAGGGGCCGAGCTTGCAGGATATGCGCGCGAAAGTTTTACGCGACGCGTTACACTTTCATATCGGATGCGCTATCGCGTGAGCTCAATATTAAGTGGATAGAGAATAGTACACAACCGCCGAGGCGATGATCGAGAAGCATCACGGAAGATACATCAAGAGCGACTCGAAAGGAGCAATGGCAGAGGCATTTCGAGGCAACCCCGAACCCTTTATCGAAACCCTGCGCGACGAGGACAACACAAAACAGAGACAAATTATTAATAAGTTAGGTGGGAAGAAATGGTCGGGGCGAGTGGATTTGAACCACCGACTTCACGGACCCGAACCGTGCGCTCTACCAAGCTGAGCCACGCCCCGACTCGCCCAACGTAGCATACCGAAGGCATAAAACAACAGGCTTCGGCGCGCCATCTCAAAGCGCAATCTCAGATGAAATCTCAGATTGCGAACGTATAGACAGGCTTCATTAGAGCTGTCCGACCGCTTTGCGCATCTGCTGAATTGTGTCGCAGTAATTCGGCGTCTTGAAGATACCCGAACCTGAGACAATGACTTCAGCGCCCGCTTTGACGACGCGATCGATGTTGTCGGTCTTGATGCCGCCGTCGGCTTCGATAAGAATCGGCAGCCTTCGCTGTTCCACGATTTTTCTTACCTCCTCGATCTTGGGCAGGACATCCGGGATGAAAGCCTGGCCGCCGAAACCAGGAAAGACCGTCATCATGAGGATCATATCGATGTCCGGTAGGCACCCTGCGACTTTGCTTAAAGGGACATCGGGATTAACGGCGATGCAAACTTTGGCACCGAGCTCGCGAAGTTTGTTGAGAGTTGCGTTCGGATTTGCGCAGGTATCCGGATGCACGGAAATCCAATCGGCGCCGGCCTTGATAAACTCCGGCGCGTATTTATCAGGATCGGTGATCATCAGGTGAACGTCCACCGGAATAACTGTGACCTTCCGCACCCATTCCACTACGACCGGGCCAACGGTGATGTTCGGCACGAAGTGACCGTCCATGACATCGACGTGCAGCCAATCGGCGCCCGCTGCTTCGACAGTTTGGATTTCGTCCTTGAGACGGCTGAAATCCGCGGACAAAATAGACGGAGCGATTTTTATCAAGTGCATCTAAGAGACCTTTCTCATCCGCGCGGCAAAAAAACCATCGGTATTATCCCGGTGCGGCAACGCTTGATAGTATTTTCCCCGCACCATGTGCGACGCGCTGTCGGGAAG
>Ga0193716_1001165_pt1 | contig 15557 bp, 14 predicted proteins | sample U2c1metaG_FD_145901 | JGI IMG/M metagenome (GOLD analysis project Ga0193716, IMG submission 145901) | Soil microbial communities from a riparian zone of the East river system, Colorado, United States - U2c1 | ecosystem: Environmental > Terrestrial > Soil > Riparian zone | place: USA: East River...
TGGAGAAACCGCGTTCGGTCCGCGCCCAGTTGGCGATGGTCGCGCCTCCGGCACCCGGAATGCGTGACCGCAGAATGGGTTCCAGCGCCGCAGGCAAGTCGTCGGCGGTCAGACGCGCCGTCGACGGACTCGTTGCTACCATCCCTGGTAGCCGTAACGTGGGTAGGCGCCCATGCACACCATCTCGACCAGCCCGTGTCCGACCTTGCCGTCCATCCGGACCTCGCACAACGTCTCGCTGACCAGGCTCACCGGTCGGACCACCTCCGGATCGGCGGAGTTCACGGTGAAGCCGTCGATGAATTCCCTGCCCCGCCAATGCCCTGACGCGTAACCGTTGAACTCGTCATAGCCGGCAAGGCCTGGCCAGAAATTGCACAGCGGGCTCACGTCGATGGTGCTCGTCGAGCGATCGCCGCGATGAACGATGAACGTGCCACCGCTGATCACCCGCTGCTCGGCACGGAACTTCAGGTCGTGCTCGACGTCGATGATCGTGTCGTGCGAACGACCCGACTCGATCGGATGGAGCACCTCGCCCTCGAACTGCCACCGCGTGCCGTCGCTGTACTCGCGTTGCGCGAAATGCACCAGCTCGTCGTCGAATTCGAAGATTCCCATGTAGTACAGGACGCCTTCGGGAATCTCAGGAGGCTGCTTCTCGGTACCGTCGGGCAGGCTGCCACCGCCGGGCCCGTTGCGCACACCCCACGAGTGGTCCCTGCCGAACCACCAGCGATCCGGGTCGATCTCGATGCGTTCACCGTCGACGTCGATCCAGCCCTCGAGCCGACCGTTCTGATAGAAGCGTCTGGCGTCTTCGCTGACCCGGCCGCGGCTCCGGTGAAAGGCCGGTGTCTGCTCGTAGGTCTCGAACCTTCCGTACAGACTCAGGTCCAGGCTCAAACCCTGTTCGTTGGGCGTGATCGTGGATCGGACCCGACGCAGCGGCTCCTCGATGCGGTAGGTGTACGGGCCAACTTCGTAGACGCCAAGGGCACCCGACTCCGGATTGAGTTCGGTCGACATCCGGACCACCTTGGTTTCACCGCCACGCTTGGTGACCATCGCGTAGGCATCGGTGACGTTGCGGTTCGGGTAGCGCGCCATCCCGGTCATCACGTTGACGTCCCCGGACTTGTCGAAGCCGTACATCACGATGCGCTCCACCCAGCGCAGGTCGCTCTGCGAGACGTGATCGAACGTGGTGGGCAGCTGATGGGCGAGCATCTCGTCGTGGGGCGTCAGCATGGCAACGCGTCTCCTCTCGGGGTCGATGGCGCATTACGTTATAGCGTCACACGTAATAAAACTAGCACTTTGAGGTACTTTTTCAGAGATGACCACCGCACCCCAGCCGATGCCCGGTCGCCCGCGGGATCCGCAGAAGGACCTCGACGTGCTGCAGGCCGCCCGCGACCTTCTGGTCGAGCACGGGTATCAGGGGACGACGATCGTCGCCATCGCCCGACGGGCAGGTGTCGGAGCACCCACCATCTATCGCAGGTGGCCCAGCAGAGAAGCCCTCATCGAGGACGCCGCATTCGGGCACACGGAACCGGCAGCCGTTCCCGAGCCAAGTGGCGACCTCCGCACGGACCTCGGCGCGTGGGTGCTCACCTTCCTCAATCAGCTCGCCGACCCGGTCACCCGTGCGGCCATCCCCGGTCTGCTGCTTGCCTATCAGCACGAGGACGGTCTCTACGAGCGACTCGTCAACCGAGCCGAACGCGACGTCAGGGCATTGCTGACCCAGTTGTTGGCCGGATACCTAACCGACCTCACCGCAAGGCAACTCACGACGCGCGCAGATGCGGTGTTCGACCTACTGGTTGCCACGACCACGGTTCGCGCGCTGACGCAGGGCCTGGCCGAGCACGAACGATTCTGCGATCAGACCGCCGATGCGCTTACCGCACTTTCTCATTCGACGTGGCAACCACGACGCCGCGCGAAGACAGCGAAGGCCGCGCTGCGACCGCTGAGATAGGGCCGCTCACCGGCCAGGCGCCACGACACCTGCGAGATCGAGCTCCTTGCCGAACGCGCGCGCCGTTTCCAGCAAGGTCGGAACCGCGGCGCCAACGAGGGATTCGGTCATGCGCGTCGACGGGCCGGAGACGGAGATCGCCGCCCGCGCCCGCTCGCCGGGAATGGCAACCGCGACACAGCGCACGCCGATCTCCTGCTCCTCTTCGTCCATGGCATAACCGTTTTCGCGTATGCGGCCGAGTTCGTCCTGCATGGCATCCATCGTCGTGAGCGTGTGCGCGGTCTGAGCGGATAACTCCGAGCGGCGCAGAATCTCGAAGGCGCGGTCGGGCGGCATCGCGGCGAGCATCGCCTTGCCGACTGCGGTGCAATGCATGCCTGCGCGGCGCCCTACTTCGGTGAACATCCTCATGGAGTGCCGTCCGGGGACCTGCGCGGCATAGACGACTTCCTCACCATCGACCAGCGCGAGATTCGCGCTCTCGCCCACCGCATCGACCAGTCGCCGCAGGTAGGGCGTCGCCCACGTACCGATCAGCCGACTGGCACCCTCGCCGAGTCGCACCAGCCGCGGGGCGAGGGCGTAGGCCCGTGACGGCTCTTGGCGCACGTACCCGAGGTCGACGAGCGTGCGCACCAGCCGGTGGATGGTGGGTACGGGCAGGCCCGTGCGCTGGGCGAGTTCGGACAGCGTCACGATGCCGCCAAGATCGGCCATCGTCTCCAGTAGTTCGAAGACCCGCGCGATCGACTGCACCCCGCCGGTCGGGCGACCGGTGGGGTCACGTTGCTGGGTCATCCGGCCCTCCCCTCGCGGCGACTTCTCCGTTGACTGCATACAGAATACGTTCTACAGTTGTCGTATCGCAAGAAAGTAATTCCACAATGCGAAAGAAGGACCATGACGCACCGTCTCCGCTATCTGGCGAACTGCTCGATCCTGTTCCCCGAACTGCCGCTGCTGCAGCGCCCGGCCGCCGCGAAGGCTGCCGGGTTCGACGCGGTGGAGTTCTGGTGGCCGTTCCCCACCGCGGTACCGACCGACGCCGAGGTCGATGCGTTCACGCACGCGGTTGCCGACGCCGGCGTCGCACTGATTGGCCTGAACTTCTTCGCCGGTGACCTGGCAGGCCCGGACTGCGGGGTGCTGTCCATCCCCGCGCGGTCGACGGAGTTCCGCGACAACATCGACGTCGCCATCGAGATCGGCACCCGCCTTGGCGTGCAAGCCTTCAACGCGCTGTACGGCAACCGCGTCGACGGCGTGGCACCCCAAGAGCAGGACGACTTGGCCGTCGAGAACCTCGGTTATGCGGCGAAGGCGGCGGCAGGCATCGAAGCGACCGTGCTGATCGAACCGATCAGTGGGCCGAAGCCGTACCCACTGCGCACCGCCGCGGACGTCGCCGTGGTGATAGGTCGGGTCAAGGCAGCCGGTCACGACAACGTCGGATTCCTGTGCGACCTCTACCATCTCGCCGCGAACGGCGAGGCACTCGACGCGGTCATCGACCAGTACGCGGCAGGCATCGCCCACGTACAGATCGCGGACGCACCCGGCCGTGGCGAGCCGGGCACCGGCGCGCTCGACATCGACGGATACCTCACCCGCATCGAGGCCGCAGGCTACCGCGGCTGGGTCGGCCTCGAGTACAAGCCGACAACCCCCACCACCACCGAGAGCTTCGCGTGGCTACCGCGCGAGCGCCGCGGCGCGACCACCGCACCGCGCTGACGAAAGGACCCAAACACATGACCACCACCATTGCCTTCATCGGACTGGGCATCATGGGCAAGCCCATGGCGATCAACCTCGTCAACGTCGGTTTCGACGTCGTCGGATACAACCTCGCCCAGCCTGCGATCGACGCACTCGTCGCAGCAGGCGGTCGCGGCGCTGCCAGCATCGGCGAGGCCGTCAAGGACGCCGACGTGGTCGCCATCATGGTTCCCGACTCCCCCGACGTGGAAGAGGTGCTCACCGGGCCCGACGGGGTGTTCGCCACCGCCAGGGAGAACGCCCTGATCATCGACTTCTCGTCAATCCGGCCGGACGTGTCGGCACGGCTGGCGGCCGAAGGTCAGCAGCGCGGCTTCCGCGTGCTGGACGCCCCGGTGTCCGGCGGCGAGAAGGGCGCGATCGACGGCATCCTCTCGATCATGGTGGGTGGCGACACCGAGGACTTCGCCGCAGCCGGCGAGGTCTTCAAGGCCGTCGGCAAGACGGTGGCCCTCGTCGGTCCTGCCGGATCCGGGCAGACCGTCAAGGCGGCCAACCAGCTCATCGTTGCCGGCACCATCGAGCTCGTCGCCGAGGCCATCGTGTTCCTCGAGGCATACGGCGTCGACACCGAGGCGGCGATCAAGGTGCTGGCAGGCGGGCTCGCAGGCAACGCCATCCTGGAGCGCAAGGGAGCAGGCATGCTGGCTCGCGACTTCACCCCAGGTTTCCGGATCGCGCTGCACGACAAGGACATGGGCATCGTCACCGCCGCCGCTCGGCAGGCAGGCGTCGTGATCCCGCTCGGTGCGGTGGTCGCCCAGTTGATCGCCTCGCTGAAGGCCCAAGGCGACGGAGGTCTCGACCACAGCGCGCTGCTCAAGCTCGTCGAGCAGCTCTCCGGCCGTAGCAAGTAGACGAAAGAACTAGGGAGAACCAGCCATGCCCCGTATGCGTGCAGTCGACGCGGCCGTCGCGATCCTGCAGGCCGAGGGCGTCACCGACGTCTTCGGGCTGCCCGGCGCCGCCATCAACCCCTTCTACTCAGCCCTCAAGAACAACGGCACCATCCACCACACGCTGGCTCGGCACGTCGAGGGCGCCTCGCACATGGCCGAGGGCTATACCCGCGCCAAGGCAGGCAACATCGGGGTCTGCATCGGCACGTCCGGACCTGCGGGCACCGACATGATCACCGGCCTGTATTCGGCTGCGGCCGACTCCATCCCGATCCTGTGCATCACCGGGCAGGCCCCGGTTGCCAGGCTGCACAAGGAGGACTTCCAGGCCGTCGACATCGCCACGATCGCCCAGTCGCTGACGAAGATGGCCGTGACGGTGATGGAGCCCGCGCAGGTGCCTGGGACGTTCCAGCAGGCGTTCCACCTGATGCGGTCGGGGCGACCGGGACCCGTGCTGATCGACCTTCCGGTCGACGTGCAGCAGGCCGAGATCGAATTCGACCCCGACACCTATCAGCCCCTGCCTGTGTACAAGCCGGGCGCCAGCCGCGCCCAGATCGAGAAGGCGCTGGACATGCTGGTCGCCTCGGAGCGGCCACTCATCGTCGCGGGCGGCGGCATCGTGAACGCCGACGCGGCCGAGTTGCTCGTCGAGTTCGCCGAGATCGTCGGCGTGCCCGTCATCCCGACCTTGATGGGCTGGGGCACGATCCCCGACGATCATCCGCTCATGGCCGGAATGGCCGGACTGCAGACCGCGCACCGCTACGGCAACGCGACCGTCCTGGCCTCGGACTTCGTTCTCGGGATCGGCAATCGGTGGGCCAACCGGCACACCGGCGGTCTCGACACCTACCGCGCAGGCCGCAAGTTCGTGCACGTCGACATCGAGCCGACACAGATCGGCAGGGTCTTCGCGCCCGACTACGGCATCGTGTCCGACGCAAAGGCCGCGCTCGAGTTGTTCGTCGACGTGGCCCGTCAGCGCAAGGCGGCCGGCACGCTTCCCGATCGGAGCGTTTGGGCCGAGGAGTGCGCAGAGCGGAAGCAGACACTGCATCGCAAGACGCACTTCGACAACGTGCCGGTCAAACCGCAACGGGTGTACGAAGAGATGAACCGCACGTTCGGCCCGGAAACCCGGTACGTCACGACGATTGGGCTTTCGCAGATCGCGGCTGCGCAATTCCTGCACGTCTACCAGCCCCGGCATTGGATCAACGCCGGCCAGGCCGGACCGCTCGGGTGGACGCTGCCCGCCGCGCTGGGCGTGTGCGTCGCCGACCCCGATGCGACCGTCGTCGCACTCTCCGGCGACTACGACTTCCAGTTCATGATCGAGGAATTGGCGGTCGGTGCGCAGTTCAACCTGCCCTACATCCACGTGCTGGTGAACAACGCGTACCTGGGTCTGATCAGGCAGGCGCAGCGCGCGTTCGACATGGACTACTGCGTGCAGTTGGCCTTCGACAACATCAACGCGCCCGACGTGAACGGCTACGGCGTCGACCACGTCGCGGTCGCCGAGGGGCTTGGGTGTAAGGCGCTGCGCGTGTCCGAGCCCGACGAGATCCTGCCTGCGTTCGAACTCGCCAAGAAGCTGATGGCCGAGTTCCGAGTGCCCGTCATCGTCGAGATCATGCTCGAGCGAGTCACCAACATCGCGATGGGCCTCGAGATCGACAACATCATGGAGTTCGAGGACCTCGCAGTGCTTCCCGAGGACGCCCCGACCGCCATGGCGCTGTTGGACTGACGCCTCCGTGCACGTTCTCGTCGCGCCAGACAAGTTCAAGGGATCGCTGACCGCGGTCCAGGTCGCTGCCCACGTAGCGGCCGGGCTGCGATCGGTGCTTCCGGACCTCGCGGTTCGCGAACTCCCCGTCGCAGACGGTGGTGACGGGACCGTCGACGCGGCGGTTCAGGCAGGCTTCACCCGGATCAAGGTGCGCGCGGCGGGTCCCACCGGCGTACCCCTAGACACCAGCTATGCCCGTCGCGACGACCTTGCGCTCATCGAGATGGCGACGGTGTGCGGGTTGCTCAGGTTGCCAGTAGGACGACGAGAGCCCCTGCACGCCAGCAGCTTCGGACTCGGCGAGGTGGTTGGCTCGGCGGTGGCGGCCGGGTGCCGTCGGATCGTGCTCGGCATCGGAGGGAGCGCGAGTACCGACGGCGGCGCAGGGATGCTGCAAGCCCTCGGCGCGCGCCTTCTCGACGAGCGGGGTCGCGAGCTCCCACCGCGGGGGCTACCGCTGCGCGACACGTCGTACGCGCTGGAGCTGGCTGGACTCGACCCGGTACTGCGCGACGTCGAGATCGTCGTCGCGTGCGACGTCGACAACCCACTCTTCGGAAGGCGCGGTGCGGCAACGGTGTACGCACCGCAAAAGGGGGCGTCACCGCAGGACATATCACTCCTCGATACCGCGCTTCGGCGCTGGAGCGAGGTCGTTGCGTCGGCGAGCGGCACCGATTGGGCGGCCGCACCGGGTGCCGGCGCCGCAGGCGGGGTGGGTTTTGCCGCGCTCGCGGTGCTCGGTGCCGTGTTGCGGCCAGGCATCGAAATCGTGCTGGACTTGGTCGGTTTCGCCGAACACCTCGGAGACTGCGGTCTGGTGATCACCGGTGAGGGCGCGCTGGACGAGCAGACACTCGCGGGCAAAGCCCCGGCGGGCGTCAGCGCTGCGGCGCACTCTGCCGGCGTCCCCGTCGTGGCGGTGACAGGCCGATCCACCTTGACACCAACCGATCTCGCCGCGGCGGGCATCGACGCGGTGTACCCCCTCAGCGAGCTCGAGCCCGACCTGGCGCGCTCCATCGCCTGCGCAGGTCCCCTACTCGGGCAACTCGGCGCGCGGATCGCGCGAGAACGGCTGGGCGCGCCCGCGATCCGCTGAGCGAGGGCAAACGTCGGCAGGTGTGCCGAAGATCTCACCGTGTTCAGAGTATGAGCTGAATGTTGACGACTGTATGGTAAATACCGGCCGTCGCGTCGATCGGCCAGCAACACGACGAGACCGGAGGGCCCCAGTGACCCAACAGGGCCTTGCGCCAACTCGCACCTCCGCGGATTCACGGCCCACGCGGTCACCCCTTGCCCGCCCTGCACCGCTGCGGGAGGCCGTCTACGACGCCCTTACCGAGATGATCATCAGTCGCGAACTGGAACCAGGCACCCATCTGGTCGAGAGCGAGCTGGCAGCTCAGCTCGGGGTGAGCCGGCAACCGGTTCGAGAAGCGTTGCAGCGCTTGCAAACCGAGGGCTGGGTGGACCTACGCCCAGCGCTCGGTGCGTTCGTGCACGTACCCACCGATGCCGAGGCTGATCAGCTTCTCGCCGTCCGCACGCTGCTCGAGGCGGAGTCCGCCAGGCTGGCCGCTCAGCACGCCACGCCAGCGCAGGTGGATCACCTCTGGGACATCCAGCGCACCGGGGAAGAAGCCCTCGCCGCGGACGACCAGGAAGGTCTCGTCACGGCCAACGCCGCGCTCCACGCCCATGTCGTCGCCATGTCCGGCAATACCGTCCTTGCCGATCTCATCGCGTCCGTCGACCGCCGGGTGCGGTGGTACTACCTACCCATCGCGCGCACCCGCGGGAAGGCCGCCTGGGACGAGCACGCCGAGCTCATCGACGCGATTGCCAGGCAGGACACCGGCCGGGCAGGTGACCTCATGCAGCGGCACACCGAGCGCACGAGGGAGATCTACCACGAACGGCAGGCGACGGCCAAGGGTGTTGCCTGACAGGCACTTTCCCTTGGCCGCCGCCCATGCAGTCGTCTACTAGTCGGCCTTGAGGTCGGCCAGGCTGGGCTCCGACACTGCCTCTACTCGAGGCTTGGCCGGGTCCCGTCGGCCCGGCTGTCGCAGGAAGAGCGCCACTCCGGCTGCGATGAGCGCGCTCACCGCAGCGATCCAGTACGCACCGTCGTAACCCCACTTGTCGATGACACTGGCCCCTACGCCGATCCCGACGACCGAACCGAGCAGCTTGGAGCTGTAGATCAGGCCGTAGTTGCTGGCGTTGTTGTTCTCACCGAAGTAGTCCGGGGCCATCGAGGCGAACATCGGGTAGAACGCGCCGCCACCGAATCCGACCAGGAACGCGAACGCCAGGAACGCAATCTCGTTGTGCGCCTTGCCTGCGTACAGCAAGCCGACAAGTGACACGGCCGATACCAGCAGCACGGCGAGCAGGGTCTGCTTGCGACCGAAGCGGTCCGACAGGTAGCCGGTCAGCGTGCGACCGGTGCCGTTGACAATCGACAACACGCCAGCCGACGACGCCGCGATCAACGGGCCGAAGCCGAGTTCCTTGGCGAACGGCACCATGTAGCTGATGCCGAACAGCGAGACGCCTGCGCTGATGCCCAGCGACAGCCACATCAGCGGCAGCATGCCTGTCTTGATCGCCTCCATCGGCGTGAACTGCCGGACCGCGGGCGGGTTCTTGCGAAGGCTCTCCGCGCCCTTCTTGCTCGATGCCCACTTGATGGGGTCGACATCGGATGGCCACCAGTTCTTCGGCGGATCCCGGAACAGCAGACCGCAGCCGGCTATGACCACCAGCATGTAGACGGCGACCAGGTCGAGCACCCAGACATAGGTGTTCGGATGTAGTGCGTAGCTGAAGATGAAGATGAATGGCACCGCGCCGTAAGCGAATCCGCCGTTGACGAAGCCGGTCTTGCCGCCGCGTCGTTCCGGATACCACTTGCCGACCAGGTTGATGCACGTCGCGTAGACCAGGCCTGCACCGATACCGCCACATACGGAGAACCCGAGGTAGGCGATGACCAGGCTGTCGCTGTTGGCAATGCTGAAGAAGCCGACCGCCGAAAGGACCGCGCCGACCAACATCGCCGCCCTAGCCGAGACGATGTCCTTCTCCCGGAGCTTTCCTGCGGGAAACGCGATGAGCGCCTGGAAGAAGGCCCAGATGGAAAGCAGCCAGAACGTCTCGGACATGGTCCAGCCATGCGCGTCGCGCAGTGACTTCGCAGCGGCGCCATAGCCGTACTCGTAGACACTGACCGCCATCATGGCAGCCCACGGCAGCCAGACCATCCAGGCCCTGGACCTGCCCATGAGTTCGCGGTCGGTCTCCCCGACGCGGTAGACGCGACCGTTCGCGTCGGTTACTTCACGACTACTTGTCATTGTTGAAGACATCGTCGCCTTTCTTTCTAGCAATGATGGGGGTTTTTGGACACGTCTTCTGCCGAATGCCGGGCGGTGCCCGGCCGGTGGATTGGCGTGCCCGGGCACCTGCCGCGGCGTGAACCATGGCCTCGACTCCCTTGATCTACTGGCGGGATTGCGTACTTCGACGCGATCGATTCGGCGGCGCAACCCCACGGACCCGTGGAAGACAACTCCGTCACAACATTGCATACGGTATGAGGTAGGCAATAGTCTGTAGGACAGTGTGGCCTACGTAACATCGCTTGTCTATGGTTTGCGACGAGTTTTTGCGAAGAGCTTCCGCCGCCCGACTGGCAAGAGGAGACGTCAGCACATGCATCCAGATGTCAGGGACGCGTTCTGCGCGAGAACAGATGTGCTGCTGGCCAACGCCGGCCGCTACGAGGCCCAGGTCCAGCCCGGCGTGGCCGTGGTGACGTGCATGGACGCCCTGTTCAATGTCCACGCATTGCTCGGCATCAAGGAATGCGACGCGCACGTCCTGCGGAACGCAGGCGGCGTCGTGACCGAGGACGTCATCCGCTCACTCGCCATCAGTCAACGGCTGCTCGAGAGCACCGACGTCATGCTCATCACGCACGCCGCCTGCGGGGTTCGCGATGCCACCCGCGACGTGGCAGCAGAGGCACGCCGGGGCGTGGCCCGCCTGCGCAGCGATCCGATTCTGCACCGTACCAACGACATTCGCGGATACTTCTTCGACGAGACGACGGGTGAGCTTCGTGAACTCAGTTGACCCGTTACCCACCTCAGCCAATTAGGAGCGCCATGGGACGCGTGACCAGCAGATACCGGGTTCTTCGCGTGGCCGACGGAGTGACGACCGCCCGCCCGGACACCCTCGCCGCGGAGGAACCCCTGGAGATCCGGGTCGCCGGCCGCCCGCTGTCGGTCACGATGCGCACCCCGGGTGACGACTTCGACCTTGCCCGCGGCTTTCTGGTCAGCGAGGGCGTGGTGGCGACCAACGCGGACATTGCCGCAATCCGGTACTGCGCGGGAGCGACCGCCGACGGCGGCAATACGTACAACGTGCTCGACGTGCTCCTCGCCGACGGTGTTCCCCTCCCCGACCCGTCGGTGGAGCGCAACTTCTACACGACGTCATCGTGCGGCTTGTGCGGCAAGGCCAGCCTCGATGCGGTGCGCACCACCAGCACGTGGCACGTCGATCGCGATCCCCTGCGCCTGAGCCCCGAGACGATCGCGACCATGCCGGAGAAACTCAGGACGGCGCAGCGGGTCTTCGACCGGACGGGCGGGCTTCACGGGGCCGCACTATTCGACGCGGACGGGGACGCGTTGTGCGTGCGCGAGGACATCGGCAGGCACAACGCGGTGGACAAGGTCATCGGCTGGGCGTTCGACGCAGGGCGTCTGCCGTTGCGGGGCACCACGCTGATGGTGAGTGGCCGGGCGTCCTTCGAGCTGGTGCAGAAGGCGGTGATGGCCGGGATCCCCGCGCTGGCCGCGGTTTCCGCGCCGTCGTCGCTCGCCGTGGATCTGGCAAGGGAGATGGGGTTGACGTTGATCGGTTTCCTGCGTGGATCAACGATGAACATCTATTCCGCTAGCGAACGGATCGACACCTTCGACGCGACGGAACTCCTGCCGACGGTGTAATGCCGCTCAGGACTTGGCAGCCCGCTGGTCGTGGTAGAGCTGCCGGGTCCGCTCCGTGTGCAGGTTCATGACCTCGCTGGCCCGCTCGGCGTCCCCCGCCGCGATGGCCTTGATCAGGTCGGCGTGCTCCGACCAGGCGTCATGGCCGCGCGGTTGCGCGATCAGGTGGTAGTACCAACGCCACCGGCGTTCGACGAGCCCGATGTGCTCGGCGAGTACGGCGTTGCCCCCGAGAGCTCTGATGCTCGCGTGCAGGGCCGCGTTGGCCGCCACCAAACCCTCGACGTCGTTGTCCGACAACGCGTTCAGTCCGTCCTGCTGCAGCTCCCACAGCCGGTTGACGTCCTCTGGCGTGGCGTGGGTGGCGGCGAGCCGGGCGGAGTAGGTCTCCAGGACCGAGCGGACGCCGAGAAGCTGGTCGGCCTCCTCTTCGGTGGGGCTGTGCACGAAGGCGCCCTGTGCGGGACGCAGGTCCACCCAACCGTCGGTCTGCAAGCGCTGCAACGCTTCACGCACCGGCTGACGGCTGACGCCCAGATACTCGGCCAGTTCGTTCTCGACGAGGTGCTGACCCTGCTTGAGGGTCTCGTTCACGATCAGTTCCACGATGGCGTCGTAGACCGCCTCGCGCAACGGAGCCGGCCGCTGCACCCGGCGAGCGGCTGCGTCGGAAAGCCCGTTACCCGACGCCTCGCCAGGCGCGCGCCGGCTCTGGAGGGGAAGTGACATGGCGTGCTCCTTCGCCTAGAGGACGGTTCTTAGGGTACAGGTTTTCGTATGCAATGAACTGTCTTGCCATGTCACGATTTGCCATTCGTGCGACATCCAAAACTGGGGACGCCCCAGGTGCGGGCAAGTCCTTGGCAGGACGTGGCCCACACCCGGGGCGCTGACTGCGAGGCGGACGGCTAGTCGAGCACCAGCGCGGCCTGCGTCTCGTCCTTCTGCGGCGTCCGCTGCTGCTCGGCGGGCAGCTTGGGTTGCTTGAGGAGGATCGTGATGAAGGCGCAGACGACGCCGACCGTACCGGCGATCACGAACGCCGTGCCGTAACCCCAGTTGTCCACCACGACCGAACCCATACCGGCGCCGACCAGGCCAGAGATCACCTTCGAGCTGTAGACCAGGCCGTAGTTGGTCGCGTTGTTGTTCTCACCGAAGTAGTCGGCGGTCATCGCCGCGAACAGCGGGAAGATCGCGCCGCCACCGAAGCCCGAGACCATCGACGCCAGAAGGAACAGCGGCATGCTGCCGATGGAGCCGGACAGGTACACCGCGTACTGGGACAGCCCCAGCACCGCGCAGACGATGATCAGCGTGTTCCGCCGCCCGTACAGGTCGGAGATCCAGCCGATCACGCCGCGCCCGGTGCCGTTGATGATGGCCTTGAGGCTCATCGCCAGCGCCACGATGCCACCGGCGAAGCCCATCTCCTTGCCGAAGGGCACCTGCATCGCGATGCCGAAGATGTTGATGCCTGCGGTGCAGAGCAGGACGAACCACATCAGCGGAAGGATGCCGGTCTTGATGGCCTCCATCGGCGTGTACTGCTTCACCGCGGGCGGATTCTTCAGCAGGGCCCGCCGGATTCGCGGGTCTTCACTGGCCACCAGAGGATCTACGTGCGCGGGCCACCAGTTCTTCGGCGGGTCCTTGAAGAAGAACCCGCTGATGGCCACCAATGCCGCAAGGAAGACGCCGACCGCGAACAGGATTCCCTCGTAGTTGCTGACAGACAGGTACGAGGTGAACAGGAAGATGAAGGGCACCGAACCGTAGGCGAACCCGCCGTTGACGAAACCGGTCTTGCCGCCCTTCCGTTCCGGGTACCACTTGCCCACCATGTTGACGCAGGTGGCGTAGACGAAACCGGCAGCGGTTCCGCCGAAGAAGCCGAAGCCCAGGTACGCGAAGAAGACGTTCGGAGCGAACGCCAGCGACACGTATCCCAGCATCGCCCCTCCGGCGCCGAGCATCATCGCCGCCTTGGCCGACAACTTGCCGCTCTCCCGCAGCCGACCTGCCGGGAATGCCACTGCGGCCTGGAAGAACACCCATACGCCGAGCAACCAGAAGATGTGGCCGTGGCCCCAGCCGTGCGCTTCGACGAGGGTGTCCTCGGCCGAGGTGAACGCGTATTCGGAGGAGCTGATGGCCATCATGGCAATCCACGGCAGCCATACCATCCATGCCCGTGAACGTCCAAGGATGTCGCGGTCGGTCTCGCCGATCCGGTACACCCTGCCGTTCTTGTCTACTACTTCTCTATAGCTTGGCGACGCTGTTGAAATCATTGTGCTACGGCTCCTTCCGGTTCCCCTGCAACCGGTTGGGGACATCGTCGCCGACCGGGCAGGAATTTCGCCAGGTTTTGCTACCGCAATACCCGCGGTCCTGGCCCAATTGATTTCCGAACCGAGCGCCGCGACCGGGCGTCTCCTCCTGGCCGAACGTCCTCGACGATGTGCGAGGTGCGTTCGGTGAAGATCATTGGCGATGTCACGATCGAATCGTGGTTTCGCATCACAGGACACCCTTCGCCTTCAGGGTGACCAACTGGTCGCCGAGACCGAGTTCCCGGCCGTAGACGTCCTCGTTGTGCTCGCCGAGTAGCGGGGGGCGGTGCACGTCGACCGGGGAGTCGGACAGCTTGATCGGGCAGCCGACCGTGCTGAACTCGCCGCGCTCGGGGTGGTCGACGCGGACCACCATCTCGTTGGCCGCCAGCGACTCGTCCTCGATGATTTCCTTCGTGGACAGGATCGGGCCGCACGGGATGTGATGCTCGGTGAGCGTCTCGAGCACCTTCCACTTGCCGATGCCCATGGTCCATTCCTCGATCAGCTGGAACATCTTGTCCAGCTTGTCCAGTCGCGCTTCTGGCGTGCTCCACTCGGGGTCTGTCACCAGCTCGGGACGGCCGATCAGGTTCGCGATCGGCGCCCAGCACACGGGCTGGATGACGATGTAGACGTAGTCGTTGGGTCCGCCGGGGGCGCACTTCACGGCCCAGCCCGGCTGACCTCCGCCGGAGGCGTTGCCCGAGCGCGGCACGGTGTCGCCGAACTCGTCGTTGGGGTACTCGGCCAGTGGCCCGTTCTGCAGCCGCTGCTGGTCGCGCAGCTTCACCCGGCACATGTTCAGCACCGCGTGCTGCATGGCGACGGTCACGCGCTGCCCGCGGCCGGTGTGCTCCCGCTGATACAGCGCGGCAAGAATGCCTGCCACGGCGTGGACGCCGGTGCCCGAGTCGCCGATCTGCGCGCCGGTGGCCATCGGTGGGCCGTCTTCGAACCCGGTGGTGCTCATCGATCCGCCCATGGCCTGGGCGACCACCTCGTAGGCCTTGTAATGGGTATAGGGGCCGTCGCCGAAACCCTTGATGGAGGCGAAGATGAGCCGCGGATTGATCTCCTGCAGCGTGTCCCAGCCGAAGCCCATGCGCTCGATCGCGCCAGGGGCGAAGTTCTCGGCGAGGATGTCGAACCGGGGCAGCAGATCGGTGAAGATCCGCTTGCCCTCCGCTGACTTCATGTTGAGCGTGATGCTCCGCTTGTTGCAGTTGAGCATCGTGAAGTAGAGGCTATCGACCCCGGGGATGTCCCGCAGTTGCTTGCGGGTGATATCGCCGCCGGGGGCCTCCAGCTTGACCACGTCGGCGCCCAACCACGCCAAAATCTGTGTGCACGACGGTCCTGATTGGACATGTGTCATGTCCAGGACACGCACACCTTCGAGCGCCTTTGCCACGGCATTCCCCTTACTCATTCGACGTCTGGTTCGCGGTTCCCGACGCGTCTACGTCGGGGTTCGGAAAACAGATGTGACCGGCTCCTCTGACTGATACGAAGAGTGGTCCGTGTCACAGCTGACGGTATACTACATACAATTGACCGCGCAAGACTTTAAGCACAGTTCGCTGTGAGCTCGCTGGTAGTGGGGCTGTGTATCTGCTGGGAATTCTCCGACCTGCCTGGTCCGCGACGCGTTATTCCGTCAGCGGGGCGGTATCGGCGGCGACCCCCAAGCGGTGAAGTGCTGCCCGCCCT
>Ga0193716_1001166_pt1 | contig 15550 bp, 11 predicted proteins | sample U2c1metaG_FD_145901 | JGI IMG/M metagenome (GOLD analysis project Ga0193716, IMG submission 145901) | Soil microbial communities from a riparian zone of the East river system, Colorado, United States - U2c1 | ecosystem: Environmental > Terrestrial > Soil > Riparian zone | place: USA: East River...
GCGAGGCTGTGAAGCTCATGTCGAACGCCCCGCACTACCACCGCGATCTCATGGAAGCCATCCTCGGACTGCGTCCGGCTTCCGAACTGGACCGCATGGCACACGACGCAGAAAGCAGCCAGCCTTCAGATCCTGACCCGGAGCTCTCTTACTACCAGGGCGCGCTTTTCGCCTATAGCGGCAAAAAGAACGCAGCCTTCCACATGCTCAAGACTGCGATCGAGATGAATTACTGCGCCTATTCCAACCTGCTTTCTGATCCGCTGTTACGCAGCCTGCACAGCGACCGGCAGTTTGACGAGTTGCTGACTGCGGCACATGCCTGCCAGCAGGCGGTGCAATCGGCCGGCACGCCAGCCAGCCACTGACTCAGGTAGGATGAAAACGCTGGCGGCTAACGCTTCGTTTCCCGCGCAGTCCATAGGCATATAGAAGAGGAACACTAGGAAAAATCTTGCCTCTCATCCCCGATCACTCCCGTCTCACACTTATGGAAATTGCTGGTCAGAGAAAACTGAACAGATATCCGCTTGGGACTCTTGCTCTGGTCCTGCTCGTAATTTTCTTCAACATCGCCCCGCCGACTTTGGCCCAGGCTCCACTGACCTCGGCCAGTTCGGTCGATCCCCTTCCGCCGGACACCGGTGCTGCCGGCCTGAAGCAAATGCTGCTTCGGCTGCAGACCACGGCACGCCTGATGCAGACCACAGCCCATCCCGACGACGAAGACGGTGGCATGCTGACCCTCGAGTCTCGCGGCAAAGGCGACACTACGCTACTGATGACGCTGACCCGCGGCGAAGGCGGCCAGAACAAAGTCGGAAGCAATCTATTCGACGTATTGGGGGTACTGCGTACTCTGGAGCTGACCGCTTCCGATCGCTATTACGGCGTGGAACAGCGCTTCAGCCGGGTGGCGGATTTCGGTTATTCCAAAAATCCGGACGAGACTTTCCAGAAGTGGGGTGGCCACGACATCCCGTTGAGCGATATGGTGCGAGTCATCCGTACCTTCCGCCCGGATGTGCTGATCGCGCGCTTCTCCGGCACGGAGCGAGACGGACACGGACATCACCAGGCATCCGCCATCCTCACCAAAGAAGCTTTCCGCGCAGCCGCTGACCCGAACCGATTTCCCGAGCAGACCAAGGAAGGCCTGCAGCCCTGGCAGGCCAAGAAGCTCTACATCGGCAACGTCTGTGGCTTTGGAGCAACCAGCTGTGCGGCAGAGAATTACACGGTCAAATTGAATACCGGTCAAAAGAATCCTCTGCTGGGGATGTCACCCATCCAGTTCGCCATGGAAGGATTGAGACATCAGCTTTCCCAGGGCGCCGGAGGTTGGACCGTGGACCCGGGCGATCGCTACACCTACTACAAACTGATTGACTCGATACTTCCGCCGGCCACTGATAAAGACGGCCATGAAAAAGATTTCTTTGATGGGATCGACACCAGCCTGTCGGGATGGAGTTCCGGGTTCGATGCGGCTGGGGCAAAAGAGCTGGTCCTGATCGAGAGCAAAGTAACGGAAGCCGCAAAGGCTGCAGAAAAAGATCCCTCCAGCGCGGCAGCGCCACTGTTGCTGGTGGTCGATTCGCTCAATAATCTTGAAGATCACATCCGCGCCAGCGATCAGAAGCAAGGACTGCTGATGCGTCTGCGAGAGAAAGAAAACCAGGCTCGGACCGCGCTGAATCTCGCACTCAATCTTTCACTGCAAGCCTCGCTGGCTTCGCCGCAGGGTTCGAGCGCCCCCCTCGCGCCAGGACAGGACCCCCTGGCTGCAGTTTCACCCGGACAGAAAATCACCGTCAGGGTGAAGCTCCACAACGGCTCGACCCATCCGGTGCAATTGCGCTCCCTGTTCCTTGAGGGCCAGATAAAGGAAAGCGAGGGGAAAGAACGCGTTCCACCATTGCAACCGGGACAGGACTACCGAACCGATTTCCAATTGGATCTGCCGGCGAACTCTGCGCCTACACGACCCGCCTTCCATCGCAAGGATCCGGAGAGGGACGGAGTCTACGTTGTGGATGAGTCTCGATACCAGACGCTGCCGTTTCCTCCGCCACCGTTTCGAGTAAGCGCCCACTACGATGTCCCCGACCTTGGACCGCGCACCCGTCGGGTCGCGCCTGAGGACCATGACTCCCTGCCGGAAATTTCTGCACCAGTGCTGGTGGCCTTTACCGATGAAAAGGGCACGCAGCAAAAACGTCCGCTGGCCGTCGTACCGGCGTTCTCGGTCGAACTGGAACCAGGCGAGCAGGTGATCCCCATTGCCAATGGCTCCGAACGCGCGGTAAAAGTGGGCGTCATATCGAATCTGACTGGCACATCGACTGGCAGCCTGCGGCTGGAAGTTCCGGCAGGCTGGCGTGTCGAGCCCAAAGAGATTCCCGTGGAGTTGCGCCAGCGCGGAGACAAGAAAGATTTTGAATTTAAGATTGTTCCGGGCAGCTTGAAAGAAGGACACACCCAGATTCGCGCCGTGCTGACCGCCAGCGGGAAGAACTACAGCGAAGGCTACACTTTCGTGACCCGCGAAGACTTGGCCAGCGCCTACTACTACCAGCCAGCCGTGCAGCGTGTCAGCATCGTAGATGTAAAGGTTCCGCAGGACTTGAAGGTCGCCTACATCCCCGGCGCCGGGGACGAGATTCCGACCGTGCTGCAGCAGATCGGAATTAACGTGACCGTCCTTCCGGCGGAAAAGCTGGCCAGCGAAGATCTGGCCCGCTACGGGACCATCGTTCTCGGTATCCGCGCTTACGACACGCAGAAGGATGTCGCAGCCAACAATAAGAAGCTGCTGGACTATGTTTCCGCGGGTGGCACCCTGATCGTGCAATACAACGCCAGCACGGGTGACTTCAACGGCGGTCACTTCACGCCATTCCCGGCGACTCTGAGCCGCAGCCGAGTCTCAGTCGAAGAGGCCCCGGTTGAGATTCTCGCTCCCGAAGACAGCGTGTTCCACTACCCCAACCAGATCACACAACGCGATTTCGATGGTTGGGTGCAGGAGCGGGGTCTCTATTTTATGGATCAGTGGGACAGTAACTTCCGGCCCCTGCTCTCATCTCATGATCCCGGCGAGCAACCGCTCAAAGGCGGATTGCTGCGAGCGCAGTACGGCAAGGGCACATATATCTACACGGGATACGCCTTCTTCCGCCAACTACCCGCGGGCGTACCCGGAGCAATCAGGCTGTATGTGAATTTGCTGGGCGCGGGACACGATTGAACCCGTCGTTGGGCCCTTGGCCGTTGGTCGTTGGCCCTTAGTCGTTGGGGATCGTGATCGGAAGCGATAGACGAACAGCTTCCGGAATAAATCAAACTCGCGTCTTGCGGATGTAGCTTATGGCTAGAGCCAACGACCAACGACCAACGGCCAACGACGGTTCTCTGACCAACGACGCCGCCCAGCCCCTCATCCGCGGCATCGGCGTCGGCAGCGCCACCGCCCTGAACATGATCGACATGATCGGGGTGGGTCCGTTCATCACCATTCCTCTGATCGTGGGCGCGATGGGCGGACCGCAGGCGATGCTGGGCTGGATCCTGGGCGCGGTCTTTGCCATGTGCGACGGCCTGGTGTGGGCGGAACTGGGCGCCGCCATGCCCAGGTCGGGCGGCTCTTATAACTATTTGCGCGAGATGTATGGGCCGCGACGTCTGGGACGGCTGATTTCATTTCTCTTCATATGGCAGCTTTCTTTCAGCGCGCCGCTGTCTATAGCCTCAGGCGCCATCGGACTGGCCGGTTACGCGGCATATTTTTGGCCTAGCCTCGAATATCAATTCGCGGATCATCTCTGGGAATTGCATATTCCGTTGCTGGGCACCCTGCAACTGCGCTGGCTGATGTCGGGAGCCACGTTTGTGGCCATCGCCATTGTCGTGATTGCGATGATCCTGCTCTATCGCAAGATCACAAGCATTGGATGGATATCGAAGTTGCTGCTTGCCGGCGTACTGGTCACGATCGGTTGGATCATCGTTGCGGGATTCAGCCACTTCGATGCGTCACGCGCCTTCACTTTTCCTGCCGGCGCGTTCACGCTATCGCACAATTTTTTCCTCGGCCTCGGCTCGGCCATGCTCATCGCCACCTATGACTATTGGGGCTATTACAACGTTTGCTTCCTTGGCGATGAAGTAAAAGACCCGGGCAGGACCATCCCGCGCGCGCTGCTGCTATCCATTTTTTTGGTGGGATGTCTATACGTCTTGATGAACATCAGCATCCTGGGCGTGGTGCCCTGGCAGGAAATCACTCACACCGGCCACTCCAATCGCGGTTTGTACGTGGTTTCAATTTTCATGGAAAAGATTTACGGCACCTGGGCCGCGAACCTGGTGACTGCCTTGGTAATGTGGACGGCATTTGCGTCGGTCTTCTCGCTGCTGCTCGGCTACTCCCGAGTGCCATACGCCGCGGCGCTCGATGGCAACTACTTTCAGGCGTTTACCCGAGTGCATCCGCAACACCGCTTTCCTTACGTTTCGTTGCTGGCCCTGGGCGGAGTAGCGGTACTGTTTTGCTTCTTCTCGCTGGCCGACATAATCGCCGCCCTGGTGGTAATTCGCATCACACTGCAATTCCTGGTGCAAGCCATCGGTGTAATTGTGCTGCGCATCCGTCGGCCTGACTTGCCTCGACCGTTTCGCATGTGGCTGTATCCGTTGCCAGCTTTGCTGGCTTCGCTTGGATTCATCTTTGTGCTGGTCTCGCGTACCAACTCGTTGAAGCAGGTCCGCTACGCACTGGTGATCCTTATTACAGGTATCTTGATTTACATGGTGCGGGCGTGGCGAAACCGGGAGTGGCCATTTCAACTCAGCCCAGTCTCAGATGAGGCAGCCCACTGACCATGTCGGATGTGATCAAAGCACCGGTTCCCGACAGCTTGCCGCCGATGGTGGCGAACTCGGCCTGGGCGCCGCTGCGCGAGCCTCTCTTCCGGTCGCTGTGGATCGCCGCAGTCATCTCTTACACGGGCACATGGATGCAGAACGTGGGCGCTGGATGGCTCATGACACAACTGACCATGTCGCCGCTGATGGTCAGCCTGGTGACCGCCGCAACGACCCTTCCGGTGTTTTTGGTCATCCTCCCCGCGGGCGCTCTCGCGGACATGGTGGACCGGCGGCGATTTCTGCTGATCACCCAGAGCTGGATGGTCGTAGCAGCCGGAGTGCTGGGCGTGCTCACCCTCTACCACCACGTCACGCCGTGGATGCTCTTGCTGTTCACCTTCATCCTCGGGCTGGGCGCGGTCATGAACGATCCGGCATGGCAGGCCATCACCCCCGAGGTCGTGCGCCCGGAAAATCATGCTCCGGCAGTGGCGCTCAATTCTGTCGGCTTCAATGTCGCCCGCTCCGTCGGTCCCGCGCTCGGCGGTTTGGTGATTGCCGCCGCAGGCTCGGGAGTAGCGTTCTTGCTCAACGCGCTTTCATTCTTTGGCGTGATCTTTTTCCTGTATCGCTGGAAGCGTCCCCCTGTGGAGCAGTCTCCGACCGGCCGGGTACGTGATGCCCTGGTGGCAGGTCTACGCTATGTGCAGGGCGCGCCCCAGGTGCGCTCTATCCTGATTCGGACAGGGGCATTCAGCGTGGCCGCGAGTTCACTGCCTGCCCTGCTGCCGATTTTGGCGCGTCCGCACGGCGCGACCGGATACGGGCTTCTGTTGGGATTCTTCGGTCTAGGCGCGCTGGCTGGCGCCGCCGTTCTGCCTCGCGTGCGCACTCGCCTTTCAGTCGATGGAGTGGTAGCGTTCGACATCCTGCTTTTTGCCGCCATGACTTTCGCCGCCGGACGGGTCCAAACTTTCTCCCTGCTCTGTCTGGTATTGTTTGCCTCCGGCACGGCATGGATCGGAATCCTGGCCTGCCTGAACATTGCGGCCCAGACCATGTGTCCGTCATTTCTGCGGGCACGGGCGCTCTCCATGTACCTGCTGGTCCTGCAGGGCGGCATGGCCCTGGGCAGCACAGCCTGGGGAGCCCTGGCCTCCCGAGTTGGAGTTCCAGCGGCCCTTCTCTGTTCGGCGGTAGCGCTCGTGGGAGGATTGCTGGCAGTCCGCCGGCATCGCCTGACGGCGCAGCAGCTGGAGTTAACGCCGTCGGTAGTTAGAGACTAGGTTTTGCGCGATGTGGGCGCGTACATTCAATCTTTCGCACCATCAGGAGAAACTATGAAGACGCTTCAAGCCATCTGTGCCTCTTTAATCTTGCTAAGCGGAATGGCGCTCTCTCAAGCCGCCAAACCCGCGGAACCTAAAACAGTCAGCCAAGTCCTGGTCAGTTCTGTAGCCAGTGTCCAAGGCGAATTCGTCCCCGCCGTTGAAGCCATGCCCGAAGACAAGTTTTCCTACGCCCCAACTGCTGGAGAATTCAAAGGCGTCCGCACGTTCGGAGAGCAGGCGAAGCACGTGGCAGCCGTCAACTACATCCTGGCCGCCGCCGTTCTGGGCGAGAAGCCTCCAGTTGACACAGGCGGGGAGAATGGCCCCGACTCGACCAAGAGCAAGGCAGACATCATCAAGTTCTTGAAGAATTCCTTCGTATACCTTCAGAAGGCAGCGGGAAGCACGAACGAGAACAACCTCGTCTCCCCCATCAAGAATCCGTTCGGCGAAGGCACGGCTACCCGGTTGGCCCTGACCACCGGCGCTGTGGGCCACTGCTTCGATCACTACGGACAGATGGTTGAATATCTGCGACTGAACGGCATAATTCCGCCCGCCAGCCGCTAAGAATGAAGGCCGCCGGTTGAGGAAAGAGGAGAATTTGCCCTCAACCGGCCCTCATTCCCCCTATAGCACGAGAGTGCCATTTACACTTTCCCGCCTCGACCGTACTTTACTGCCTTCCCTGATTCTGTAGAGAAGGGTACCTGACACCTATTGGTACTTCCACAGGATGATACCGGTAGCGCCCGTGTCGATAGGCGCACTGGGAATGGGAAAGACTCCAGGAGTGGCGGGAAATGAAAACCAGCAAACATCGTCGGATCACGCCGGCCTCATCGAGCGCGGCTTTCGAGCGCGACGCGCGGCGAGAGGTCGAGCACTTCAAGAGAGCTCTTGATTCTTATGCGGATCGCTTTGCACGCGAACCTCATCTGAGTTTTGAACAGCATTTTTCCCGCCTCGCGGCCACCAACCGTCTGGCGGAGGGATTGACCGAAGGCGAATCGCGGCGCCGCGGTTAGTTGCGTCGTCGGATCCAGGCTTTGCCCTGTCCGGCTCCTTGTCTGGTGATTGCAGTTGGGACGAGCTCCGCCTTGAGTCCGCGGGCCTCTAGATAGTTCTGCACTTTCGCCTTAGCGCGTTCCGCGCCAGTTTTGTTATCCAGAAAAATTAATACTGAGGGCCCGGCCCCGCTTAGGACCGCACCCAGAACGCCGGGCGTCTCCGCCGCGAGCTTCTGCAGCGCTGGCAATAGCGGACACAACGCAGCCCGATAGGGTTGATGCATGCGGTCATCCAGCGCGGAAGCCAGCAGATCGCGCCGGCCCTGCACAAACGCCGCCAGCAGCAACATGGAATTCTGCACATTGGTCACAGCATCGGCCCGGGAATACTGCAACGGCAGCACGCGGCGGGCATCTTCAGTGGGCAGAGCCTCGTCCGGGATCGCGAGCAGCAGCGGCCACTTGCCCTTCGGAATCACGCAAGCGACTTGAGCTTCGCTCTCCGCGGACATTCTGGCCACCGCGAGTCCACCCATCCAGCACGCAGCCGCGTTGTCGGGATGATGTTCCCGCCGCGACGCTTCGCCGACAATCCGGCTGTCAGTCCACCGCAACTTGCCAAAGTGTACTGCCAGTGCAATTCCAGCGAGGCGCGCCGCGGCCGAGGAACCGCATCCCTTGCCGATGGGAATCTGATTGTCGATCTTCAGCGCGAGGGGCTGCACCGCCTTGCCAGCATCCTGTAAAACTTCGCGATATGTCGTGAGGATGAGATGGCCCTCGATCCGGCTGCAGATTTCGCGGTCGCGGCCGGTGGCAACAATGGAAAATTCATGCGCTGCCTCGGCACGGACTTTTAGAAACAATCCAAAAGCCAGAGCCGCAGCGTCAAATGCCGGTCCCAGATTGGCGGAGGTAGCGGGAAGCACAAGTTCCAGAAGACTGATCGCACGGTTTTTCTTTGTAGTTTTCATTCCCTACTGTCGCCCTATCACCTTAGGCGTCATGCTGAGCTTGCAAAGCATCTGGCGTGAAGCGCATATGTAGCTGGTCGAGTTTGAGCAGCCCCGCGCCAGATCCTTCGGGCCCTAAAGGGCCTTCAGGATGACGGCGGGGAACCAATCTACTTCCTGGGATCGGTCTGCTCCGCATACTCCAGCACCTTCACCACGGCATTCGCGCTGGCATCGAGCACCATGGGGGCGCGTTGCCGCGGACTGAGAACACCCGCCGCTTCCTCTTCATGCTCGCTTCCCGCGAACAGATCACCGCGATGGAACTTGAGGGTAAATTCGGGGTCCTTGAGCAGGTTGCCGGTCAGGATCAGCACGACTGATTCATTCTTCTTTACGAATCCTTGTTTAACCAGCTTCTTCAATCCCGCCAGGGTGACCGCGGAAGCGGGCTCGCAGCCAATACCGTCCGCGCCGATTTCCGCCTTGGCCAATGCCATTTCGACTTCACTTACCTGCTCCACCGCGCCACCTGTGGCCTCGATTACTCGAACCGCCTTCTTCCACGAAGCCGGACTTCCGATCTTGATGGCAGTGGCCATAGTCTCGGCATGCACCGGGACCAACTTCTTGCCACCGGTCTCGCGCATGGTGCGCACCAAAGCATTGGCGCCCTCTGCCTGAATCACGGAGAGCTTCGGCAATTTCGTGATCAGACCAAGATCCTTCATCTCAAGCAGCGCTTTGCCGATCGCCGAAGAGTTTCCCAGGTTTCCTCCCGGAACAATGATGTGATCCGGCGGCAGCCAGTCGAAGCGTTCCAGCAATTCCACAGCGACAGTTTTCTGGCCTTCGAGGCGGTAGGGGTTTACCGAATTCAAAAGATAGACCGGCATGCGCTGCACGACTTCATCCAGCACGCGCATGCAGCCGTCAAAATCAGTCTTCAACTGGCAGGTGACGGCGCCGTAGTCCAGCGCCTGCGAAAGTTTTCCCCACGTGATCTGGCCCTGAGGAATCAGGACGAGGCTGCGCATTCCCGCGCGTGCCGCGTAAGCCGCCATGGAAGCCGAGGTGTTTCCGGTAGAGGCGCAAGCCACCCAGCGGAAACCACCCTGTTTCGCGAAAGACGCGGCCGCCGTCATGCCTGTGTCTTTGAACGACCCGGTGGGATTCATCCCCTGATGTTTGGCAAAAAGGTGATCGACGCCCGCGGCGCGGCCGCAAGAAGGAAGCTCATAGAGCGGCGTGTTCCCTTCCCGCAAGGTGATGACGTTGTTCCAATCGTGCAATGCGGGAAGAATTTCGCGAAAGCGCCAGACCCCGCTTTCATCCAGGGCCTTCGAGGAAGTCCGGCGTTGCAGCCAGAGTTGCTTTAGCCCGGCGGAATCGAAGCCGTAGGCACGCATCCCCGCGTTTGTCTTCCAGCCGGGAAAAGACACCTCCAGCAGATCGCCGCAGTGCACACAGCGGACGCTCTTGGCGCCCTCTTCGCCCACAGCTCCGCACCCGATGCAGCGGAGTTGCGATACGCCCAATTCCAGTGTTGATGACAATGCGGCCTGGTCCGTCATTCAGCTATTAGCATACGGGATGGAGGGATTATTTGCCGCGCAGGTATTGATCCGTCTTGTTGATCCAGTCGGCACGGGGCGGGTTGAAAACATCGAGATCAACCGTGTCCACCATAGCTTCCGCCTTGTGCGGCATGTGCGGAGGAATGGTCAAAACCTCGCCCGCGTTCACCACGATCTCTTTACCATCAACCCAGAATTTCAGCGCGCCCTCCAGAATATATGTGAGCTGTTCATTGTGGTGGCTATGCAACGGCACGATGCATCCCTTCTTCATCAGGACGCGTGCCACCATAATGTCGCGACCCACCACAAACTGACGCTTCAGCAGCGGGTTCAGATCTTCCAGTTCGACGGTATGCCACGGGATGTACTTCAGCTCCATTTTGCTGGCAGGTGTCTTCTTCGCGGACTTGCGAGTCGCGTGTCGGCGACCGGCAGCCTTGCGCCCCTTGGTTCGTGATTTCAAGCTTCGTCGCTTCGCCGTGGGCTTCGCCTTGGCTTTTGCCATTTTAGTGCACCTTTCCCTGGTAAATACCGACTGCATTGTCGTGCAGATAACCGTGCGCCAGCTAGGCCGCACCAAACAAGTAGCGCCGGCGTCCCGCCGGCTGTCCCGAGGGCGTCCCGCCGGCTGTCCCGAGGGCAAGACGCCCCACGACAGACGCCGGGGATGCCGACGCTACATTACCGCGACGATCCCGCCGGCGCTCCCTGCCAGGCCGGCGCCACTTGCAAAATTCGCTCCACGGCTTCTTGCAGCACGGCGCTCGACGACGCATACGAAAAACGCACGTAACCCGCACCGGCCGGACCGAACGCCGCACCCGGAATGGCCGCCACTCCGGCTTCTTCCAGCATCACCCGGCAAATCTCCTCGGCGCTCTGTCCTGCGTCGGACACATCCACCCAGGCATAGAAAGCACCTTCCGGCGGAGCACAACGAAATCCAGGAACCCGGTTCAGATCGCGGACAAACTGCTCGCGCCGCCTGGCAAATTCCGCGACCATGCGAGGAGTCGCGCCTTCCCGGTCGTGTAATGCTTCAATGGCGCCGTACTGGGTGAATTCGGCGGTGCATGTGTAGCTGTTGACAGCGAGCAAGTCGAGCGCTGGAACGAAACGCGCCGGAGCTGTCGCGTATCCCAACCGCCATCCCGTCATGGCAAAACTCTTGGAGAAGCCGTCGATGATCAGCGTCCGCTCTTCCATGCCGGGATAACTCATCATCGATTTGTAAGTCCCGCCATAAATGATGCGAGCATAAATCTCGTCCGAGAGCACGAGCAGGTCGTGCTTGACCGCCAACTCCGCCAATCGGCGCTGCACCTCGTCGGTGTAGACCGTTCCGGTTGGATTGCCGGGAGAATTAGTAATCAGGATCTTTGTGCGCGGCGTAATGCTGGCTTCAATTTCGTAGGGATCAGGCTGCAGATGATTCTTCGCCGCCAATATGAATGGCACCGGAACGCCACCCAGCCCCAGAGTGATGGATGCATAGCCGGGAAAGCCCGGATCGGGATACAGCACTTCGTCTCCCGGATCGATCAACGCCATCATCGCCATGAAAAGCGAAAGCTTGCAGCCGGGAGCGATGACAATGTTCTGGGGAGCGATATTCAGATTGCGCGTGTCGCGCAGGTAAGTCGACAGCGCTTCACGCAGAGCCGGCAGGCCAATCACAGGACAGTAGCGGTCTTTACCCTCGTCAACCGCTCGCTTTAGAGCGTCATTCACCGACTTCGCGGGATGGAAGTCAGGCTCGCCCAGTTCCAGATGAATGATGGAGCGGCCCGATCGCTCCAGTTCCTTGGCGCGGGCAAAAATAGTGAGCGCACCCTCACCGGTCATCACGGACATGCGGGCAGCCAGCGGTCGCATTCAGACCTTCCCTGCCGAAGTGTTCTTTGGAGCTGGAATACTCAGGCTGGACCAGGCCACAATTGCAACTTTACCCCTCAGACCCATATCCATAGGAATTGAATTATAGATGGATCAAATCGCGCTGGCGCATATTTGAGTCCTCTTTGCGCCCTTTGCTGAATTCCTTTGCGAACTTTGCGGTAAAGATTTTGCTTTTGCAACCACCCCTTGCCCAGTTCGCCTGTGACCGTTACCCTTGGACTGTTCGCTTAATCCTGACGTTTGTTTCACCCGAGGCCTCGATGGCAAATGCCGCAAAGTATGTCTGGCTGGACGACGAACTGAAAGACGCCGCCACCAGTGGTGTTCCAATCGTGAATGCCGGCCTGCATTATGGCTTCACCGTCTTCGAAGGTATTCGCAGCTACGCAACTGACCGCGGACCGGCCGTCTTCCGGCTCGAAGAGCACGTTGACCGTCTGCTGGATTCCGCGCTCATCGTCGGCTTTCGCAATCTTCCCTGGACTCGCGACACCCTGATCGACGCTATTCATAAGACGATTGCCGCCAACAGGTTTTCGGCCTGCTATATACGCCCGGTGATTTATCTCGACGGCGCCATGAATCTGGTCGTGGATAGTGGCAAGCCACGCCTGATCATTGCGGTTTGGGAGTGGACTGCGTTTCTCGGGGAAGAAGCCAAGGAGCGCGGAATCCGCGCCAACATTGCCTCTTTCACGCGCCTGCATCCGAACATCATGATGACCAAGGCCAAGGTAGCGGGAAATTATGTAAGTTCGATCCTGGCCAAGACCGAATCGCAGCGCGCCGGATTCGATGAAGCCATCATGCTCGATCCGCAGGGCTACGTTGCCGAGTGTACCGGGGAGAATATTTTTGTGGTCCGCAACGATGTGATTTACACGCCAGGACGGGGCGCTATCCTCGAGGGCATTACGCGCGACACCTTGATCACGCTGGCGCAAGACCTGGGTCACAGCGTCGTCGAAGAATCTATTTCACGCGACCAGTTGTACATCGCGGACGAAGTGTTCGTCTGTGGCACTGCCGCCGAGGTGGTTGGCCTGCGGGAGATCGACTTCCGCACCATCGGCAGCGGAAAGACCGGGCCGGTCACTCGCGCACTGCAGGCCGAGTTCGACAAGCTCACCAGCGGACGCCATGCACGCTCCGCCACATGGTTCTCTCCCGTGCCGGCATTTGATCCAGCGTTGGCCGGCGCGTGAATGTAGGCGCGAGCGTCTCGCTCGTGCTGCAGTGCTACCGGTCCGCACGAGCGGGACGCTCGCGCCCACATTTATCTTCTATCTTCGGGGGCTGCGCCCCTGAGGATGACGCCATTTAAAGCATACAGGCTGAAGGAGCAAGCATGAAAAAACATAAGCACCATCCCGAAACCGAAGCGGTCCGTGGAGGCACGGACCTGGAAAAGAAGAATGGGCCGCTGGCCACTCCGATCTACCAGACTTCCACTTTCGAAGTGACGGACAGCGACCAGCAAGTCGCCGACGCCGCGCTGCTGTTCGCATCCGGCATGGGAGCCATTACCACGTCGATGCTTTCTTTGTTGAAGAGCGGCGACCACATCGTTGCCCAGCGCGACATTTATGGCGGCGCGACGAAGTTCTTCAGCCAATGGCTGCCCAAGCTCGGTATTGAAACCACGTTTGTGGACACGAATGAATACGATCAGCACGCCCGCGCGATCCGGCCCAACACGAAGCTGCTTTATCTGGAGTCGCCGACCAATCCGCTGCTGCGAGTGGTTGATCTGAACAAGGTGGTCGCTCTGGCACGGCAACACAAGCTCATCACTTTCATCGACAGCACTTTCGCCACACCAATCAATCAGCGTCCCGCGGACTTTGGTATCGATCTGATCATGCACTCGGGCACGAAATATTTTGCCGGACATTCAGACCTCATCTGCGGCATCGTCTCCGGACGTCAAGACCTGATCGACACCATCCATTCCACTCGAACGACTTTAGGTGGAGTCATGGATCCCCACGCGGCCTGGCTGCTGCTGCGCGGTATCAAGACGCTGGCGGTCCGTGTGCAGCGGCAAAACGATAATGCTTTGCGGGTCGCGCAGTTTCTGGCGCATCATTCCAAAGTGAAGCGCGTGCACTACCCCTTCGTGGAAGGTCATCCGCAGCGCGCTCTGGCCATGGAGCAGTTGCACGGTGGCGGTGGCGTACTGAGCTTCGAAGTGGACGGCACCGCAGGAGATGCCAAACGACTCTCCGAAGCGCTGCGGCTGTTCAGCCTGGCGCCCAGCCTGGGTGGCGTGGATTCGCTGGTCACCATTCCGGTGCTGACCTCACACGGCATGATCTCCCCGGAACATCGTCAGAAGATGGGCGTAACCGACCAACTGATCAGGCTGTCGGTTGGGATCGAAAATGCGAACGACCTGATCGCCGATCTGGAGCAGGCTCTGACAGTTGTGACCGCCGCTGGCCAGCATGTTCAGGTGGGATAACTGTCGTAGCGAACTGTCATCCTGAGCGCAGCACGATCATTCGCTTGCGAATGATCGTGCGGAGTCGAAGGACCCCTAGCAGCGCCACGGGTCTTTGCTGCGTGAACTGAAGCGGCACGCTGGAATCTCAATGGAACGCAGAGTGGGTGATCAGGTAGGGGTCCTTCGACTGCGTATTTGCTTCGCGAGGCGAAGCAAACACTCCGCTCAGGATGACAGAACGAAGACGTGGAGGGACTGGCGTGGACGCCAGTCCCTCCATTTTTCTAGAAGCTGAACTTCAGCCCCAGTTGCAGGATGCGCGCGTTATGAGCTGAACTGGCGCGCAGGAAGCTGTCGCTTCCGAGGGTATTGTTGCCGTCGCCACCAGCCGAGCCGCTGTCGCCGGCAATGTTTCCCCACTCCGTGTGATTGAAGACGTTGAAGGCCTCGGCGCGGAACTCAAAGCCCATCTGTTCCCTGATTTTGAAGTGCTTAAACAGGGCCCAGTCGAAGTTGAGGCGGTTGGGATTGTTGAGGATATTGCGTCCGGCGTCGCCGAAGGTCAACCCTCGTGGCAGGGCAAAAGCGTCGGCGTTGCCGAATGCCGGTCCGAGATCAGTGACTGTTCCGCTCGGAATGCCGGACGTCGGATCGCCCACCAGGTCGGGGCGAGCTCCCGCTCCCACTCCGTTTGCAACGCCTGCATTGTCGTTCGATACGATCACGCTGAACGGCGTGCCGGTTGAATAGCTGGTCACGCCAGAGAACTGCCACCCGCCCAGTATCGCGTTGGTCAGGCCGGATTTGAAGCCCGGCAGGTCCCAAACGTAGCTGATATTCAGAATGTGCCGTTGATCGAAGTTGGAGCTGGCCCGATTGGCGCTGGGATTGGCGGAATCGACAAAGCTTCCGTCGAAGCGGTCTGACGAATCGTCGATGGAGTGGCTGTAGGTATAGGCGACGCTGAGGTTGAGGCTGCCCATGGTGCGCCGTACGGAAAATTGCGCGGCGTGATAGATCGACGACGCTGCGTATTGCAGGTGCGTAATGTCCCCATAGCCCAGATATGGACGGAACGGATCAGGGTTTTCACCGCATTGAGCCCCAAGATTGATCGCAGCCCGGCCCGTCACTGGCGCGCCGTTGACGATCAGGTTAGGGCAGTCGGTGTTAAAAGTGGGGGAGGTAGGATCGGAGTCGATAAATTCCCCTGGCGCATACGGGTTGAGCGAGAGCGGCAGCGCGGGAATCTGGTTGTAGTTGGTCTGCCGGTTGAGCTTGGTGCCTTTGCTCCCGACATAAGAAACCGTGGCCACCGTGTTCCGCGTGACCTCTCTCTGCACGTCCAGGTGCCATTGCTGAATGTAAGGCCAGATGGCTTGAGTTGGAATTGCATTTACGCTCAGCGGGAACTGTGCCCCCACGGTTCCGGTCCCGGCGTAGCCATCAATGTTATTCACCA